>LSQX01363115.1_pt1 | contig 13761 bp, 11 predicted proteins | sample 654561 | NCBI WGS metagenome assembly LSQX01 (sample SAMN04489861, study PRJNA283612) | anaerobic digester metagenome | isolation source: 4 biogas reactors fed with cattle manure at either 37C or 55C with and... | place: Denmark: Kongens Lyngby | collected 2014 | reverse complement strand
AATATGCTCTACTTTTTTTGTTTCTTATTTGTAGATTATTTTCCCTTACCTCAACATTTATTATAGAGCTAAAAATATAAACGTACATAGAAAAGCAGAACAGTATTATCTCTGTCCTGCTTGTGTAAGATGTTTAAATCAGGCAATGTAATAAAGATTGATGGGTATAATTATTAACTATAGCTTTTACAAGTATGTTCGTTTATCGGTTTTATAATTTTGACACAGCCTCGGCAATGAAGGGATATGTAAGTCTGCCGAGTATTGCCAGTCTGCCGTTTATGACCCTGCCGCAGTCCGAATGTTCAAAGCACCGGAAAAGCCCGGCAACACAGTCCACAAAATCCTCGTCCGTCGGTTTATTTTCGGTATAGGCAACGGTTATAAATTTCAAAAGAATAAAAATTCCACAGACGGTTGCGTACTTTGAAAGGAGGCTTTCCTTTTTGTCCGAGTACGGAAACCGCTCGTAAAACAGATGATTGTTCATTATATTTTCGAAGCGGACCTCATAGTCGGGATAATGTACGGCAAAGGTTTTCTTTGCTTTTTCATAACGTTCTTTTACGTATTTCATATCAATGTTCGTTGAAAGAATATTGATTTCTTCCTCTGCTATAATAGAATACTCCTCAAATGTCGGGCTGTATTTTTCAATGTCGGAAACCAAATCAAGAAGGAACTTAAAGATTTCTTCCTCGCTGTAGCTTTCCTTATCCCCCGGTTCGATTCCCAGGGCTTTTCCCAGCTCAACAAGCCGTTCTTCAAGAGTAAGCTTCCGGTCGCAGAGAAGCTTGAATGTTTTACGCTGAAGATCCCTTTCTTCTTCAGGAACGTCGACAATCACCGCATAAGGGGAATCTGTTTCTTCAACATTCAGACTGTCCTTTTTCGCTACCAGCAATTCGACGGTTTTTTCGCAACTATTGGCGCATGCCCCCTCTCCCATGGTGCAATAAATTATATTTCTCGGGTAAAGACGGCAAACGGCAGGCAGGGCCTCTTCTCCGCAGTCTCGCTGAAGTGTACAGAGCCCGTCATCCCGCTGAAGGGGGCAGCGGCCGAGGTAGTTGTGCTTTATCTCGGCAAAGCGGTCGGGCGAGGGATTTTTTAAGATTAATAATGCGCAGTCGATCCGATGTCTGACATCGGGTGTACAGTCCATGCCGAGAAGTCTGAAATATTCATCCTGCGACACGGTAACTCTCCACCCCATACAACAGGAATGTCGGCATTCGCCGCATTTGCAAGTAAAGTCTTTATAGTAATCCGGTACCTTTATTTTCATTGTTTTACACAGCTTTTCATAGATTCGCGCGCAGGGCAAATTATAGCACAAAAATATTTATTGATGTAAACATATATTTTTTACCGATTCGTGAAATTTTCAGCATCTTTGTGGTTATTGTAATTTGCATTTACAGTAAATGTGATTGATAGGCAAATATCTCACGAAAAGACAAAAATGTACCGAATCCAATAGAGCACATTAAATTTTTGTGCAACTGTTTATAACCAACACACCTTGGGGCAGGGGTAAGACATCATAAAAGCCTCTTTTATTAACTATGATAAAAGGTGTTTTTGAATATGGGTAAAAATATTTATAAAATTATCTATAATTATCCAAATAACTCTCTATGGAATTAACAAAAGAATTACGCAATACTGCTTACAAAACCGATAAATTATGATATAATATAAAAATAATAGTATATGTCATTTACAGAAACCGTCGTTCGGGTCAGTTATTACAAATCCGAAACAGAAGGGAGATGCTTATGGAACGAAAAATCAGCCATCAGGTCAGAGGATACAGAACCACAGACGGGGCCGGAGTTAGTCTTGTCAGGGTATTGGGGAACCGGACCGTCCGGGAATACGACCCGGTTTTAATGCTCGACTCCTTTGACAGCGCCAATCCGAACGATTATACGGCGGGATTCCCCCTGCATCCTCACCGGGGCATCGAGACAATCAGCTATGTGTATCATGGGTCAATGACTCACAGGGACAGTTTGGGAAATGAGGACACCATCGGTGACGGAGAGGTCCAATGGATGACGGCGGGTTCCGGTATTATGCATGAAGAGAAATTACCGGCTGCAAAACGATTGCTGGGTGTACAGCTTTGGCTTAATCTTCCCGCAAAAGACAAAATGGCAAAGCCGGCTTATCGCAGCATAAAAAAATCTGAAATTGAGGAAATCGAGTTCAACTGGGGTAAGCTAAGGCTTTTAGCCGGTGAATTCGAAGGACGAAGGGGCTATATCAGCAAATATCTGCCGCTGGACTATTATGATATACATATCAATCCCGATGAAGCTGTAATTATTAACACAGAAACTGATCGCTCTGTTACGGTATTTACCCTGTCGGGGGACGCATATATCGGCGGTGAGCCAGTAAAGGAAAAGACGGCGGTTAAACTTACCGCCGGAGAAAATGTTGTTATCAAGTCCGCAGACAAAAAAGCCCAGATATTATTCATAAGTTCCAAACGACTGGACGAACCGGTGGCTTGGGGCGGTCCAATTGTAATGAACACCGGGGAAGAACTGAACAAAGCTTTTAATGATCTGAGAAAAGGCATGTTTTTACAGGATAATATTTCTTATTGAAAATATAATCAGAGGAGAATAAAAATGGAAAGAATCAGGATATCGGCCATTGTCGGTTCTTTGCGAAAGGATTCCCTGAATCTGCAATTAGCTTTGGCGGCAAAGGAGCTTATCGGCGACCGGGCGGCTTTTAGCATAATCGACTATCATGATATTCCTCTTATGAATCAGGATATTGAATTTCCTGCCCCCGAATCTGTTAAACGGGTACGCGACGAAGTTAAATCTTCAGACGGGATATGGTTCTTCACCCCCGAATACAATCACTTTTTCCCCGGAGTTTTAAAGAATCTGATTGACTGGCTGTCCCGTCCGGTCGGTAAAACCGAGCCCCGGGTGCTTGCGGGAAAGCCCGCCGCCATAAGCGGGATTACCCCGGGGATGTCCGGGACGGGATTAGCCCAGGACCATCTTGTAACACTCATCAGTTTTTTGGATATGAAAGTCATGAATGTTCCGCGTCTGACTATTCCAAACGCTCTGCAGCAGCTTGACAAAGACGGCAAACTGGAACTTAAAGCAAGCTTGCCGTTTCTTGAAAAACAGGCGGAGGCTTTTCTGGATTTCATAGCTAAGCAAAAGTAATATATAAGCGGCAGATAACGTTTTGGCTTATAATAAGGGCGAATGTAAACATAATTATACATTAATGACAACTGAAATTGTTTGACATTTCATTATTTTATGTTATAATTATTCGAATCAAAAGCTACTATAAAATACGGTTATAGCAAGCAATAATTCATTTATATAATTTAATGCAATACAACAACAGAAGGAGAAAGTAAAAATGAAATTAAAAACAGGAACAATAGTATTGATAATTATAGCTGCCATTGTATTAATTTTAGCTTTTATAGCTATAGGCAGTTATAACGGACTGGTAGACAGGTCCGAGAAAGTCGAAACATTCAGAAGCGAAATCGATAATCAGCTCCAGAGAAGAAGCGATTTAATTCCCAATCTTGTATCTACCATTAAGGAATATGCAAGCCATGAATCGAAGGTATTTTCGGATATCGCCGAAGCCAGAGAAAATTATTTAAATGCCGATACATTAGTGGAAACCGCTGAAGCCGATGCGCAGCTCAGAACAGCAGTGACAAATCTGTTAGCAATAGCCGAAGCTTACCCCGATTTGAAAGCAAATGAGAACTTCATCAATCTGCAGGATGAGCTTGCCGGAACCGAAAACAGAATCGCCAACGCAAGGCGGGATTATAACAACGCCGCAAAAGACCTAAATACAAAGATACGCAGATTCCCTTCGAATATATTTGCCAACCTTTTCGGTTTTGAGAGCGTGGAATATTTCCAGGCTTCTGCGGACAGCAAAGAGAATCCTAACGTAGGAGATTTGTTTGGTGACTAAGGTAACACCGAAAATGGGACAAACTAAAACTTTAAAATTAGTTATAGTTCTATTATTGTGTTTTTTGCTTGCTCCCGGGTTGACATTGGTTACCCGGGGAGCGGGCTTGCCTTCGCCTACGTCCGATTTTTATATCAATGACTTTGCTAATATACTGGACAGTGAAACTGAACGGTATATAGCAAACGCTGCCGCCACCCTTGAAAACAAAACAACGGCGCAACTTGTGGTGGTTACAATGACAAACATAGGCGATCAGACCTTTGAACATTATACAATCGATCTGTTCAGAAAATGGGGAATAGGTTCAAAAGACAAAAATAACGGTGTTATGATTTTTTTGGATCTCGAAGGCAGAAGGTCCCGGATCGAAGTGGGATACGGGCTTGAAGGCGCCTTGTCCGACGGAAAAACAGGCAGAATTCAAAATGACTATATGGTCCCGTATTTTGAAAAAAATGATTTTGACGAGGGTATCAGACAGGGATTCAATGCGTTGCTGGTAGAGATTTACAAAGAATACAATATAGATATCGACAGCATTTCCGGCTTTGAAACCCCCGTTAAAGGCGAGGAAGAACATACCATCCCCACCCCCGTTGTTATTGCGGGTATAATATTGTTAGTCATATTGATTTCGGTTGACTTTAAGTTTACCGGCGGCATTTTCACCTTAACCATACTCCGCATTTTATTCAGAGGCGGCAGAGGCGGAGGCGGGGGAGGAAGAATCCGGGGCGGCGGCGGCAGCGGCGGCGGCGGAGGAAGCTCAAGAGGCTGGTAAGCGCAGTTTACACTCATCGATTATACCGCTTGAGTACAATCGGATTAGCTGTATTGTATAAACAGCAACTGTATATTTCCTTCATTATCAAAAACAGCCCTTGCAGTTTTATAACCTGCGAAGGCTTTTTACATATTTCCACGATTGCATTGTATTAAAAATCCATAGGAATACAAAGTGATTTAATATGTGTTTTATTACTTCATATATCCGATTTGCCGTACATAACTATGAGGTGATGCCGGACACCATGCGGAAAGTTGCGGACATACTTCCTTTAGCGCAGGGAATGAAGATACTTAAGAGTGCGACGCCGAATTTACCGGTTGAAAACATTTAATTTCGATTATTATCATGGCAGTAATTACGGCAGTCTGTTTATTTGTTTCAATTAAATTTTTCAGGTGGGAATAGTGTCGGAAGTTTAATTTATACTTCCATAATCGATAAATTGTGCTATAATAAAAATTAAATAAAATATATAATTGCTTCTGTTATATTGATATTTTAATATATAATGCCGGAGATTCATAATAAAAGCTGTCTGGAGATATCCAATTATGTATTACGAAGAGTACGGAAAGGAAAATGAAAAATTATCGTAATGCTCCACGGGGCATTTTTCACCTATTCATTCGGACGACAGTATAAACTATCGGATAAATACCGGATAATCCTTCCCCATATTATGGGATTCGGCAATCACACCGAAAAGGTGTTTGACACCGAAAAAGTCGTTGAAGAATTGCGGGAACTTATTTCAGGATTGGGGAAAAGGGTAGTATTGGCGGGATTCTCTCTCGGCGCACAGCTTGCCTATGAATTATTATGCAATAATCAGGAATTATTTGAGAAAGCGATTCTGGTCAGTCCGTGGCTTATAAAGTCCCGGAAAGAAATGCCCGAAATAATAAGAATCAACGAAAGGCAACTTGAAGACCTTAAAAATAAAACTAAATGCCGACTTATTTCACTGATGAATGGCTTGCCGAAAGCCCAGCGAGATGAATTTATCGAGCAGATGCAGCATGTCGATATCGAGACTGTCCGAAACGCCGTGGATAACGGAATAATATTAACGGATTCATTCAGGAATGTTCGGGTGCCGGTTCAGGTGTTGGCGGGAGGGAAGGAACAGGCAAGTATTATCGAAACCGCTAAACGGATGTCGGAAATGAACCCTAATTGTAAATATGAAATCTGGCAAAAAGCTGCTCATAATATTCCCCCGGTGTTTGCGAAGCGGTTTAACGATTTTATCGTAAAAACAATGGAATCATGATAATCGGTTTTTTACTAAGCGCAGCACAATTAAGAGAAGTATTTATAATATTATCATAATAGTCAACTATATGGATATGTTCCTGTATCCGGTTAATTTATATTATACGGAATAAGTCTTAAAGGATAATAATATGAAAAAATTGGCGATGTTTACAATGGGAACAAGAGGGGATGTTCAGCCATATATTTTTCTGGCAAGAGCGTTAAATAAAGCCGGATATGACGTTGTCCTCGGTTCTCATCCATGCTGGAAAGAGTTAATCGAAAAATCAAACGTTAATTTCATACCTATCGGCCCCGATATTGATATTGAGAAAGAAGCAGCTTACATAAGGGGGAAGTACTCCAATCCCGCTTTAAGTATGCTGAAAACTATGAGCTTTGTTTTTCGAATTATCCGTAACTCAACAAAAGAAGTGTATGAAGCGTGTAAAGGCAAAGATTTAATCATCGTAACCCACACCCGGATGGGGGCCGCCGAAGCGGAGGCATTGGGAATACCCGCTGTCAGCGTTACTCTTCAGACAGAAATGATTCCCCAGAAGCTGAAACCCCAGGCATGGCTTGATAAGCTAACCGGCAATATCATCGGCGGATTTGCTTCGAAACCCTATAATAAAATAAGAAAAGTATATGGATTGCATAAGTTAACACCTTCGGATGAAATTATTTCAAAAAAACTGAATCTTATTCCCATCAGCAGATATGTAATGGAGCAAAATCCATATTGGGAAAAACAGCATGTTTTAACCGGGTATTGGTATGAAGACGAACCCGATTACCGACCGGACGATAAGCTGATTAAATTTCTGGAAAACGGGGATAAGCCCATAATTTTGGCTCTCGGCGCCATGTCTTTCGAAGCTGAGTCCGAAAAAGAAAAGCTGGACATGTTTGTGAATGCTTTTAAAAGGACGGGATACCGCGCCGTTATACAGGGATTTCAAAAAACACTGATAAATTACAGTTTGCCTGATACCATGATTTCCTGCGGGTCGGTGCCCCACAGCTGGCTTTTTAAACAGGGATGCTTTGTAATTCATCACTGCGGTTTCGGAACCGCAGCTTCAGCGTTGATTTACGGAATCCCCTCCATACCGGTGCCCCATGTGCTTGACCAGATGGGATTTGCCAAACAGCTTTATGACATCAACGTGGCCGTAAAACCTCTTCCCGCAAAAAAGCTGAGTGAGGAAAAAATCATTGACGCCATTGAAGAAATGAAAATGACATATGAAGAAAGGAAGCAAAAGGCAGAGGAAATATCCATTAAAGTCCGCTCCGAAAACGGGCTGGAAAAAGCAGTCGGACTGTTATCCGATGTGTTGAATAACAAGTCGGATTTTACTGCCGATTGAGTTTATGGGTTATAAACGAAAGAAACAACCTTTAGTTTAACTGTTTATTCTCCGAATACCCGTCAGAACAATCTTTAAAGGGGCGTAAGGTACGTCCAAGTTTTGCTGTACCGTTGGGGCTTCCTTTCATAAGCGCTTTGTCTTATACATTCATTACTACCGTAGAAACAGCGAAGAAGGGCTGATTTCTGCGGTATTTTTCTGCCCGTTTTTCTAAGGAGATGTTTACTTGAGAAAATCGAAAGCTGTTAATCAACCGTACCTTACAGGAGGCAGTCGCAATGAAAATTCGGCAATCTGTTCCGCCGTGATATCTGACAGTTAAAACGCTGATATTGACACAAAGTACATCAATATCAGCGTTATTTTAATTATATTCTTGTTGCCCTGTAAACCACGCAGGAATGGGCTTCGATTTTTACCGTTATACCGTGTTTGAAAGTACCCAGGTCGGTGTGGTTGATACAGTCCCGGACAGTTATTGTATCGGTAATTTCCCAGCCGCAATAGTCCCAGGAAAGGGGATAATAGCACCAGTAGGGGTTTTTATTTATAATCATAAACGCAATATCACCGCCGTAGAGGGGTTTCGCCAGCACGGTGAAATAATCCCTTGTGGTGGGTATTTTATATGCCGCGATAGCAGCATCGTCCTGATTGATGGCGATAAGCTCTTTGTTTAAGAGTATGTTTTTTACTTCCTGTCTTGCGTTTCTCAGGTCGTGTCCCATAAGCAATGGGGCGTTCAGCATACACCAGAGGGCGAAGTGGGTCTGGTATTCGTCATCGGTGCTTCCGCCGCCGATTTTGCCCACATAACCCTTGCCGTCAACCCCGACTACAAGCATATCCGGGTCGTTCCAGCCGCAGGGAGCCGCATATGCTTCAAGCCCTACAGCCCCCAGCCCCACCTCGCAGATGGAATCCCAGCTGTCCTTTATATCCCCGGTAAGCCGCCACATATGCGCTCCGGTTGAACGCATCCATTTCCAGACGCCTTCTTCACCCCAGCAACCGGAAAAGATAATATCCCTCCCCGATTCCCGGAGAGCCTGTCCCATCCTGCGGTAGAGGTGAACGTCGCTGCTGCCGGGGGGCGAGTAGCAGAAGTCATATTTAAGCAGGTCAACGCCCCAGGACGCAAAGAGCTTCGCATCCTGCCTTTCATAGCCGAAGGAGCCGGCACGCCCCGCGCAGGTCATGGTGCCCGCATCTTCGTATATGCCGAATTTTAACCCCCGTTCGTGAAGATAGTCGCCGATAAACTTCATACCGCGGGGAAAAATCGCCGGGTCAAATTGCAGATTACCCTTCCCGTCCCGATCCTTGAGCATCCAGCAGTCGTCAATCGTCAGTATATTGTACCCGGTATCCCGATAACCTTCCGAAACCATTGCGTCGGCGGTTTCAAGAATCAGCTTTTCGTTTATCTCCCCTCCGAAGGTGTTCCAGGAATTCCACCCCATCGGCGGTTTCAAAGCCAGCATTGCCATTTTATTTCCTCCGTTTTTTGTTGCAAATTTTGTATATTGCTGTATAATGAATTCAATATGAAAATCCGAAGGTGTTTTATATGAAAAGAATAACCCTCTACGCCGGGTCCGGGGAAAAACTGTTTTCGGGAAACCTCACCGACCTGCCCCTTGACGAAACCGAAGTGAACAGGGAAGCGGTAAAACGCTTTGGCGAAAAGCTGTGCCCTCAGAGGTACGCCACGATAAGGCAGATTATTCTTGTCGGAATTTTCGAAAACAACGATGATGAAATAATAATACCCGACGAATACAAAGTCTATTTAAAACACAAAAACGCCTATAAGATTGTCGTATATAACGCATAGAGCACAAAGGTGATTATATCACAGGGTATATTACATTGCAATATCAATTAATCAGTATAGTCTGAACACGGAAAGCGGATAGCAAATGAATTCTTTAGCGTTAAGTGATATATTAAAAGATTGTACTCTTTGCCCCAGGGAATGTCATATAGACAGAACCGGCGGCAAAAAAGGATACTGCAGGGTAACGGATAAATTAGTGGTGGCAAGGGCTTCGCTCCATTACTGGGAAGAACCCTGTATATCGGGGGTAGAAGGCTCCGGTACGGTGTTTTTCTCCGGCTGCGGGCTGGGCTGCGTTTATTGTCAGAACAGGGAAATAACAAGGAGTACGGCAGGGAAGACAGTCACAACAGAAAGGCTTGCTGAAATATTTTTAGAGCTTCAGGACAAGAGAGCAAATAATATAAATCTGGTTACCCCGAGCCATTATGTTCCCCATATTATAGAGGCTCTTAACATTTCACGCAAAAACGGGCTAATTATTCCCATCGTTTACAATTGCGGCGGGTATGAGAAGGTCGAAACCTTAAAACTGCTTGAAGGATACGTGGATATATATTTACCCGATTTTAAATATATGTCGGCGGTGCCGGCAATGAAATATTCCAATTGTAAGGATTATTCAACGGTTGCCAAAGGGGCGGTTGAGGAAATGGTAAGGCAGGCGAAAGAACCACTCTTCGATAAGCGGGGAATAATGAAAAAAGGTGTTATAGTAAGGCACCTGACCCTGCCGGGATATCTTGAGGATTCAAAACAAATTATAAAATATTTATATGAAACCTACGGGGATAAGATATACATCAGCATTATGAATCAGTATACGCCGGTAATACAAAATAACGATTATCCGGAGCTTAACAGAAGGATAACCGAAGAGGAATATGAGGAACTTGTGAATTTCGCAACGGATATCGGGGTGGAAAACGGATTTATTCAGGAAGGGGAAACCGCTTCGGAAAGTTTTATCCCGGAATTTAACGGAGAAGGCGTTTAATCAGCCGATATGCAAAATTTGTAGTTAATTTTTGGCTGCCGCTTAAAATATTATTATCCTATATCCGGTGATGCATTTAATTCATCGGACATTATATCGATAAATATCCCGGTGATTTCCGGATCAAACTGGGTCCCCGCGTTTTTCCTGATAATTTCAATGGCAGCTGCCGGTTCCATTGCTTTTCTGTAGGGTCTGTCGTTTGTCATCGCGTCATAAGCGTCAACCACCGCAATGATCCGGGAAAGCAGAGGAACGTCTTCGCCGCATAAGCCCTTGGGATAACCGTTGCCGTTCCACCATTCGTGATGACTGAGAATCCCCTCCGCAACCGGCACAAGTTCCGGGGAGGTCATGGCTATCCGGTATCCGATTTCGGGGTGCCTTTTCATCTCTGCCCATTCCGATTCGCTGAGTTTATCGGGTTTTGTCAGAATGTAATCCCTTATTCCCACTTTGCCTATATCGTGCAGCGTGGCAAGCAGTTCGAGTTTGTCCAGCTCCACCGGTGATATATTAAGCGCCGTGCCTATCGCCTTTGACAGCTCGATAAGCCTTTCGGCATGCTTTTCCGTTTCATGACTTTTTTCAAACATGGTAGCCTTTATTGAAGCCACTATGGTACTGTGGGCGCTGTTTGCCTCAAGCAGCTTGCGCTGGTACATATATTCTTCCGCGGTTTTCAATATGTTCCTGATTTCCTCTTCGGCCTTTTCCTTTGTTGCATAGCCCAGGGATACGCTGTGCTGATACAATCTGAAATCGTTGTCGGAATCAAATTGCTTAAGTGCCGTCTGAATGCTCCGCAGGACTTCATACGCCGTAACGCTGTCGGTTTTGGGCAGGATAATACCGAACTCATCCCCCCCGATTCTTGCCAATATGTCATCCTGCCGGCAGCAGCTTTCTATTATCCTTGCGGAATCTATAATAAGTTTGTCCCCCTCCGCATGACCGAAAGCATCGTTTACTAACTTCAGTCCGTTAATATCTCCGGTTATTACAGACAGGGGCAGCCGGTTTTCCGTATCCAGACGTTTCAGTTCGGTTTCGTAATGCCGGCGGTTATATAAGCCGGTCAGGTAATCCCGCCTGCTTTGAAACGTTAGCTCTTCCTCGGCTAATTTTTTGGAAGTGGTATCGATTGCAAACCCTAAAAATCTGTTTTCAGATATTTTTACCGCATCCACCTTCCACCATCTTATGGATCCGTCCTTATGTATATATTTTACCTCCGAGCTTGATTTACCTGTGTCAAGCATTGAATTGAAGCTCTGCATCGCATCGCTTATGGACTCTTCGGCGGTAATATCCTTTATAGTCATTTTTAGCAGCTGTTCCCGACTGTATCCCGTTATTGCGGTGGCGGCGCTGTTTGCTTCTGTATACCGTCCGTTTTCATCCACAACAAAAACCGCGTAGGGTGCATTTTCGATGTAGCTGCTGTATTTCTTTTCGCTTTCCTTTAAGGCCTGCTCCGCATGGACCCGGGTGGTATCATCCGAAAAGGTACAGGCAAACTGCATCGGAGCCGGCTGATAGGCTACAACACGGAAATATTTATCGGTGGCCGCCGCATAATTTTCAAAACTCACCGATTCGCCGGTAAGGGCAACCCTGCCGTAGGTTTCAATCCAGTAGGATTCCGTATTCGGAAGGATTTCCAGCACCGTCCTTCCCACGATATCCTCCGCTTTCAGCCCGGTCATATTCTCAAAAGCCGGGTTTACGGCAAGAAACCTGTAATTCACGGGGGTGCCTTGGTCGTCACAGATTATCTCGTGCAGGGCAAATGCGTCCACCATTTCGTTGAATAAAAGCCGAAGCTTCTGATCTGCTTTCCGCTCGGTGGTGATATCCTGAAAAGTGGTATAAACCATGGAGGGGGAATCATCCCCGTTTTCGACTATCGGAATGGCATTTACCGAAATCCAGACGTGGTCATTCAGCAACGGCTGAAATACTCCCATAATAAAGGGCCCGAAGGGTTTGCCTGTCCGCAGGGCTATCATTGAGGGATGATCCGCCCCCGACAATTCCGAACCGTCTTCCCGTATTGTCCTCCATCCCGGATCTATGGAGGTCTTACCCATCATCTGTTCCAAAGATAAACCTAATATTCGTTCAGCCGCGGGGTTTGCCGAAAGTATCCTGCCGTCAGCCGCCTGATAAACAACCCCCTGGGCCATTGTTTCAAACAGCCGGCGGTACTTCCTTTCGCTTGACTGCCGGTCTTTTTCCGCCTTCTTCTGTCTGGTTATGTCTTTAAAAATACAAAGAGTCTGCTTGTATTCTCCGTCGGACTCATAAACGATATTACCGTCAACGGCAATGAACAGGTATTCACCGTTCTTGTGCCGCATTTCAAATTCGCTGTGAATCTGCCCCGCCTGTTTCAGCCGGGATAATTTTTCAAGAAATTCCTCCCTATACGCAGGGTGTAAAAAATCCCCGAACCATTTCCCCAAAACCTCGGACCTTGAAAAACCGAAAGTATCGAGCCACTGCTGATTAACGTCGATGATGTTCCCGTCAACGTCAAGGGACTGATAGCCCAGGGGGGCCTTATCAAACAGCAGCCGGAAACGCTCTTCTGACTGCTTAAGCCGGTCTCTTACCTGTATAAACGCCTGTTGTTGGGTCAGCAGCAGATAAAGCAGAACAGACGCGGCCGGATAAATTAAAAGAACCGGCAGGGTGATTTCCCGGATAACGTTTATATTGGTCGGGTAGGGTAGAATGAGCATACAGGCTATCATGGCGGCATGAACCGAAATGCTCATAACATAAACGCTTAACCAGCGCTTCTTCGTTTTTACGGAAGGCACCCAGAACCGCCACACCGAGCCGATAACGGCGCTGACTAAAATGACCGCAATCCCCGGCAATACGCCGGCGTCGCCCTGGAGGGTTCTGAAGACTATGGCGGCGGCTGTTGTTATAATCGTGGGAACAAGCCCGAATAATAAAGCCGTTATACTTATCAGAATAGACCGTGCATCAAAAACTATTCCCGTGTAAAGTTTAAAAGGTATCGACATGATGGCAACACAGGTCAAAGCAACTAAAAGCCCGTTTACTATTGGTTTAAGCCGGGTATATTTTGGATTTATCAGATTGGTTATCTGATAAATTACGGACAAAGCCAATAGCAGAGCGGCGTTGTTTGCCAATGCGATTATCGTTATTTTCATATGACACCTCCTTTTAATTATTGCAAACTTCCGAAAACCCTTATATTTCCTTAATTTTCGCCATATAATTATATTAATATTACATCAGCATTAATCTATTGTCAACATTTATGTTTGTATTATAGATTATATGCTTAATTGCTTGTACAGGAAAAAACGCAAAAAATAAAAATATATAGAATTTTATAAATTATGTGTTATAATATATAAAATACTAAATCGGATGCCAAAATCGTAAACGGGCTTACGAATAAAACAGACGTTGATTGTACGCTTATAAAACAGAATCAGACGGCATATGTGAGGGA
>LSQX01227512.1_pt2 | contig 13761 bp, 9 predicted proteins | sample 654561 | NCBI WGS metagenome assembly LSQX01 (sample SAMN04489861, study PRJNA283612) | anaerobic digester metagenome | isolation source: 4 biogas reactors fed with cattle manure at either 37C or 55C with and... | place: Denmark: Kongens Lyngby | collected 2014 | reverse complement strand
TGGCGTTTTTACGAAGTAAAATACGAAATTGGAATTCGGTGGGGGATTCTACCCCCGCCTTCAGTCCACTGTTCTATAGAACAAGAAAACTATCCCCTGGTAAAAGAATTTACCAGGGGTATCTATATTTTTATACACCAAAGTGGGCTTCGCCCACACATTCAATAAAGGAACTTACAGATGCAAAGCTATATCTCAAGTATATAGGGTGTGAACAGTAACTTGTGCCCATTCCCGTCAGTAACGCGATAATCCTTCATCTTGCCTGTAGGTAAAATAAAAAGTATAATGAAGTAGACCGTGAAACCAACGGCAATTACCCTGGCTATAGGAAGGAATTTTTACGAATGACCGATGAAGTAATTATTGAAGCAACGGAAGATGCGGTGCAAAGACAGTACGTTTATATAGAAAAGGTAAAGGAAATAACTGCAGAACAGACCAGCCGTGAAGGGCGGCAGCCTACTTATGATGTTCGGGTTTTTGGCTGCCAGATGAATGAGCACGATGCGGAAAAAATAATCGGTATGCTGGAGGAAATGGGGTATTCAAAGGCATCTGCCGGTGAGCAGGCCGATGTGATTGTTTTTGAAACCTGCTGTGTCCGGGAGAACGCCGAAGAGAAAATTTACGGGCATCTGGGTATACTGAAGCCCTCAGAGGGTGATAAAAGAAGTATTGTTGCAGTAACCGGGTGTATGATGCAGCAGCCCCAGGTGGTTGAAAAGATAAAAAAATCCTACCGGCATGTCAATATCGTTTTCGGCACACACAATCTTCACCTCTTTCCCGAGCTTTTGTATCGATACATGTCTGAGGGCAGGCGGGTGTTTGACATCTGGGACGCAGGCAGTCAGGTTGTTGAGGGAACACCCATAACCCGTACAGAAAAGGTGAAAGCCTGGGTAAACATCATGCTGGGCTGTAACAATTTCTGCTCCTATTGTATCGTTCCCCATGTTCGGGGAAGAGAGCGCAGCCGGAACAAAACAGATATCCTTGAAGAGGTTAAACGCCTTGCGCAAGGTGGCTATAAGGAGATCACGCTGCTGGGGCAGAATGTGAATTCCTATGGCAATGATCTGGGCCTGAAAGATGCCTTTGCCGAGCTCTTGTATGCGCTGAATGCTATTGATGGCATTGAAAGAATCCGTTTTATGACCTCCCACCCAAAAGATTTATCGGACAGTTTGATCCAAGCGATGAAAGAGCTGCCAAAGCTATGTGAGCATCTACACTTGCCGTTCCAGTCTGGTTCAAGCAAGGTGCTGAAGGATATGAACCGGAAATATACGAAGGAGCAATATCTTCAACTGATTGATAAAGTGCGCGAGGTAATCCCAGACATCGCTTTTACCACCGACATTATTGTTGGATTTCCGGGGGAGTCTGAAGAGGATTTTCAGGATACACTGGATGTTGTGAAGCGGGTACGGTTCGATATGGCTTATACGTTCCTGTACTCGAAAAGGACGGGAACCAAAGCTGCGGAGTTTTCGAACCAGATACCGGAAAAGGTAAAGAAGGAACGCTTCCAGCGCCTTGTTGAAACACAGAATGCTATTGGTGCAGAACTGAATTTGAAGCACGAAGGCCTGACAGAAGAAGTCCTGGTGGAAGGAAAGAGTCGGCATAGTGATGCGATGTATACAGGGAGAACCAGAGAATATAAGCTGGTGAATTTCACCTGTGATGAGGATTTAACCGGTCAACTGGCCAGGGTGAAGATCATCCGTGCATGGCCGTTCTGGCTGGAAGGAACTGCTGAACCTCACCAGTGAAACCAAATCCAGTTTATCCAACAGCGATTATCTTGTAACCCGCTATAATACCACAGGTTTTAAGGAGATAACCTATATGAAGCTTACACCAATGATGCAGCAATATATGGATACCAAGGAGCAATACAAGGATTGCCTGCTGTTTTATCGGTTGGGTGACTTTTATGAAATGTTTTTTGAAGATGCTGAAATTGCCTCGAGAGAGCTTGAGATTACTCTGACAGGGCGAGACTGCGGTTTTGAGGAAAGGGCACCGATGTGCGGTGTTCCTTGGCATTCTGTCCATCATTACATAGCGAAGCTGATAAATAAAGGATATAAGGTAGCCATCTGTGAGCAAATGGAAGATGCATCGCAGGCGAAAGGAATTGTGAAGCGCGAAGTGACCCGGATAATCACTCCGGGCACCGTCACCGATCCGACGATGCTTGATGAAAAAAAGAACAATTACCTGATGGCGGTTTTCTGCCTGCAAACGTATTTTGGTATTGCCACCGTGGATGTGACAACTGGTGAGTTTTATGCCACCCAGTTGAGTTTCGGGAACACTATAAAAAAGCTGATGGATGAGATATACCGGTATCAGCCCTCTGAGATTCTTATAAACAGCCATTTCCAAAAGGTTATTCAAAGCCAGGAGCTAAAAGAAAAAACAGGCATTTACATATCCGTGCTTGAAGAGAAAGCCTATGACAGAAATGAAGCGGTAAGAAGCCTCGAAGCCATTGCCGGGAGCAATCCATTACAGCAGCTCGATCTTGCGATTTGTGCTTCGGGTGCATTGCTGTATTATCTGAAATCAACCCAAAAGGTGGATCTGAACCATATCCAGACCATAAAACCCTATCAGCTGGAAAGCTATATGATGATTGATAGCTCCAGCCGCAAAAATCTTGAATTGACCGAGACGCTGCGTGAACGGAAAAAGCGGGGAACGCTTTTATGGGTTCTCGACAAAACAATGACTGCGATGGGAGGAAGAAAGCTGCGGAAATGGCTGGAGCAGCCCCTGCTGGATTTGGATGAAATCAACATGCGCCTGGAGGCTGTTTCAGAGCTGAAGGAAAAATTCATGCTCCGAAATGAACTGATGGAGCTTTTGAAGAGGGTTTATGACATGGAACGCCTGTCATCGAAGCTTATCGTCGGGAACGTCAACGCAAGGGACTTGCTGTCCCTGAAGGCGTCGATGGGGCAGCTTCCGAGTATCCTCGAGCTGGCCGGTGGTCTTGGTTCGGGCTTTGGGACTGAAATTTGCAGAACCACCGATTCCCTTACCGATCTGTATACGTTGATTGATGATGCAATTGACGAAGAGCCACCCTTAACAATCAAGGACGGAGATATCATTAAATCTGGCTATCATGATGGAGTAGACAGTTTTCGCAGATCATTTACCGAAGGGAAACAGTGGCTGGCTGATCTTGAAACCCGTGAAAGGGAAGCGACCGGCATAAAAAACCTGAAGGTTAAGTTCAATAAGGTTTTTGGTTACTATATAGAGGTGACCAATTCCAACCTGGAACTGATCCCAGAGAGATATGTCCGGAAACAGACCCTTGTCAACTGCGAAAGATTTATTACCGAAGAACTGAAAAACCTTGAAGATACAATTCTGGGCGCGGAAGAAAAGATGAAAAGCTTGGAATATGAGCTATTCTGCGAGCTGCGGGAGAAGATTGCATTAGAAGTGGGCCGAATTCAAAAAACGGCAGATAATTTGGCATTGCTGGATGTCTTATGCTCCCTGGCTGAAGTAGCGGACCGGGAAGGTTATGTAAGGCCGGTGGTCCAAGATAACCCAGAGATAAAGATTTTGGACGGACGGCACCCGGTTGTTGAAAAGATGCTGGGCAAAACACCTTTCGTTCCTAATGATACTCTTTTAAACGATCATGACGATCGGGTTATTATTTTAACCGGTCCGAATATGGCGGGCAAATCTACCTATTTACGTCAGGTTGCGCTGATCACGCTGATGGCGCAAATCGGAAGCTTCGTACCAGCAAGGGAAGCCATAATAGGAATCGCTGACCGCATTTTCACCCGGATAGGCGCTTCCGATGATCTTGCCACTGGGCAGAGTACCTTTATGGTAGAAATGACCGAAGTGGCGAACATTCTAAACAATGCTACCCCACGAAGCCTTCTTATTCTGGATGAGATTGGCCGCGGGACAAGCACTTATGACGGTCTGTCCATCGCCTGGGCGGTGCTCGAATATATTAATGACAAAGGAAGACTGGGCTGCAGAACCCTTTTTGCAACCCATTACCATGAGCTCACCGAACTGGAGGACAAGTTGGGCGGTATTAAGAACTGTTGTATTGATGTACGGAAAAGGGGAGAGGATATCATCTTTCTACACAAAATTAAGCCAGGCGGAGCAGACCGCAGCTACGGCATTGAGGTGGCAAAGCTGGCTGGCGTACCACAGCTCGTCATCGACAAGGCCAGGGAAATACTGGATGAGCTGCATGCAGCGGACATCAACAAAACAGGTGGCAGAAAGAAGAAAATCAGCAAACCCTTTGATGGCCAGTTGGATTTATTGTCTGCGGGAGCATTATCGAAAAGTGAGCGAGAGGTTATAGATGAACTCCGCTCCATTGATGCTACGACGTTAACCCCGCTTGATGCCCTGAATAAATTGTTTGCGATGCAGCAGAAAGTTAAGTGAGGCGTTTGATATGGGAAAGATAGTTATTCTGGATGAGAATACAGCGAATCAGATTGCCGCAGGAGAAGTTATCGAGCGTCCGTCGTCCATCGTCAAGGAGATGGTGGAGAATGCTTTGGATGCAAATGCCACTTCGATCACCGTAGAGATTTCAAACGGGGGTAAAAAATATATCAGTATCACCGATAATGGTGATGGTATTGAGGTGGACGATGTTGAGTTGGCTTTTGAACGGCATTCTACCAGTAAAATCAGAAGGATTGAGGATTTAGGAAACCTGTCTACTATGGGGTTTAGGGGAGAGGCGTTGGCCAGCATTGCATCGATTGCGAAGGTGGAGGTTGTAACCAAAACCGAAGCAGCTGTTGGAGGAACCCGAGTGATTGTTGAAGGTGGGGACATCATTTCGGTTGAACCTGCCGGTGCACCGAAGGGAACCACATTTATCGTCCGGGAGCTTTTCTATAATACACCGGCTCGGTATAAGTTCCTGAAAAAAGATACCACCGAATCGAGTTATGTTCAGGACATTTTAACCCGTATATCATTGGCTCGTCCGGATGTTTCGGTGAAATTCATCAGCCAGGGAAGGACAATAATGCATACTCCTGGCAATCATGACCTGTTAAGCGTGATTTACAGCATATACGGTAAAGATATTGCACGCGCTGTTATTCCGGTGAAAGCATCGGGCGAGGGTCTTGACATAACCGGGTTTATCGGAAAACCCGAAATTGCACGTGGAAACCGAAATTATCAGTCCATACTGGTAAACAATCGTTTTATATACAACCGCGTTATCACCGCTGCGATTGAAGAAGCCTATAAAACAAGGCTGATGAAGAAAAGATTCCCGTTTGCTGTGCTGAAATTGAATATTTCTCCACAGTTCGTTGACGTGAATGTACACCCTTCAAAGCTGGAGGTGCGCTTCAGTGATGAACAAAAGGTTTTCAGGGGAGTATACCATGCCGTATCCGGTGCTCTTTCAGAAAATGCTTCCTTCCGATCCATCGAGGAAGCCATCGGAAAACCTTCACAGAAGGACAGCATTTTTGGCACTGCTTCGAATCCTCAGCTTAACACTTCGCGCAAAACAAGCCATCAAGCTGTTTCGCCCTATTTTCAACCAATTAATCGGCAGGAAACAGCAACCCAATCCACCGACAACGAAATCAATGGTGAGCAGCGACAGAGTACCAGCTCACCGATGCATGAAAAAGATAAATTGCACCACAGCAATGGGAACAGGAGCGGGAAAGATATTCCTTCGCCCTATGAATTAGGTAAACTTTCCCACGCACAAGTAAAGGCGTCAACAGCCCCGGTTCGGGAACAAGCGGATGATTATGCCGAAGAGGAACAAGCCAATACTGTAGCCGCTCAGTATCAACCCTCACAGCGTCTGACCGCAAAAGAAGCAGGGAATCAGACTGAAACAGATTTTTCAGCAGAAAAGGATGCCCGGTATACGCAAATGGAGAACAAGCAGACGAGTGCTTCAAGAGAGCATGAAAGGTTGCTTGTTGCCCGTATCATCGGCCAAGCCTTTGAATCCTATATCCTGCTTGAGGAATCAGATGATCTGCTGCTAATCGATCAGCATGCCGCTCATGAGCGGATCCGCTATGATAAGCTTATCAAGCAATTTGCGATGCAGGAAAGTTTCGGGCAGGGATTGTTAAGCCCTCTGGTTGTAAACCTGTCGGAACTGGAAATGGATAAGTTCCATGAACTATCTGCATATCTGGTAAAACTGGGCTTTGAAGCTGAGGATTTTGGAAACCGTTCCATCCTGATTCGAGCAATTCCCTACATCCTGGATAGTAGCTTTTCCGGGCAGGATTTTCTTGAGATTCTCGAAAAATTATCTCAGGAGGTTCCCTCCGCATCGGAAATAATTCCAGAGGAAACACTGTACATGATGGCCTGTAAAAGTGCAATTAAAGCTAACAGGAAAATGACGGACATGGAAATCAGAGGCTTGATCGATGAGCTTGCGAAAACAGAGAACCCATATACCTGTGTTCATGGCAGGCCCATTGTCATCAGTTTGAGCAAAAGGGAACTGGAAAAGCGCTTTAAAAGAATTGTTTGATCCAGTCAAATCATCCTGCTGGACAATTGATGGTTTATCATATCAGCCAAGCTTGGTTTGGTAAGACGCAACCAGCAGTGTTTCAGCGTCTTCACGATATCAAAAGAGAGGATAAGACTCCATGGATAATGTAGTCGTAATCGCCGGACCAACAGCATCGGGGAAGACAGAGTTGGCAATCAGGCTGGCGAAAGAAGTGGATGGCGAAATTATTTCAGCCGACTCGATGCAAGTCTACCAATATATGAATATCGGTACAGCAAAACCAACGTGTGGTGAAATGCAAGGTGTTCCCCATCATCTTCTGGATGTGGTTAAACCAGATATCCCCTTCAATGTAGCCATGTTCAAGGAAAGAGCTCTGGAGTGCATACAGGATATTCTGCAAAGGAAAAGGCTCCCCATTGTGGCGGGAGGAACAGGCCTTTATATTAACAGCTTGATTTACAATATACAATTCAGCGAAACCGTATGCGATGAGGGTTTCCGTGAGAGAATGAGGAATGTTGCGATTTCCGAAGGACCGAAGGTGCTGCATGACAGACTTAGCCAGGTGGATCCAGAAAGTGCCGGCAGGATTCACTGGAATAATGTCAAAAGGGTTATCCGGGCATTGGAGGTGTACGAATTTACGGGAAAGCCTATATCCGAGCATCAACGGGAGTCTAGGAAGGTGCCACCACCTTACCGTTACCTGGTTTTTTTCATGGACATGGACAGGAAGGACCTGTATGCCCGTATTGACAAACGGGTGGACAAAATGATCCAGGAAGGGCTTGTTGATGAGGTGAAAGCACTGCTCGAAATGGGTTATAAACCCGATTCCATTGCTATGCAGGGGTTGGGTTACAAGGAATTGATTCCTTATCTGAAAAAGGAGATAACCCTGGAGGAAGCCATCCATGTGCTGAAAAGGAACACAAGACATTATGCGAAACGGCAGCTCACCTGGTTCAAAGCAATAGAAGGTATTATTCCACTACCTGGAGGAACCGGAAATATAGAAAAAAATACTAAAAAAATTCAGGAACACCTTGAAACCTGTATATAGATTATATACAATAAATGTGATACAAATTTACTAATATTTTCTTTTATGATTTTATTTTTGGCGAGGAGGCTCTGTTATGAACAGAAATATTAATCTACAGGATGTTTTCCTAAATCAAGTCAGAAAAGAACATGTTCCCGTTACTGTTTATCTGACCAATGGTTTTCAACTTCGCGGAATGGTGAAGGGGTTTGACAACTTTACGGTTGTCCTGGACAGCGAAGGCAAGCAGCAGTTGGTGTATAAGCATGCCATATCTACAGTATCGCCCATGAAAGCGGTCAACGTAATTTTCAGTGATAGAGAGAACTAACTGACAGAAGAACTGGTCCTGTACGGTTTTCATTGATGATACAGGTACCAGTCCGGTGATATTATGATGATTGCTAAAATCCATTTACTGCTCTGCGAACGATAGTATTTACAATGTCATTCAATCTGCACATACAGCGATATACATGGGAAACAACGATGAGGTGGTAAGATGTACGTCTTAACCACCTTATTGGTTATAGGGGAACAGGAACTTATCCGGTATCCATGCCAGGAAGGTTCATGTTCCTCTTTCTGTTCTTGCAAAAATCAGGAAACAATAGTATTATATTAGTGACACTAAAGTATCAATAAATTGATTCATACAGGAGCGTGTTTATGCCTAAAACAAGTGACATCATCCAAAAAGCAGGCGTTTCCCGCAGCACGTTGTTTCGCTTCCTAAGGGGCGACAATGTCAGACCCGAAGCCAAAAAGGCGATTATTGAAGCCATGAACGAACTAGGGTGTGAGACAGAGAGCCTGGTTCTGAAAGGCCTTGTCATAGAGATTAGTGTTTCCAAGAATTTTGAGGCCTTCAAGGGTTTCACAGAAGTGATACATGGCATTACGGAAAGGGCTGAAGAAAAAAACATAAAGGTTCAGTTGGCAATCCGTTCGGGAGATCAAATCCGAAGGGATTATGATCAATGGAAAGAGAGCAGCGACACAAAAGGGATTATTATTATCGGCAAAGACCTTGAAAATGAAACAAATGAGGGAGAGATCCTTCGGGAAAAGGGAATTCCGCATATATTCGTGAACCGGATCATCGAGGAGCCGGACGTTAGCTACATAGCCGTTGATGTAAGAAAAGCAGCCTATGAGCTTGTGGAATATCTACTGCAAAAAGGACACAGGAAAATCGCGGCCCTTGGTTATCCCGAGATGCTTCGCATTGACAGGGATAAATTGAATGGTTACAGAGATGCATTTCAACGGAATGGATTTCAGATAAACAACAAATACTTGCAGTTGCTCCAAAAGGGAGAATCATCCGATGATGCGATCGATGCAATCTTAAGTACCCGCCCTTTGCCAGATGCTTTTTTTGGCATCTGTGATTCCTATGCAATGCAGTTTATAAACAGGGCCCATGCAAGGGGTCTGAAGATTCCGGAAGATATTGCGGTTGTAGGGATGGATGATCTGGAAATCGCGCAGTATTACAAGCCCGCATTGACATCAGTTCGTACCCCCTTTGGAAAGATGGGTGCTCTTGCGGTGGATCATCTTCTTCAGTTAATCACTGAAGATATCGTAAGTACAAAAACAATTATCAATCATAAACTGTGTATTCGCGAATCGTCGTAACCTTGAAGCTTTGCCACAGCAAAACCACACGGTGTAACAAGAATCTTTATAGTGCAAGCGCTTCTGGGGTCAATGATATTAGCTTCGGCTATCAAAATAAATCATAATTGGAGGTAAGTATTATGGAAATCCGTAACAGCACGCATCCACAGGATGCAAAACACTATACGACAGAAAGGCTTCGCAAAGAGTATTTAATTCCACAGGTATTTGTTCCCGGTGAAATCAAGCTGGTATACAGCCATGTGGACAGAATGATTGCAGGTGGAGCCTGTCCGACCGACAAACCGCTTGTACTTGAAGCTGGCAAGGAGATCGGAGCAGATTACTTTCTGGCCCGCCGGGAAATGGGGATCATTAACATCGGTGGAAAAGGAACCGTAAAGCTTGACGGCGAAGAATTTGTTCTCGATAGCAGAGATGGGCTGTATGTAGGTATGGGAATTCAAGATGTCTCCTTTGAGAGTGAAAATCCATGTAATCCTGCTAAATTTTATCTCAACAGTGCTCCGGCACATGCATCATATCCAACCGTAAAAATTGAAATAAGCAAGGCGAACCCAAATCACCTGGGTTCTCTGGAACAATCCAACGAACGGACAATCTATCAATATGTGCATCCAGCTGTATGCAAAAGCTGCCAGCTGGTAATGGGGCTGACCATTCTCGAACCGAACAATGTATGGAATACCATGCCCTGCCACACGCATGAACGCAGAATGGAAGTTTACCTGTACTTTAATATGAAAGAAGACACCCGGGTGATACATTTGATGGGTGAACCAAACGAAACAAGGCATATCATTGTGAAAAACGAGCAGGCTGTTATTTCCCCAAGTTGGTCCATTCATTCCGGTGTAGGGACCAGCAATTACACCTTCATTTGGGGAATGGCCGGAGAAAATCAGACCTTTACCGATATGGACGGGGTTTCGATGGACGATCTGATATAACAAGCTGCCAATGGGAATAAGAGCTCATTTTGTGAAAGTGGAGGGAAAACTATGTATTTGAATCAGTTCAGTTTAAATGGCAAGGTTGCCATCGTCACAGGAGCCAGCACCGGGCTTGGGCAGGGGATCGCATTGGGCCTTTCCGAAGCGGGAGCCAACATCGTCGGTGTGGATTATGTTGAAATGTATGAAACCAGGCAAAAGATAGAAGCGAATGGAGGGAGATTCCTCGAAATTGTTGCAGATCTATTGACCATTGAACCTTGTGAAAGGATTATTCAAAGTGCTGTGGACAATTTTGGAAAAGTGAATATTCTGGTCAATAATGCCGGAATTATTCGCCGAACAGATGCGATTGATTTTTCCGAAAAGGATTGGGACGATGTGATGAGCATTAATATCAAGACCGTGTTTTTCTTCAGCCAGGCTGTGGCAAAACAGTTCATGAAGCAGGGAACAGGTGGCAAGATTATCAATATCGCATCCATGCTGTCTTTCCAAGGGGGGATCCGCGTACCTTCCTATACAGCCAGCAAAAGTGGCGTAATGGGGATTACCCGCGCCATGGCCAATGAATGGGCAAAATATAACATCAATGTGAATGCTATCGCACCGGGATATATGGCTACAAACAATACTGCTCCTCTTCGTGCCGATGAAAAAAGATCTGCGGATATTCTTGAAAGAATACCAGCAGGCCGCTGGGGAACCCCAGCAGACGTTCAAGGCCCAGCTATCTTTTTAGCATCTGCCGCTTCCGATTATGTTAATGGATATACACTAGCAGTTGACGGGGGCTGGCTGGCCAGATAAATAACACGATAGAGTTCAGAAATATCTTTAATATCATATAACATGCAATTAAACGTATGAAGCGGCAAGGAGGTGTTCTCCTTGCCGTATTACGTTATGCATAAACTTAATCTTCTTATCACTTCAAAAGCTAATTCGCTCGAACTTTGCGGTATGTTACAATAATTTGAAAATCCCTTGACTACACGAACCAATTACCTGATAATAGAGATAGTGGAAAGTATTTTTTGTCTTATTTTAGCTTTTTAAGCATTTAGAATACAACTAAGTATTAAAAGATTCTAATTTTGTCAAATCGCATTAAGAGTATTACTTTGTTTTATTACTAGATGATTATGGGTGATCTATGTGTACATATCAAGAATTGCACTTGACAAAAGAGAGCAATTAACAGCTCAACACTTGTTGGGTACGGCAAGTTGTGCAAGTTATTTTGCCCAAAAAATAAATACCCCAGAAATGGCTAGTGTTGCAGCCCTTTTCCACGATATGGGCAAATTCTCAACTGCTTTTGTTCAATATTTACGACAGAACGATATAAGTAAACGCGGTTCGGTTATTCATTCAACACAGGGCGCTAAGCGGATTTTTGAATTGTGGCATAGTTCCGATGCCTTAATTTCTGAAATGATCGGTAATGTGATTTCTGGGCATCATGGAGTGTTAATGGATGGTATTTCATCATCAGGTGAAACATCTCTCACAAATAGAATTCTCAACACAAATCGGGAATTATACTATGAGGAAGTAAAAAAAGCATTTTACGATGCTGATGTACTGCCATATAGCTTGGAACAGAAGCTGATGACTTGCAGACAGGAACTATTATCGTTTATTCAGATTTGCAAAAGGGAAAAGCTTAATTGTTCATTTATGGTACATTTGCTTACGAAATTTCTTTTTTCTTGTCTTGTCGATGCAGATAGATACAATGCATATTGTTTTGAGATAAATAAGGCGTTTGAGAGGACCATCTATATCCCGGATTGGGGGATTCTTGCAAAGAAATTGGAATCATATCTTAATAAATTTGAAATAAAAAAAGACATTGACCATATACGAAAAAATATTTCAGAAAAATGCCTGAAGGCTGCCCGACGTCCTTGTGGTGTTTATAAGCTGGAAGTGCCGACTGGCGGTGGCAAAACATTCTCCAGCCTGCGATTTGCGCTAAACCATGCGCATAAACATGGGATGGAACGTATTATTTATGTTATCCCATATCTTTCGGTACTTGAGCAAACCGCCAAAAACATTCGGGAAGCACTAGGAATCGAATCTGATGATGAGATAGTTTTAGAGCATCATTCCAACTTGATTCCGGAAGAGGATGAGAAAAAAGCTAAAGAAACCCAACTGTTGACGAACCGTTGGAGTGCTCCGATCATCATCACCACTCTGGTTCAGTTCCTGGAAAGCTTATACTCTGAAAAAGCTGGAAAACTACGTAAAATGCACAATATGGCCAAGGCGGTATTGATTTTTGACGAAGTTCAGTCGCTGCCGGTAAAGTGTGTCCACCTGTTCAATGAAGCAATAAATTTTCTGTCTGTTTTTGGCGGTTCGACAGTACTCCTTTGCACCGCTACACAGCCTTTGCTGGATAAAGTCGTGCATCCTGTGAAATTGTCGGATGTTCCCGAACTTATACAAAACTGCAATGATGAATTCGAAAAATTAAAGAGAACGCGTATTGTGCCGAGTATAATTTCGGGTGGTTATTCTCAATCAATGCTATGTGAGTTTATACTGAAGAAAGTAGAAACATCGGGCAATTGTCTTGTCATCCTAAACACGAAATCTGATGCGGCGAAAACATTCACTTCCCTGAAAGAATATATTAATCAAAACAGTCTGTCCATAGAGCTTGTGCACTTAAGCACCAGGATGTGCCCTGCACACCGTCTTGAAGTGATTAACAATATGAAAAAAGAGCTTGGGAGCAAGCATATTATATGTGTAAGTACTCAGTTGATTGAGGCTGGTGTTGATATCTCGTTCGGTTGTGTGATACGTGCCCTTGCTGGGCTTGATAGTATTGCACAGGCTGCGGGAAGATGCAACCGAAACGGAGAAAACCCGGATGGAAGTGATGTCTATATTGTAAACCTGGCAGAAGAAAATCTGTCTAAATTGCCTGACATTAAGCAAGGAAGCGAGGTGACTCGAAATATATTAAATGAATTCTTTGATAATTTCCTGTCCTCAAAGGCTATGGAACGGTACTATGAAGAGTACTTCTACAGGCGAAAAACAGAAATGGACTATTTCGTAGAAGAGAGTGCAAGTCTTTATGATTTATTAGCATCCAATAAAAAAGGATTAGGTGCATATTTAAGCTCCGGTGGTAAAACTCGACCTGCACTTGTACAGGCATTTCAAACAGCAGGTGAGCATTTTTGTGTAATTCAAAAAAACACCACCGATGTTCTTGTTCCGTATAAATATGGAGCAGAATTAATTGATAAATATCACAGAGCATCTCTAAAGGACAAGTCTCGGCTGCTGCGAGAAATGAGCCGATATTCTGTTGCTTTATACTCTAACGAGAAGAAGCAACTGGAATACGAGAACGCATTGTACTCAATTGATGATGTTTTGGTTTTGGACAAAAAATATTATGATGACAAGGAAATGGGGGTAGTTTTTTCTGCGGAGTTAGAGTTTTTAAATCTATAGGGAGGTGAACAAATGCAAAAGCGTAACACAGTAGAATTTTCGGTATATGGCAGGAATGCGTTGTTTTCAGATCCGATAAC
>LSQX01307013.1_pt2 | contig 13763 bp, 11 predicted proteins | sample 654561 | NCBI WGS metagenome assembly LSQX01 (sample SAMN04489861, study PRJNA283612) | anaerobic digester metagenome | isolation source: 4 biogas reactors fed with cattle manure at either 37C or 55C with and... | place: Denmark: Kongens Lyngby | collected 2014 | reverse complement strand
TTGCAAAATTTGCAACAGTTCAAAAGGAAGGAAACAGACAGGTTGAAAGAGCTATTGAATACTATAATTTAGATGTGATTATTTCTGTTGGTTATCGTGTTAAGTCTATTCAAGGTACTAGATTTCGCCAATGGGCAACTGAGCGTTTAAAAGAATATATTACCAAGGGTTTCACAATGGATGATGATCGATTGAAAGGAAACGCAGGGGGTAATTATTGGAAGGAACTGCTTGATCGAATTAGGGATATTCGTTCTTCGGAAAAAGTATTTAAAGAAAAAATAGTTTGATTTAACGATGGAAACGATACCAAATTGCATAAAGGTACTGTTAGACTAGAAAATGTGGGGTTAATTCTTCGGTGTTTCAGAGCGCAAGATGGTGGCATCAGGGGTATACAACAGCATCTCTAGTCCGGCTCGTTAAATTTTTCTTTGAAGAAGTAGGAGTAAATCGTATTGAATTCCGTCACGATTCGCCGCGTAACCCAAACAGCGGCAAAGTGATGCTTAAAAAAGGAGAAAGCAATCATGGATATTTCGATAATAAATATTCCTAAAATATCGGCCATATATTTTGCTCTTTTGCAATCTGGTTATGATTTTTATGCTGTCGAAAAAGACGATGACCTTGTTCAATCATTGGAAAGGTTTCAATTTAAGCACGGCATCTTTGATAGCTCATTCTTTTCTAAGACTAAGCAAAATACTTGCGAGGTCTATCCATATTGGCCGCGTGCTGCTTTGCTAGAAACTGCCACATTTTTCATAGATAGTAATAGTCGATTTGTAAATTTTGACGCTTATCATTTTAAAGTTATGAATGCTGGAAATATCTCTGACGAAGAGAGAAATGTTACCTTTTGGCAATGGCTAAGGGAATTTCCTTCTGCCCTTGGCAAGGTGCTTTCTAATCAAGACTTCCAATCTTATTTAGTCTGGGAAAACGAATGGATTGAACAACAAAAACGCCTTTTAGAAAATGATTTGCTCGATCTTCAAAAAGTTTTATCCACTTGTTCAAATCGTTTCGGTTCTCCCATAGAAAAAGTGACTCTTGTTCTCAATCCGATCAAGTGCGCATATTCTGCAGATTATCATATAACTGAAAATCAGTTGTTATTTTGTTTCGGTCGTTTCCAAAAAGAAGCTGTCATACATGAGTTTTTACACCCCATTGTTCATCCCTTTATAGGGGAGTATAAGGATATAATCCTTCAGCACGGTGGCAATTTTCCTGATATCGATCCATCCTATTACCTTAGGGGTAATGAACTTGGCAGATTAAATGCTTTTGAAGAACATCTGGTGCGCAAATTAACCGCCCTTGCAGTTGCTGAAAACCTACCGCTTGAAATTGGGAAATTCATCAAAGAAATTCTAGCAAATTAGCTTTTTCATGAAAGTTAGATAGTGTAACAATGTTTGGATATGTTCACTAGATAAAGCAGATAAAGTATATATTATTGCCGAAGAGAATTCAGTATCTTATCCATTTGATGAAGAAATATTTGAATTTGTGTCATATGGTGGTTCTATAGTTAAAGTAGATAATTTCTTTGAGGCGTTATTTAAAGCCTACAGCACTAAATTAACTAAAATTGATATGAATATTAAATATACTAAAGGTGAATCCACACTTGCCATTGCAGATGTATATAAATCTAATGAAAATTCAGGAGAATATATCTTATATCTGAACAATGTTTATTGGAGAACACATTCAAAACTTGCAGATTTATTAGATTTAGTAGAATAACTCATAGATCATATAATTAAGAATTAATACAGAAAAATAGCATTTCATGATTTAATAAGCCTAGAATAGATGTGGCCTGAGGTGAGCAGATGGAGATGGATATTGATGTGAATCTGTTCTCATCTACGGTAATCGTTTGGCCCAGCAATAAATTTATCAATTGCTTTCAAAATTAAAGCAGGATTATCTTCTTTTTATACTGAATACTTTTAATGTAAGTAAAGGAAAGCAATTGATATTTTGAGCTAATTGTAGAGGTTGAACTAAAAAAAGGAGCAAATACTATGTCTAAGCAAATAATGACGGTTTTGGGCCCGATTGCACCCGAGGAGCTCGGCTTGACCAGCATGCACGACCACATCTTTATGGACGGAGGCTGGGTGCTGCGCAAAAGAAGAGAAGAGTTAGGAACCATGCCGCCGAAAAACCCTTTTTATTCAGCGGATGACCCTGTCACTCTAGAAAACATCGGCTTGATTCGCAAAAATATGACTTCTAACTGGGATGCTTTGAGTTTAGAAGACGAAGAAATGATGTTAGGCGAAGTGCAAGATTTTATGCTTTCAGGAGGAAAAGGCTTAGTTGAAATGAGCGTTCCTGGCATTCGCCACAAAGTGCCTGCGATTAAGAAAATTGCCGAAGCGACCGGTTTAAACATCGTAATATGCACCGGGCTCTATACGGCAGATTCTTGGTCAGATAAATATCTTTCCATGTCAGAAAAAGAATTGATCAAGTTCATGCTGGATGAGATCAAATACGGAGTAGAAGACACAGGAATTCTGCCTGGACACATAAAAATTGCCATTCATGATATGAACGTTTATGAAGAAAGAGTTTTAAGAGCGGCAGCTAAAGTGGCTAATCAAACCGGTTTTTCCATGACTATTCACTGCGGCAGCACTATCGGTGGTGACGGCAGGAGAGTAGCCCGTATTTTGAAAGAAGAAGAGATGGATCTTTCCAGGGCAGTAATTGCTCACGCGGCAGGCAGCTTAAGAACGGTCAGGGATTTAAAAACTCAAGTCTTACATCCCGAATTAGTGCAGCTCAGTTTAGATTATTGCAAAGAATTGATGGATTTTGGCATCAATATCAGCCTGGAGTTCTATAACGGGCCATCTTCAGTTCATTGGGTTGTATTAGCAGGTATCGTTGCATTATTAAAACAAGGTTACTCCCATCAAATAGTCAGCGGTTGCGACGTTTGTGCCAAAGTGCATACCCGCCGGGGCGGTGCCGGAGGCTACAACATGTTGACCGACTTTGCCATGCCCACCTTGCGGCAATGTGGTGTCTCCGATTATGACCTCCGCATGATGGCGGTTGAAAATCCAGCTAGAATTTTGGCTTACGACAAATAAAAGATAATAAAAACACAAGGGCAACCAAGCCAATCACGGCAGGGTTGCCCTTAAAAGATTAATAAAGAAAAACGATTCAGTTTTTGACTTGAGCAATAGATAAAAGCTTGTAGGGGAATCGGTTCTCATAGATGAATCTCGCTTAGTATGAAAATATTATCATCCAGGCCATTGCGTTATCGTCCGAATAGCGATATAATTGGACGATGATACGGATGTTGGACGAAAGGACTTTCATATGAGAAAATTTGATTACACTAGTTTAGCAGATAGTAGCTGGGATACTGATATTTTAAATATGGTAGCTAAAATACACGAATACAAAGGGCGCCAAGATCTATACAGCAAACAAAAACAGGTTGAACTTAATCGACTTGTCGAGATTGCTATGATTCGGAGCACTGAAGGCTCCAATAAAATTGAAGGCATTGTCACTACCAGTACCCGTATGAAACAATTGTTTGCCCAAAAAACTTCTCCAAGAAACCGTGATGAAGATGAGATTATGGGCTATAGAGATGTGCTTAATACGATTCATGAAAGCTATGAGCATATTCCAATTAGACCAACTTATATTCTGCAGTTACACAGAGACCTTCTAAAAAGAGCGGGCCTTACGTTTGCTGGCAGTTTTAAGAATGTACAAAACTATATCAATCAAGCAAGCTTAGATGGAACAGAAATTACCAGATTTACGCCATTAGCTCCCTATGAGACGCCAGAAGCAGTTGAAAAATTATGTAATGCCTATGAACGAGCGATTGCAGAGGAAAAAATTTCTCCTCTGATTCTTATACCAGTTTTTATTTGCGACTTTTTGTGTATTCACCCCTTTAATGACGGTAATGGAAGAATTAGTCGGCTTCTTACCTTGCTTCTTCTTTATAAGTGTGGCTATGAGGTAGGTAAATATGTTAGCATTGAAGAGCGGATAGAGAAGACCAAGGATAGCTACTACGATGCTCTTCAAGCCTCTAACCTTGGCTGGCATGAAGAAAAGAATGATCCTAAACCTTTTATCAGATATATGTTGTCGGTCATTCTTGCTTGCTATACGGAATTTGAAGAGCGGGTCGGGACGATAAATGAATCTAAAAGCAGTGCATATGATCTAGTAAAGATGTATGCTATGCAAAAGGTTGGGCGATTTACCGGAGCCGATGTCTTGGCAGATTGTCCTAGCATAGGGCGTTCATCCGCTCTTGCTGCCTTAAAGAGGCTGGTAGAAGAGGGAGTCGTTGACAGACATGGAAGTGGACGTAGCACCTACTATGTAAGAGCAGATGGTCAATAGGCATCGTCCAATTTGCCATAAAACTGGACGATGTGATTGAGGCTTGGATGAAAAAACACTTGACTTTCAAGCAGAAAAATAAAAAAATGAGGGCAACCAAGCCAATCACGGCAGGGTTGCCCTCGTTTGTCTTAAATTTAATTTATAGAACCAAATTTTAGTAGGGTTCGGTATAAACCTGGAAGTGCGCCTTGGGATGGATGCAAGCCGGACATTCGTCTAAAGCTTCTTCGCCTTCGTGTAGGTAACCACAGTTACCGCACTTCCAAACAATTGTGCCTTCCTTCTTAAAGGTTGTGTCCTTTTCAATGTTTGCTGCCAACTTGTTGAACCTATCTTCATGATACTTTTCAGATATGGAGATGCTTCTAAAAGCTTCGGCTATTTCGGGGAAGCCTTCTTCATCGGCTATGTCAGCAAACATAGGATACAGCTCATCCCACTCTTCTTTTTCGCCCATGGCAGCAGCTTTGAGGTTATCTAAAGTAGTTCCTTGAGCAACAGGATACTCAGCTTCAACCATGATGCTGGCTGGTAGCTCTTCCAAGCCCGCTAATAAAAACTTATAAAACCTTTTAGCATGCTCTTTTTCATGGTCAGCTGTTTCTTGAAAGACATCTCTAATTTGCTTGTAGCCTTCATTGTTTGCCACTGAGGCATAATAAGTATAACGATTTCTTGCCTGAGACTCACCAGCAAATGCTTTCATTAAATTTCCAGCAGTTTTTGTGCCTTGTAGTTTATTCATACAAATACCTCCTGTAAATATTTTGATTTCTTACCATAGAAATCTTACTATATATTGTAACATAAATTCTCAGATAAAGTCCAACCAACTCTATCAAAAAAATGATGAATGCAAATCGGGGACAGTCTATAAGGAACTCAGGCACACTTGTGTGCCGGTTCCGCAACTCCGGTGTGTGCCATTGGTATCACACTGGAGCATCTCCCCATCGATTTGCATGTCAACCCCGAGTTGCATAAACAAAAAGTAGCCTACCATTTAAGATAGGCAACTTTTTAATTTTTAATAGAATTACCAGTAGACGTAGAAGGTTCCGATGTCGTTGACCTCTCCGGTTTTTACTGACACTCCTGTTGCAAAGGGATTGTGATCGCCAACGATAAATAATTCGTAAGCTTTTGACTTAGGGGGAAGGACCAGAAGGAAAGACCCGTCCTTTTGTATAGCTCCATCGATGTTCCAGGTGGCTTCATCGTAGTAGTCGAAAACCGACCAATCCATTGCTATTACCGAATTCCCTGGGGAAACATTGGGCAAGACACCTTTTACTATGCCTTTATTGTAATTCATTGTATAGGTCTTGCCAGCTGTAGTTGCATGCACAATCATCGAATCATAAAATAGCCCTTCGTATCCAAGCACTAAGCCCATTCTGTAGCTTCCGGTGGGCAAGATGGCCGAATAGCGTCCTTGCTCATCTGTTGTGGCCCAGCCAACGCTTTCCTCACCATCAAGGGTGTGGAAATTTACGTTGAAATCTTTTCTGGGAGCACCGGTAAAGGGATTTTGGACTGTCCCGCGCACTACGGCAGTTTCGTTGGCAATTGTTATTTTATGTTCTTTGTGATACTCGAGGCCAGGCTCGTTATTAAAAGCGCCAAGGTTTAAATTCAACATCTTTTTGCTATCTCTGGCTCGATTTGTATAGGTTACCGTAGCCTTGCCGTTAGCATCAGTCAGCAACTCTAGCTGAGAAAACTGGGCATCTCTATCATGGGGTTCCTGAATAGATGCATCGAATTTGATCTTGACGCCCTTAACAGGGTTGCCGTTTTGGTCAGTTGCCGTAGCAGTAAAGGTCACAACTCGACCTCCGCCTTCGGGAATAACATCAGGGACATCAAAAAATACGTTTATACTTTTCGGTTTCGGGAATTCTGGTTCTTCTGGAATTTCTGGTTCGGTAGGCTCTTCCGGCTCTTCAGGTCTATTTTCGATCTGCTCTTTCAAAATATCCAAAAGGGAAGACCCATCGGGGAGCTCTACTTTAAATACCGCATTGGCGGTAAACTCAGCCATATGGCCTCTTCTTGTAAAGTAATTGCTTACATATTCAAGGCCTTCAGTCAGGCCTAGGTCCGCGGCTAACTCATCGTAACCGGTTGGCCACTTCAACTCACCGGTCTCGTAGCCTAGTATTCTGATCAGGATGGCTGCCCACTGAGCCATTTGAAGATTTTCACCAGGTCCGTATTTACCGTCTCCATGGCCTTCAATTATGCCTTCTCTGGCTGCTAGGTTAATCCAGCCAAGGGCCCATTCGTGTGCTCCCATGCCTGCATAGACATCGTCGAAAGCAGGGGGGAGAGCCGCTGCTTGAGCTGCATCCCTCTCGTTAAATCCGGATAGGTACATTGCCACCTTGGCGGCCTCTGCTCGGGTTAAATTGTCTTCAGGATAGAACAGACCGCCGCCTCGGCCGGCTAATACACCTAATTCCACCATTTGTTCGATGGCTTCCTTATGAGGATTGTCTTCTATATCAGTCAGTGGCTCAGCGGCAGTTGCCACCATGGCGCCTAAAAGGACTGATAGAATTAGAAATAGGGCAATTCTTCTTTTATTCACACTATTTTCCTCCCTCCAAAATTATTACCAAAACTAATTTGTGAATATTGTGTCATACCATATATTTTTCAAACAAAACTCCTTGCCTGGGCAGAAATAGGGAACTAAATGGTCAGAACTGACCTACGGATTCGGATGTGACTCTAGCATACTTAATCGATTGGTTGAGAGATCAATTGTAATTATTATTGTTGTTCGCCAACATGAACAAGATTCCCATGAGCGTCTTGTAACTCAATGGAATTATCAAGGAAGTAGCCGTAATCAGGTAAGGTAATCTTCAATTCTCCGTATGGCAAATCCGCTTGGACGACTCCGCTTACATAAAGAACTTTATTTTCGTCAGTCGTGCCTTCCCATCTTCTTTTTATTTCACCTTCAAAGATATCTTCTTCCATATTGTCAAGTATTTTTTCGTCGAAAGCCCATGGCATTCCATCTGATTCGATTTGGATTAACATAAAGATAGTTTCTTTCGCATTAGGCCTAAGCCCGCTAATTGTAAATTCTAGCATCTCTCCAGCAGCATAATGGTTCTGAGCAAGCGCACTAACTTTAATTTCTTCTTCTGTGACTATTACAAAAATCATGAAGTCATTGTAACCTTCAGCTTCGTAGGTTAATCTGTATAATCCCCCTTGCTCTGTTGATACTTCAGCCTCTTCATCAGCTATATCGGTTATAGTTTTAGGCTCTACAGGAGTTCCGTCTGCATATGTGACCACTGGTGCTTTATAGATGTCTCTTACTTTAAGATATATTGTATTATCTTGCGCATCATATCGGAAATTTTGCTTAGGTCCAACAAACACACTACCTTGCTTGTATTGTAGCATAATGGGATTGTTTATAGAACAGAAATAATCAGGCAAAGTAATATACAATATTCCATCTGGTAGATTTGGCTGGACGGTTCCACTTACAGAAAGAATTCCTTTATTGTCAGTCGTGCCAATCCAATGTCGAATGGTTCTTCCATCTTGCTCCTCTTTATGCATGTTGTCTAGTATCTTTTCACCGGAAGCCCAGGGGGATTCGTCTGATTCTATGCCAATCGGCATCCCTACCCATACTTCTGTGTCAGGCTTTAGCCCACTGATATCAAATTCTAGAGTATCTCCAAAAGAATAATACTCTTGAGTGAGTTTGCTAACTGTGATGTCTGTTACTTTAACAGTTATGGCTAGGTTGTTGTAACCGTCAGCCTTGTAAGTTAATTTATATGTTTCCTTTGCACTTGTAAGGATTTTGCTCACTACTTCATCGTCTGCATTGGTTATGACAGGAGTTACTTCTTTTCCGTCTGCGTTTGTGACTTCGGGAACTTGAAAATACGGAGCATTAAGAATTATCCAAACATCACTATCATCCTCATAGGTGAAATCTACCAGAGCTCCAACACGTACACTATTTCCTTGGTCATCCTGCAACCTGATGGCGTTATTGATAACATAGCCATAATCAGGCAAAGTAATATGTAGTGCTCCACTTGGCAGATCTTTCTGGACGGTTCCGGTTACCGTAAGAACACCATCCTCCGGCATGCCAGTCCAGAATCTTATTGTTTCTCCATTATCTTTTTCTTCCTGCATGTCGTTCAGTACTATTTCATTGCAAGCCCAAGGGTCGTCGTTTGGTTCATTAAATCCTATCCAAATAGGCATACCTATTCTTACTTCTTCCTCAGTGTTAAGCCCACTGATTGTAAATTCTAGCTCAGCCCCAGTAGCATAATAGCTTTTTTCGAGATTACCAACTTCAATGTCTGCTGACACTCTCACAACAATAACTAATTTCTTGTATCCTTCTGCGCTGTAGGTCAATATATATGTTTCTACTTCATCGGTTTTTATTTCTGTGAATGTTTCATCAGCTTCATTGGTAATAGTGAGTGTTACTTCTTCGTCTTCAGCTGTGACAACTGGTGCTGTATACTCTTCTCCAACTCTTAAGTGAATTTCATGTTGGCCCTCGTAGGTTAAATCTGGATAGCCGACATACACTTGAGCGTTGTTACTATTTTTCAGGGTAATAGAATTATCAATATAGCAGAGATAATCGGGCAAGGTAATTTGTAGATGTCCATATGATAGATCAGGCTGAACCTTTCCTTCGACTAAAAGAACTCCTTCTTCGTTGGCCTTGTGAACTTCGTCTTTGTTGTCAAGCACTGTTTCACCGAAAGCCCATGGAGGTCCACCTGGTTTTCCAGTATGGATAAGCATGTTTACAGCTACTTCTTCATCAGGCTTTAGGCCACTAATTTCGAATTCTAGTTCTTCTCCAGCCTCATAAAAGTCTTTTTCAACAAAAGTGTTAGCTTCAATCTTTGTTATTACAACGGTTAATACTAAGTCATTGTAGCCAGTGGCTTTATAGGTTAATTCGAAGGTTTTTTCTTCATTTATAAGGACTTCGTCTACTTCTATAACTTGGTCGCCATCCTTATAGGTTATGAAAGGCTCTACTGCATTTCCATTTGCATCAGTTACTTTTGGATTTTCAAAATGTTCTGCTTCAAAAATTACCCAAATCTCACGGTCGCCATCATAAGTGAAGTTTATTGGAGCCGGTGGATACCATTCGTCGTCTTCAGAATCATCGATGACCGGTTCTTCTTCTATGCCATCAGTTACTTTTTTACCAGCTATTTCCGTGGTAATGCCTTCAGCTTGTTTTAGATTTTCGGGTGGGGTTTCTAGGGTAACGCCTTCTACATTAATTTCAGCGTTTTCTATTTGACCTTCACCGGTTACTACTGTCTCGGCATCTAAAATTAGAACTGTGACTTTGGACCCGCTTTCCAGATCAATTTCAGCCTTACTGGTGGCTTTAATAGTATTTATTACTGCTTTTTCGGGTATTTCTATTCTAGAATCTGTTTCAAGTGAGATATTTTCAATTACAGAACTTTCGAGAATAACGATTCTGACTGGACCTTCAATTTTTTTGACAATTAAATCTTCACCATTAAAATTGGTCAAATAAATACTAGCATTGCCTCCACCTTCGACTATTGTTTGGCCTGTGACGGTGACATTGTTCAGATAAGCATCCCCTTCGCCAATGCCAGGTCTTAAATAAAGGTTGCCTTCGATTAGCATATTTTCTAGGGTGACCCCATCCACATTGATATTGACATCTTTTTTAAAGGTTTCGATGCCTGTGAGCGGGCCATAAGTGCCTGCTTCGTCGTAGTTAATATCTTGTTCTTGATAAACTCTGTCTAAAAGGGTTACCGATTCGGCTCTGGTTATATTGTTCGTAGCTTTAAAACTACCGTCTGGATAACCGCTCATCAAATCGTTGTTCAAGACTAAACTGATATATGGTTTCGCCCAATCTGCAATAGCATTTGCATCAGTAAATTCATCTAGATTTGTAATGTCCTCTCCGGATAAATCTAATGCTTTAGCTATTACCGCTGCGGCTTCGGCTCTGGTGATTTGGTCGTTTGGTCTGACTGTGCCATCTTCATAACCGGATAGATAACCTTGTGCTACTGCTTTGGCTATCTCGTCATAATACCAGTCACTTTCGGTAACATCTGTAAAATCGACTGGCGCTGTTTCGGTAACATTTAGGGCCTTATTGGTTAAGGTGGCAAATTCTGCTCTGGTAATCGAGTTGTCTGGTTTAAAAGTGCCATCTTCGTAGCCTTCGATAAAGCCAAGATCAATCCATTCAGTAATTTGTTCGCTTGCCCAATGCTCTTCGAAGTCTGAAATACTCTTGCTTGTTGTAATTATTTCTTGAGCGTGACTGGGTATGGTTAAGCCTAGGATGAGAATTAGTGTCAACACGGTGATTCTTAAAATTTGGCCTTGTCTTCTCATTAATATTCCCCCTTAAAATTGTCTGCTTTTATCTTGTTTTCGCCCAGTCTGACTCAAGGTCTTGACTTTGCCTCCTTTCCTTGTTATTAATTATCTTGTTATGCAAAATTGAACTTTTGTTAGTGCAATAAATCCTTATGTCCTCCACTAAATAACTTCTACAAAAAGCTTTCAGTTCCTTCTTTTAATTTCAAATGCAAATCAGAAATGCAAATCGGGGACAGTCCCCATTTCGCATTTGCGTGCAAAACCGGGACAGTCCCCGATTTGCATTTCTTCTATAGAAGCTTCGGCACACTATATGGGTCTAAGCTCCTTTTATACTCTTACCTCACTCTTAGGCCAACGGGGAAGGAATCGCTTATTTTATTATAGAAAGAAAAAATGATTGATAACAGCTTAAGTAGTTCTATTTTAAAAAGGACGATTTTTGTAACATGCAAAACCGGGGACTGTCCTATAAGGAACTTAGGCAAACGAAGTGAGCCGGTTCCGCAACTCCGGAATGTGCCATAGGCGCATGCTGGAGCCTTTAAACTTTTAGAAAACATGAATATAACAATTGGAGAGGTAAAAGAATGAGTGTTGAAATAAAATTGTTAACAGAAGCTGAATATACGACAACAACTTGGTCGGGCGGTAAAACCACGCAGCTTTTTATCTATCCGGAAGAAGCAGATTATAGCAAGCGAGATTTCAAGTTCAGATTGAGTTCTGCTACTATCGAAGTGGAAGAATCGGAATTTACTAGATTAGATAGCGTTTATAGATTTATTACGCCTCTTGATGGCCAATTAAAACTCACTCACGACCAACGACACTTTGTTGAATTGCAACCATTTGATGTCTACGAGTTTGATGGGGGAAAAGACACAACAAGTTTTGGCAAGGCAAAAGATTTTAATCTGATGTTAAAAGACGGGGCAGAAGGAAGCCTTGAAAGTGTTCTGATAGATAAAGAGACTAGGCTCAACTATTCCTTTGCCGGTAAAGAGTTTTTCCTTTTTCTCTATGCATCTAACGAACCTGTGACTGCCGAAGTGCAGGGCAAAACTTACAATCTTAAACCAGATGAAACCTTACTAATCAATGGAAGATCAGTACCTAACTTGCAGATTAAGCTTAATTCCGAAGATAGAGCAAACGTTTTAGTAGCGAAAATCGATTTGTAACAACTCCAGCATGCGATGTAGGGATTATGCAAATCTGGGGGTCTCCAGCTTGGTGCCTTTGGCACATGCCGGAGTTACGGAACCAGCACACGAGGTGTGCTTAAGTTCCTCATAACTGTCCCGATTTGCATCCTATTTGGAAGGAGTAAAGATCATGTGGAAATATTTATTTGAAGACTATATTTTGGAAAATTGAAGCTTATGTTAAAGAAAACTTGGAGTTTCATGAAATCAGAGAATATTATGTTGATATTTGTCTCAGTAAAAAAGACTATGATCTGGCGATTGAACTGCTTGTTGCAGGTAAAGAAAAAGAAAAAGATAGGCGGTGGATTGTCAAAGAATATAGCTTAAAGCTCAAGAATTTATATAAAAAAACTGGGCAAGATGAATTGTATGAGCAAGAATTATGGGACTTAATTTTAGACCATAAAGCAGGAAATGTGGAGATATATAAAGAGTTAAAATCGATTTATACTGACGAAGAATGGGTCGAAAAGCGGGAAGCAATCTTTGCTAAACTTACCCGAAGCGATAGGGTTGATAGGCTATATCTAGTGGATGGGCTATACGACAGATTAATTGAGTTAATAATCAATTCCCCTGGCTTGGATCTGCTGAGTCAGTATGAAAATATTCTAAAAGATCTTTATCCTCAAGAACTGCTCCATAAATATGAGAATACAGTCAATTCTTTGGTAGTAAAATCTTCTAAAAGAGGGCATTACCGAGAGCTGGTCTCAATTTTAAGAAGAATGTTAAAATACCCAGGTGGCCGAGAAAAAGTTTCAGAAATTGTTGAAGAATGGAAAATCAAATATAAAAGGCGCCCTGCCATGTTGGACGAATTAAGCCGTCTCTAGAAGCTTTGCAAAATGTCTTACTTGCTCCAGCCTGTGCCCTTGGCACAAGCCGGAGTTGCGGAACCGGCTCACTTCGTTTGCCTAAGTTCCTTATAGGACAGTCCCCGATTTGCACTGGGCTTAGTAAAAATATTTTGGCAGAGTTTGAAACGGCTTCGGATTAAAAATCTACGTTTCATATGTTTCTGTATCATTCAGAACTATCCACTCTTAACTAATTTTGTGTATAATTGTGATTGACAAAAAAACTAGTTAGAATATACTAAAGTCGAAACTATACACAAATAAGGTTTGTTGAGGAGTGTTCTGAATGATTGAGCTGCTTGAGTTTAAAAAAGTTTTTGATAAATATAATGGAGTACTCAGGACTTCTGATTTTATATCAGAAGGATATCACCATAAATATTTAAAAGAGCTTTTGGACAAAGCCATTATTAGAAGGATAAAAAGGGGATATTACGAATGGCAACACGAAGAAATAATCTCAGATGTTGTAATTATCACAAGATTGTTTCCCGATGCTATTGTCTTTTTAAATTCAGCCCTCTATATTTACGATAAAGTCCATATAATTGTGTAAAAGTAAAAAAGGCCACAAAGTCCTGTATCTGAGTTATAATGTTAATTGCACAATCAAACACACTCAGGAGGACAATATGACCCAAATGCATTTTACACTAAATCAAGAAGAATTACAAAGCTTAATTGAGGGTTCTGTAAAGAATGATTTTGCAAAAATTATCTTTACCAAAATCATCAATCAAACAATGGAAACAGAGAGAACAGCTTACATAGAGGCCGAACCATACGAAAGATCAACTGGTAGAATTACTTCAAGAAATGGCTATTATGAAAGAGAATTTGTCACTCGCGTTGGTAG
>LSQX01250616.1_pt2 | contig 13763 bp, 16 predicted proteins | sample 654561 | NCBI WGS metagenome assembly LSQX01 (sample SAMN04489861, study PRJNA283612) | anaerobic digester metagenome | isolation source: 4 biogas reactors fed with cattle manure at either 37C or 55C with and... | place: Denmark: Kongens Lyngby | collected 2014 | reverse complement strand
TGCCGCTCGAAATAGTAGAGGAGGGCGACGAGGAGCACCATCGTGAAGAAAGCGATGAAGATGTCGTTTCGGAGGAATCGCGAGAAGTAGACCATGTTCGGCGATACGGCGAGGAAGAGCGCCGCGACAAGTGTCTGTTTCTTGTCGAGATAGCCGAGCCGGTAGATGGGGTAGAGCAGCGGGACGAGCAGGGTGCCAAGCAGCGCGGGAAGGAGCCTCCCTACGAGATCGGAGTCACCAAGGAGCGAGAAGATCCCGGCCGTCGTGTAATAGAGGAACGGCCCATGATACATGGGATCGTAGGCATACGTCCCTTCGGTCAGGAGCCGGTAGGAGAACCACGCGTGGATTGCTTCGTCGTGGTGAAATAACTTTAAGTCCAGTGTGTAGAATCGGAGGGCAATCGTTGCCAGAAATATGAGGAGGAATAGCCCCTCAAATGAGAGTAGCCGTTCACGGAATCCTGCCGCGAACGTGGCGGCCTTCACGCCGCGCTCACCTCAGCTCTCCAGCACAATCTCAATGCCGATATCTTTTGGAACCTGGATGCGCATCAACTGGCGAAGTGCACGCTCGTCGGCATCGATATCGATAAGCCTCTTGTGCACCCGCATCTGCCAGCGGTCCCAGGTTGCGGTACCTTCGCCGTCAGGGCTCTTCCTGGTGGGGACCACGAGTTTCTTCGTGGGCAGCGGGATAGGACCTGCCAGATTGACGCCGGTACGCTCTGCTATTTCTTTGATTCGGTCACAGACCATCTCGATTTTTTCGAAGTCGGTTCCGGAAAGACGTATTCTGGCTTTCTGCATAGTAACCACCAAAAAATTATAGGTACCTTCTTATCTCATCTGTTTGGGCGTGATATCAATGCATACGCCCGCCGCAATGGTGGAGCCCATGTCACGGACAGCGAACCGGCCGAGCTGCGGGATCTCCTTGACCTTCTCGATGACCATGGCCTGGGTGGGCCGGATCTTGACGATCGCAGCATCGCCGGTCTTGAGGAACGTGGGGTTCTCTTCCTTGACCTGACCGGTGCGGGGGTCGAGTTTCTTCATGAGTTCGATGAAGGTGCATGCGATCTGGGCAGTGTGGCAGTGGAAGACCGGGGTGTAACCGACGGTCAGGGCGCTGGGGTGGTGGAGCACGACGACCTGTGCGATGAACTCTTCTGCGACGACCGGAGGCGCGTCGGCGGGACCGCAGACGTCACCACGACGGATGTCACCCTTACCGATACCGCGGACGTTGAACCCGACGTTGTCGCCGGGGAGTGCCTGCGGGATCTCTTCGTGGTGCATCTCGATGGACTTGATCTCACCCTCTTTGTTTGCGGGCATGAAGCTGACCTTCATTCCCTTCTTCATGATACCGGTCTCGACACGGCCGACGGGCACGGTTCCGATACCGGAGATGGAGTAGACGTCCTGGATGGGGAGACGCATCGGCAGGTTCGTGGGTTTCTCGGGCTCCTTGAGCGCGTTGAGTGCGTCGAGCACCGAGGGTCCCTTGTACCAGGGGGTGTTTGCGCTGGGCTTTGCGATGTTGTCGCCGACGAACGAGCTCATCGGGATGAAGCTGATTGTGTCGGGCTTGTAGCCGACAACCTTGAGCAGCTGGGAGAGCTGTTCCTTGACCTCGTTGAAGCGCTTCTCGTCGTACTTGACGACATCCATCTTGTTGACGCCGATGATCAGCTGGTTGATGCCGAGCGTACGGGAGAGGAAGACGTGCTCCTTGGTCTGCTCCATCACGCCGTCAGGTGCGGCGACGACCAGAAGTGCGGCGTCGGCCTGGGATGCGCCCGTGATCATGTTCTTGACGAAGTCACGGTGGCCGGGGCAATCCACGACGGTGAAGTAGTACTTGTCCGTGTCGAACCGCTTGTGGGCGATGTCGATGGTGATGCCACGTTCACGCTCCTCTTTGAGGCTGTCCATGACCCAGGCGAACTCGAATGAGCCCTTACCCTTGGTTTCAGCTTCTTTCCTGAACGACTCAATGATGTGAGGCGGTACGGTTCCGGTCTCAAAGAGCAACCTGCCAACGGTAGTAGACTTCCCGTGGTCAATGTGCCCGATAACCGCTAAATTCATGTGGGGCTTGTCAACTGCCATAGATTATATCCTCCACTCAATAGGCCTGTCAGCTCGAACAGCCTGCTTATGCGAGTATCTTATACGTATGATGTTCTCCATATAAAGCATTTCCATGCGCGTCCAGAGCGCGCATGCTCCCGAAAACCCCGACAATCGGTAGAATCTTATTCTCGGGAAATCTACGTTCTTCGTACCATGAAGGTACTTGAGTTTCACCGTGACGGCACTGGTGACCGTGTGACGGTAACATGCGCAGATCGTGAGGTGTCGGTCCACTCCCACTGTGGCTATTGCAGGCACTGTGCGGGTGTCCGGGTGAGTAAGAGGACGATCCCGACACCACAGCGCCAGGCTCTCTCCGGCTCCCTGATGGGCGGTAATCCTGACGAGAACCTGTTAAACGCAGCCATGATGTTCAATACCCTTATCCGGGACGGCACAGCCGTCGAGTGTGAGGACGATAAGGGTGAAGGGTTCTCCTCGATGTACCGCCGTTAGGTTGCGGCATCAGTCCTTCACCGGGGCGCCCTCTGGTTATACCGGGCTACCCCTCACTCGCCTTCTACCGGGACATCCGGCCCGAACTCTTTTCGGATCCCTTCTGCAAACTTCTCGTACCCGATCTCGTCCATCTGGTCGGCGAGAGGCCGTCCGCTCCATGCAGTGCGGTAGACCCAGTAGACGATGCGATCGACGACCTCGACGACCTCCTCTTCGGTCTCGACGGTGACGAGTTCCCTTCCCACGGCGGGAGCGGATCCGCGCCTGCCCCCGACCGTGATCTGGTAGTGGGCATACTCGGACTTCAGGAGATGGTAAGGGCAGGAATGGACGCATACGCCGCACTGGACGCATTTGTCCTCGTCAAGGACCGAAACGCCGTTCTTCAGCGCTATGGCACACTGTTTGCAGTACTCCACGCAGGTGCCGCATCCCGTGCAGAGTCCGGGAACGCGGAGCGGCCGGATTCTTCCTATGATCCCGATATCGTTCAGGAGCGGGCTGTTGCACATGTAGGTGCAGCCGGATACGGCGATCCGGAGCCGTATCGGGAGTTCTTTGCCGAATACCCGCTCATCGATCTTCCGGGCGAGGTCGATCGTCTCGCAGTTGGCGTACTTGCACCGCTCTGTACCCGGGCAGGCCATGATATTGACGACCTCGTTCTGTTCCGCTCCGATGGGCGTCCCGTTCTTCTCAAGCGCCTTTGCGATCTTTGAGAGGTTGTCGGGGTCCACGTGCGGGATCTCCACCGTCTGGCGCATGGTGAGATGGAGCGTACCGTCGCCGTACTTCTCGCTGATCCGTCCAAGTTGTTTGACCTGCGCTGCGGTGAGGGCTCCTGCCGGGATCCGCAGCCGTACCGTCGCAAAGTCTGCGTTCCGTTCGGTGATGATCCCTCCCCGGGAGTAGAGGGTGTGGTCGTGCATCATTCTACAGTAGTAGCAGCCGCCGGGGTAAAAAAGGTGGTTATAGTAAGGCGAGGAGGAGGATGATCCCCGCCCGGACGATCTCGTTTGTTGCGCCGACGACGTCGCCGTTTACGCCGCCAAAGAGGCGCATGGAGAGGGCGAGCACCAGCGCGGTGATGGCAACCGTGGCCGCGAGAGCGGCTGCGACCGCTGTCTGCGGCACCGGCAGCAGGAAGAGGGGCAGCGCGAGCAGGAAGGCTGGAGCCAGGAACCACGGTTTTGCAAACCCATGGAGGTAGGACTGGATCCCTTCGTGGAACGGTGTGCCGAGTGTGGTGAGCCAGGACATCGCGACCTTTGCCGAGACCTCGGCGATGAGGATGGCCGCCGGGAGGTTCGCGACGGTCTGGAGCCCGGAGAACGCGATGAGCGTGACGATGATCCCCGCCGCGACCGCCCCCGCCCCGGTCGTCCGGTCGGTCATGGCCGCGACCCGCTTCTCCCGGCTCCCATGAGCCATGAGTCCGTCGCCGAAGTCCAGCAGCCCGTCGAAGTGGTTGCACCCGGAGAGGATGAGCACCGTTGCGACGGCGACGGCCGCGCCCACCACGGGGGATGCGATCCAGTATGTGATCCCGGCCGCTATCCCGCCGATGACGTACCCGGCAAGCGGGTAGAGGTAGGAGCGGCGGGCGAAGTGCTCGAACTCGGCCGGTCGCCCGAGGGGGAGCGATGTGCAGAACTGCAGGAGGGCGAGGATGGATCTCACGCCGATCCCATCGACTCGCTGTAGAGGCGCGATGTGCAGCCGGCGATCAGCCCGGCGACGGCATCGTCGAGGAACGGCCCGAGCCTGGAGAGGATGCCCGGTTTTTTCTGGTCGTAGCGGGTGAACTCGAATCGCGCATAGGTCCCCCCGATCACCTCGGCGATGGCCATGCCGATGATCTCGTCGGAGAGGAGGAAGACTGGATCGTCGGCGATCTCGGAGTCTTTCCGTTTTACGTAGAGTTCGTCCTCAAGCAGGAGGGCGCCGAGGAGAAGTGACGATACGTTGGGATCATCGAACGCCTTCCCGATCTTTGCATCGAGCATCTGTGCTGCTTCATCCGCTCCTATCCCGTGGGGGACGTAGAGTTCCATCGCGGCGGCGACGATATCCCTTCTCATGATACCGTTCTCTTCCAGTCTGCGCTCTATCTCGAACATTGTTTCAGTATTGGAGGCGGGATGTATTTTGGAGTTTGGATCCGGCGGCGCTCCGGCATACCCGGCATCTCGTACGCTCCTGTCAGTAACCTCTTCTATCCCGCAAAACCAACCCTGTACCGATGTCAAACCCGTTCCTTTCAGAAGTTCCAGAGATACGCCCCGAACGCCCGATGCTGGCGCTTGTCCTCGGCAACACCATGCTCTCCACCGTTCCCGGCATATCGGGTGCGGGGCCGACCCCCGAAAAGACCCTGCTCACGCCGAACCTTGACGCTGAACTCGTCACGACCGGCGCGATCACGAGCGTCGCGGCCCGGCCGAACACCCCTACCGGCTGCCCGACGCCCGCGAGCATCACCCGATCGATGGTGGAGCTGACCGGCCTAGCCCCCGTCATCATCAACGCAGGGCTCGTCCACGCCCCCACCGTCCCCTGCCTCGACGTCTACGGGAGCCCCGGCGGCGATCCGCGGAAGGAGGACGCGGTGCCGCAGGCAACACCCCTCTTCGAGCGGGGTGAGGCGATCGGGAGGCTCCTTTCGCAGTACAGCGATCTCCTGGTGCTCGGGGAGTGTGTCCCGGGCGGGACGACCACCGCCCTCTGTGTCCTGCGTGCGCTCGGCTACGATGCCTCGGTCAGCAGCGCGTTTGCAGACAACCCTCTCGGGCTGAAGGATGCCGTCTGCCGTGAGACGCTTGCCCGGATCGATGCGACGGGTGCAAAGCGCCCTCTTGATATCCTCCGTGCCGCGGGCGATCCCATGATGCCGGTCGCTGCCGGGATCGCAAGCACCTACACGGGCGAAGTTCTCTTTGCGGGCGGGACCCAGATGCTCGCCGTTGCCGCCGTCCTGAAAGGGCTCGGAAAACGGGTGCCGCGGCTTGCGACGACGGTCTACGTCAGGGATGATCCGTCCGCCCGGTTCGCCCGGTCGGCTGCCGATCTCGGCACCGCTGCATATTATGTCGACCCGGACTTTGCCGGTATCGGGCACGCCGGACTCGCCCGCTACTGTATCGGTGAGGTCAAGGAGGGGACCGGGGCAGGAGGAGCCCTGATGCTCGCATACCTCATGGGCTACAGTCCTGAAGAGATCACCCGGAAGGTCTTTGATTTCGTCGAGCGGTATGCCTGAGGAAGGACTATACCTTTTTACATCCATCTATAAGCAATGCTTCCACGTTACGTGGTCAATAACCATGGATTGTCCAGCCATATGATCCTCTGGAGATCCGCAGAACCGGATATCTATAGCGTGGAGACGATGGCGTCCCCTTATGAGCGCCTCTGTGGTGTCCTACGGCACCTGGAGGTCGGCCGGGCCGTTGACGGGCGGATCCCTTCTCAACATCCTACCATCCCATGCTCGAAGTAGATGATGTTACTGGCCGGATCGAGTCGATCGGGTTTTGTTGCCGGGAGTGCGGTGCCTGCTGCCGCCGGGTCGCGGAGGACTCGAACCTCGTTCTGGTGAGCCCGGCGGAGATCCGGGCGATCATGGCGGCGACGGGCATGGCCTGGGAGGAGATCGCTGAACCTTATCCCGACTTCATCACCGCCGGAACCGGCGGCGAGTATACTCTTGCCTGGTGCATCCGGAGAACCGATGAGGCCTGCATCTTCCTCCACGGAGGGCGGTGCTCGATCTACGTTCACCGCCCCTGGATCTGCCGCACCTATCCGTTCATGCTGGTGGACGACGATCTTGCGGTATCAGAGTGCCCCGGTCTCGGTGCACCGCTCTCTCCCTGTGATGCGCACGATGCGGCGGCCGATCTCTGCAGGCGGCAGGCAGCCGAGGCGGAGGAGGAGGCCGGTATCCGCGCCGTCTTCCGGGAGGCGGTGGTGCCGCCGGGGAAGCGCGCCGTGATCGACAGTGAAGGTATGAAGGTGCTCGATGGCTGAGATCCACCTTGTCGGGACGGCACACGTCTCAAAGAAGAGTATCGAGGAGGTTCGCTCCGCGATAGAAGGGTTCGAGCCCGATGTCGTCGGCGTCGAGCTCGACCGGGGCAGGCTCACTGCGCTCACTGAGGAGACGGCCGAGCCCTCGATCACCGATATCCTGAAGGGCGGAAATTTCGGCCAGCTCCTCGTTCAGTGGGTGCTCACCTACATCCAGCAGCGGATCGGTGCTGAGACCGGCGTAAAACCCGGCTCCGAGATGCTCGTTGCGATCGAGGAGGCCGAGGCGCACCAGAAGCCTGTGGCGCTTATCGACCGGGATATCCGGATCACGCTCTCCCGGTTCTGGGGCAAGATGGGTATCTGGGAGAAGATCAAACTCATCGGCGCCCTGATCTACTCGCTCGTGAGCGTCGAGGGGCAGGAGATCGATGTGGATGAGTTCACGAACCAGGATGTCGTGAGCGCCGCGATGGAGGAGTTCCGGAAGTTCTCCCCCCGGGGTGCCCAGGCCCTGATCGATGAGCGGGACGCTTACCTCGCCCACCAGATCCTGATGCTCGGGAGCCGGTATGACCGGGTGCTTGCGGTCGTCGGCGCCGGGCATATCCAGGGGGTGCAACGGTACCTGGACGCACCGGAGACGCTGCCCCCTCTCTCAACCCTGACCGCCGGGGTGAAGAGTCTGCCGTGGGGAAAGATCCTCGGGGCGGCCGTCACCGTCCTCTTCATCCTCCTGATCGCCGCGATAGCCTTCTCGGGTCTGGGGCTGGACGTCCTGCTCGCCGCCCTCTTCTACTGGATCGTGATCAACGGCGTCCTGAGTGCGGTATTCACCCTGATGGCCGGCGGGCATCCCCTCTCGGCCGCCACGGCGTTTGCGGTCTCCTGGCTGACATCGCTCAACCCCATGCTTGCGGCGGGCTGGTTTGCGGCCATCGTCGAGGCGAAGGTGCGTAAGCCTGCTGTTGGGGATTTCCGCAAGATCATCGATGCGGAGACCTTCTCGGAGATGCGGCGAATCCCGCTCTTTCGCGTGGTGCTGGTCGCGGCTCTTGCAAACGTCGGGAGCACGCTCGGGACCATTGCCTACTTCGTCTTCATCTTCCCGGTGCTCGGGATCGATCCGGCTGCGGTCATTGGAGGCGGCTTTTCAAACATGCTGGGGATGCTGCAGGCCATCTTCTGAGCCCCTTCCCCGGTTTTCCGTCTCCCCAAGGTATTTAGTTCTGGAATACCCACCATCGTTGCATGAGTCCGATTGGTGGAACGGTCAATCTCGGTATCACTGTGATACGGAGCCGGCACAGCGTGCGGAAGTACAAGGACAGCCCTGTTGGGGAAAAGATCGTCAGGGACGCCCTTGACTGCGCTCGCCTTGCTCCGACGGCACGAAACGAGCAGCCCTGGCTCTTCGGGACGATCCAGAACCGCGACACGCTGCAGGCGATCGCCGGTCTTGCTGAGAATGCGCGGTTCATCGCCGATGCGCCGATCTGTTTTGCAGTCTTCGGGAAGAGGGATGCTAAGTACTACCTCGAGGACTGTTGCGCGGCGACGATGCAGATCATCCTTGCGCTCCAGTCGTGGGGTATCGGAACCTGCTGGGTCGCGGGCGAGAAGAAGGATTATGCCGAGGATGTCCGGAGACTCCTCAACGTCCCTGAGGAGTATGCGCTTGTTGCGCTCGTGCCTGCAGGATACCCCGAGGAGATCCAGATCAAGAAGAAGAAGGATCTCGATGAGGTCGCGTTCTTCGAGCGCTACGAAGAAGAGTAAGACCGGAACCCTTTTTTTTACATTATGTATCGCTCTGTTTTGCCGGGCAGTAGGGACAGAGGGCGTTCTCGACGTCGTCGGCCTTCTCCCTGACCGGGCAGAGGTACTCCCCATTCCTGCTCTCGACCTCGGACCCCCCGGGGAACGGTGTGCCGACCGGGTGGGCGGGGCGGCAGAGTGCGAAGAGGTTGAAGGCGGCGAGGAGGAAGTAGAGGAGTTCGAGGTGTTCTTCCTCTTCTTCACGGAGGCACGTCCTCTCGACCATGTCGCAGAAGTCCTGGAACTCGGCCGGGAGCGACTCATCCGGCACGTCTGCCCCGCTGCGCCGCATGGTGGATATGAGCGTATGGTGCGTTGCAAATATCTGCTCCATGACGCTTGGGTAGAGGCGCTGCCGGTATCCGGCGGGAACCGACCGGAGGTCCCGCTCCACCCTTGCGCGCATGGCCTGAAGGTCGAGGAGTGAGTACCGTGATACCTCCTGGTAGAGGGCTGCTGCGAGCTCTCTTCGCGTTGTTGCTGCCCGCAGGCGGGAACAAACCCGGCGGGTATCTGTGGGGCTCCGGACCGTGCTCATCGTATCGCATACGATCTTTGACCGCCGGATGTATCAGTCCTTTTGTGGCGTACTCCCGGTCGGGGATGCTTGACCCTTATTCTGCGAGATCTCGCCTATACTCGTCCGGGGATCTTCTTATTTGTCTTCCGGGTTGTGGTTATAGCCCCCATTCCGGTCGCGTCTCTCTCTACCCTGTATGGTTCTCCCTGTAGCCCCCACCAATTTGGTATATCTATCGCCCCACCCCGCCCGCGCCTTCGGCGCTCCTCCCCCGCCCCAGTGGGCGGGGGCAGTCATGGCGATATCCGAGGGAAAGCCGTATCCGGGGAGGCGGTATCTATGTTACCTCTTTTCGGCATCTTCCTATACATCCCATGCAGTGGATTGGGTGGGTATCGCTGATGTGGGGGGGTTTGTTCCCCTGCCTCTACCCTTGCAAGGCTTTTCCAGTAGCCCCTGTTAATGCAGCATATCTGTCGCCCCCACCCCGCCCGGCCTTCGGCGCTCCTCCCCCGCCCCAGGGGGCGGGGGCAGTTATGGCGATATCCCCACGAAAGCCGTATCCGAGGAGGCGACATATATGCCACCTTTTTTCGGCGTCTTCCCACGCAGTGGATTGTGGTGGGTATCGCTGATGCGGGAGGTTTTGTTCCCCTGCCTCTGCCCTGTAAGGCTTTTCCAGTGGCTCCTGTTAATGCAGCATATCTGTCGCCCCCACCCCGCCCGGCCTTCGGCCTCCTCCCCCGCCCCCAGGGGGCGGGGGCAGTCATGGCGATATCCGAGGGAAAGCCGTATCCGAGGAGGCGACATATATGCCACCTTTTTTCGGCATCTTCCTATACATCCCACGCAGTGGATTGGGTGGGTATTGCCGCTGTGGGGGGTTTTGTTCCCCTGCCTCTACCCTTGCAAGGCTTTTCCAGTGGCTCCCGTTAATGCAGCATATCTGTCGCCCCCGCCCCAGGGGGCGGGGGCAGTCATGGCGATATCCCCACGAAAGCCGTATCCGAGGAGGCGACATATATGCCACCTTTTTTCGGCATCTTCCCACGCAGTGGATTGTGGTGGGTATCGCTGATGTGGGTGGTTTTGTTCCCCTGCCTCTACCCTTGCAAGGCTTTTCCAGTGGCTCCCGTTAATGTGGTGTATCTGTCGCCCCCACCCCGCCCGGCCTTCGGCCTCCTCCCCCGCCCCCAGGGGGCGGGGGCAGTCATGGCGATATCCGAGGGAAAGCCGTGCATGGTTCTTCTCCAGAGTCTTCCCATACACTGGACCGTGGTGGACATCGCCGTTGGGGATGGTGGGCTGATGTGGGGGGTTTTGCTCCCCTGTTTTTGCCCATCTCTCGTTCCTGTCGCCCCACCCCGCCCGCGCTGGAAGGAGGGAGTGGTAGCCATCGCGATGTCCGGTGAGCAACCGCGCGCGGTTCTCTGTCAGGGTCTCCAGTGCAGATGCTATACTCATATGCTCTGTAACCAGAGGGGGAGATTACGAGAGAGATTGCAGAATGATCTACAAAATAGGGTTGATCCTGCCGGACCCACGGATCTTTATAGGGGGGACTCCTGCCGGGCTGCTACTTCGTGAAGTGCGGGAGGACCTCTTTTTCGTAGAACTCCATGAACTCACGCTGCTGCTGCCCGATCTGGTGGATGCAGATATGGTCAAACCCTTTCTTGATGTTCTCCTCGATCTTTCTGATGTGCGCCTCCGGATCCGGGCCGCAGACCACGTGCTTTGCCACATCCTCCACCGTCACCATCTCTGCCACCTGTTCGTAGTGGGCCGGCGTGGGGAGGAGGCGGTTGAGTTCCCCGGTGTTTGCCGCAGTCGGCCACTCTTCGTAGGCCGTCATCTGTCCGACCTCTTCGGTCTCCGCCCAGCAGACCGAGGCCTCGACGTATGCTGGTTTGCCTTCGCCGCCTGAGTTCCGGAAGACGATGAGGTTCTTCTCGGCGTTGCTGCCCGGGTTGATGAACCCGTCACCGGCCTGTGCGGCCATGGATGCGCTGACGGGGCCTTCCGATGCTATATAGATGGGGGGGAGGACTTCCGGGAGCGAGAAGATCTGCGCATTCTCAAGCGTGTAGAAGGCGCCGTAGAAGTTCTGCATCCCGCCGTCCCAGAGCAGCCGGATCACCTCCACCGCTTCTTCGAGCATCTCAATCCTGACCCGCGCCGGCGGCCATCGGTCACCGAAGACGTGTTCGTTGAGGTTCTCCCCCGATCCGAGGCCCAGCGCGAACCGCCCGGGCATCATCGCGGCGGCGGTTGCGGCTGCCTGAGCGATGATACCGGGGTGAATCCGCATCGTCGGACAGGTGACGCCCGTGACCAGGTTCAGGTCCATCGTCACCTGCGATATGCCGCCGATCACGCCCCAGACAAACGGGCTCTCCCCCTGCCGGTTCGTCCAGGGGTGATAGTGATCCGATATCATGGCAAACGAGAACCCCGCATCTTCCGCCTGACGGGCGTTGCAGACCAGATCGAGGGGCGCGTGCTCCTCGCTCGCGAGTTTATAACCGATCTCGACCATCCATCATCACATCCATGCTGGCGACCCCTCAATCATCCTTCAGCATATAGGTTTCCCCGGCCCGGCACCAGATAAATAGAACTCTCGCCATACTGTACTGTATGGCAACGCCAACTCTCCAGGTGGCGCTCGATCTCCTCGAGCTCGATCGTGCGGTAGAGATCGCAGATGAGGCGGTCCGTGGCGGTGCGGACTGGATAGAGGCCGGGACACCCCTGATCAAGAGCGAAGGGATGCGGGCCATCCGGACGCTCCGGGAGCGGTTCCCCGGCCACGAGATCGTTGCGGATATGAAGGTCGCCGATACCGGTGCCGTCGAGGTTGAGATGGCGGCGAAGTCCGGTGCCGGCATCGTCTGCATCCTCGCCGACGCCGACGACACCGTCATCGCCGAGGCGGTGCGTTCCGCCCGCAAATACGGTGTCCGGCTCATGGCCGATCTCATCAATATCGCCGACCCTCTTACCCGGTCGCGGGAACTTGCGGCGCTCGGCGTCGATTATATCAACGCCCATGTCGGCATCGACCAGCAGATGATAGGCCGGTCATCCCTCGACCTCCTCCGCCGTCTTGCGGGCGAGGTGAGTGTCCCGATCGCCGTCGCCGGCGGACTCGACGCGGAGACGGCATCCGAAGCGGTCTCCGCCGGCGCCTCGATCGTCATTGTGGGCGGAAACATCATCAAGGCCGCCGATGTTGCCGGGGCGGCACGACGGGTCCGGGATGCCATCGACCGGCCCGAGATCCGGACGCGGGAGGAGGAGAGCCCGGATGCTGCCATCCGCCGTCTCTTCGAAGCGGTCTCCGCACCGAACGTCACCGATGCCATGCACCGGAAGGGTGCGATGGCGGGCATCACCTCCCTCTGCGGCAGGGTAAAAGCGGTCGGCCCTGCGGTGACGGTCAGGACGGTCGCCGGCGACTGGGCAAAACCCGTCGAGGCGATCGATATCGCGGGGGTGGGGGACGTCCTCGTCATCAGTAACGACGGTCGGCGGGACATCTCGCCATGGGGAGAACTCGCCACCCACTCCGCAAAGAACCGGGGGATCGCCGGTGTCGTGATCGACGGAGCCGCCCGGGACGTCGACGACATCCGTGAGATGGGGTTCCCGGTCTTTGCAACGGCGACTGTCCCGAACGCCGGAGACCCGAAGGGTCTTGGGGAGATCAACGCCGAGATCTCCTGCTGCGGGCAGGAGGTGCGGCCCGGCGACTGGATCGTCGCCGACGAGAGCGGTGTCGTCGTGGTTCCCCGGGAACGGGCTTATGAGGTTGCCCGGCGCGCGATGGAGGTCAAAAAGAGCGAAGAACGGATCCGCGAGGAGATCCGGCGCGGAAAGACCCTCTCGGAGGTCTCAGAACTCCTGAAGTGGGAGAAACGGTGACGTGATACCCGGGGCTCGCAGGGCAGGGCAAAAAACGGGGTGGGTGGTGCGCCTTCACCGGTGCGCGAAATACGCGCTCACCCGGCCATCCTCGACCGAGTCGATCCGGGCAAACCCGATCCGCTCGAACTGGACGACGTTATCTCTCTCTCCGGCGACGAGCGGTTCGCAGAACCCTTCAAGGCTCCCGTCCTGCTGGAGAAGTGTGCAGGGCATTTTTGTGTCCGCCGGCAGCCACTGGATGATCGGCGCCTTCTCATTTCGCGCTTCTTCAAGTGAGTCGCCCGCGTAAGAGACGTGCGGTTCATCGCCGTCCCACACGATCCTGATGTTGTAGAGGTCTTTTAACCGGACCATGCTCCGGCCTTCGATATCCGCCCGCGGGAGGAGCACCCTCCCGGCGGTCGTGAGAACCCTGGCTCCGCGGGAGGGATCGCCCGGGTGGAGGGCTGCATGGGCTTCGTGGGGCGGTGCGCCCTCGACAGTCACCTCGACCGGGTCGGGGACGAAGAAGTAGCGGTTCGCCTTCGGGTCGACGAGCTCTTTGTTCCTGGCATACAGGTTCTCCCACGAGAACGATATATCGGTCTCCCCGATGCCGATATCGGTCATGGCGTTCCGGACGGCTTCCGCCTCGATGCCGCGGCGCGCTATCGCCCGGAGTGTTCCGAGATGGATGTCGTCCCACCCGGTGTAGAGGCCGCTCTGGATCCCCTCGCGCATCCCTGAGGTCGAGAGGATGACACCCGATATCCCCATCCGGCCGTAGTGGCGGTAGACCGGCGGTTTCCAGCCGAAATAATCGAAGATATAGCGCTGGCGCCGCGTATTCGCGATGTGGTCTTTGCCGCGGATGACGTGGGTGATCC
>LSQX01332874.1_pt1 | contig 13764 bp, 9 predicted proteins | sample 654561 | NCBI WGS metagenome assembly LSQX01 (sample SAMN04489861, study PRJNA283612) | anaerobic digester metagenome | isolation source: 4 biogas reactors fed with cattle manure at either 37C or 55C with and... | place: Denmark: Kongens Lyngby | collected 2014 | reverse complement strand
GGGCAACGGGAAGAGATAATTTTTTTGGGTCCCGGTTTTAACCGGGATGCACGTTTTATCTTTTTAAAAGAAATCATTAAACTCTGCAGGGGCTTTTCCTTGATATTCCTGATCACAATTAAGGTCAATATTGAAATTTTCAGGCCTTTTAAATTGGATATCTTCAGTTATTCCAAGTGATTTGTCTGCCAGTACCTTTTTCATAAAATATCCCCATACGGGAAGTGCCATATTAGCTCCTTGGCCGGATGAAATAGTGCGGAAATGGATACTTCTCAGATCAGCTCCTGTCCACACTCCTGCAGTAAGTTTTGGGGTTATCCCCATAAACCAGCCGTCAGAATGATTTTGTGTAGTTCCTGTTTTTCCTGCAATTGGCATTTTAAACTGACCGTAATTTTCCCTGTACCTCAATCTGATCCCCGTACCTTCATTAATTACTCCCTGAAGAAGGTTTAGCATCAGGTATGCTGTTTGTTCATCAATAGCTTCATGTCTTTCAGGTTGAAAATTAGCCAGAACATTTCCATAACGGTCTTCAATACGGGTTACAAAATAAGGCTTAACATAAACACCCTGGTTTCCGTAGGTATTAAATGCTCCTACCATTTCATACAGGCTGATATCTGATGTACCCAGGAACATTGACGGAACCGGATCTATATAACTGTAAATTCCCATTCTTTTCATTACTTCCGTAACTGCTTGTGGGGTAAATTGCTTCATTACCCATGCTGATATTTTATTTCTTGATTGTGCAAGCCCCCATTTTAAGGTTACAAGTTTACCTTCGTTTTCCGTATCCTGTTCCGCATCTTTTGGCTCCCATATTGTACCGTCATACAGTTGGAATTGCTGACTGACGTACGGTACTTTGGTGCATGGGGTAAGTCCGTTCTGCATAGCCAGTGTATAGAGGAATGGCTTAATTGTGGAACCAACCTGCCTTTTTCCTTTTTTTACCATATCATACATGAAATATTTATAATTGGGTCCGCCAACATAAGCCTTTACCTGACCGGTTTCAGTCTCCATTGCCATAAATGAACTTTTAAAAAAGCGCAAGTACCATTTAATGGAATCTAAAGGTGACAATACCGTGTCTATCTCCCCTTTCCAGGAGAAGATAGTCATTTTTACAGGCTGTTTAAAATTTTCTATTATCTGGTTATAATTTTTTCCTTCAGCATTTAGCACCCTGTATCTTTCAGACCTTCTGATCTCTCTGTCCATCAGATCATTGACTTGCTCAAGAGTCATATTATTTGCAAAAGGAGGATTGTTCAGATATTTCATTCCTCCATCAAATTCCGGCTGAAGGTCATTTTTAAGATGATGCTCGATTGATTCAACAGCATATTTTTGCATTCGGGAGTCTATTGTTGAAAAAACTTTAAGCCCGTCATTATATAAATTATAATTTTCACCCGACGGCTTGATATTTTTATTGCACCAGCCAAAGAGAGGATTCGTTTCCCACTCTGTTGAGTCTTCTTTAAACTCCTGATATTGCCAGGATGCATACTTCTTTTTGTTAGGTTTTGTGGCTGTCATGGTCAGCCTGAGATATTCCCGAAAATATGGTGCGGGCCCGCTTTTATAATCAACTTCCTGGTAATCAAGATCTAAAGGTAATTGTTTTAATGAATCGCGTTCTGCTTTTGAAATAAAACCATATTTTTTCATCTGGTTGATTACAACATTTCTTCGTTGTTGTACCAGTTCCGGTCTTCGCAAAGGATTGTAAAGAGAAGAATTTTTTGCCATTCCCACCAGCATGGCCGACTGGTGCAATTGAAGTGAATCCGGAGGAATGCTAAAATATACCATTGAAGCTGATTTAATACCAACTGCAAGGTTTAGAAAATCATACTTATTAAGATACATCAAAATAATTTCCTCTTTGGTATAACTTCTTTCCAGTTTTACAGCTATGATCCACTCTTTGAATTTTCGTAATACCAATTGCAGTTTATTTGAAAAATCTTCGCGTGGGAAAAGCATTTTTGCAAGTTGTTGACTTATTGTGCTTCCGCCTCCTGAGCTGGAATTGCCGAAAGCAATTCCTTTAAAAACGCGAAAAAGCCCGCGCAGATCAATGCCTGAGTGTTTGAAGAACCTTATGTCTTCAGTTGAAATAAGGGCATCAATCATATTGGGGGGCAGATTTTCGAAACCTACAAAAGTCCGGTTTTCGCTTATAAAATATTTATCGACTATTTTGCCATCGGCAGAGTAAATTTCCGATGCCAGAATATTTTTAGGATTTTCCAGCTCCTCGAAGGTAGGCATGAACCCAAGGAATCCTTTTGCCATCAGGAAAAAAAGAAAGATAATAACGGTTACACCTGATCCGAATAAAATCCAAAACCATTTAATATATTTTTTTGTATTATCAATCTTTCTTTTAGACATCATTTATGACTTAAAAATAATTCAACAAATATAAATGTTTCTGTAATGGTATTGTTTATTAAACGGTACAGGTCTGAAATATATTATTTTTTTAAAATTAAATTAATCACTATCAAATAAATAGAAAAAAATAAATAATAGATTATTTGATCATGGCAATTCTATTGCTTTAATTTGCAGAAATTTTTTTAAAAGCAGTATTTTATGTATAAAAACCTGGTAATAGTAGAATCACCGGCAAAAGCCAAAACAATTGAAAAATTTTTAGGGGACGATTATTTGGTTACATCCTGTATGGGTCATATCAGGGATTTACAAAAAAAAGATTTTGGAATTGATCTTGAAAATAATTATCAACCCCAATATATCATTAACAATGATAAAAAGAAAATAGTCAGTCAGCTTAAAAAATTAGCCAAAGAGGCAGAAACAGTCTGGCTGGCTTCTGATGAGGATAGAGAGGGAGAAGCAATTGCATGGCATCTGAAAGAGGTTCTTAACCTTGATGACTCAAAAGTAAGGCGTATTGTATTTCATGAAATTACCCGGGATGCAATTTTGAATGCCATAAAAAACCCGCGTTATATTGATCAAAACCTGGTAAATGCACAACAGGCCAGAAGGGTGCTTGATCGTATTGTGGGATTTAAAGTGTCACCTGTTTTGTGGAAAAAGGTAAAACCCGCTCTTTCAGCAGGGAGAGTACAATCGGTTGCTGTTCGTCTGATTGTTGAAAGGGAGCGTGAAATAATTAATTTTGAAAGTAAATTTTATTTCCGGGTGACGGGTACTTTTAAAGTAAAAGATGAAAATGGGAATATTACTGATTTAAAGGCGGAGTTATCTAAAAAATTTTCAACAAAAAAGGAGGCTCACTCTTTTTTGGAAAAGTGTCGTTCAGCCAGTTTTTCTGTTGAAGATATTGAAAAAAAACCTTCAAAAAGATCTCCGGCCCAGCCTTTTACGACTTCCACACTTCAACAGGAAGCAAGCAGGAAATTAGGATTTTCAGTATCACAAACTATGGTTGTTGCACAACGACTTTATGAAAGTGGAAAAATAACTTATATGCGTACGGATTCTGTTAATCTGTCAAACTTGGCATTAGGTTCTGCAGCCAGGACAATAGTTGATCTTCATGGTGAAAAATATCATAAAATAAGGAAATATAAAACAAAATCGAAAGGAGCTCAGGAAGCACATGAAGCTATTCGTCCGACATATATTGATAATGATTCGGTTGAGGGAACTTTTCAGGAAAAAAGATTATATGAGCTTATCTGGAAAAGGACAATAGCCTCTCAAATGGCTGATGCCAGACTTGAAAGGACAGTAGCTACAATTAATATTTCGGGTCTTACCGAAAAATTTATTGCTACAGGTGAGGTTCTTATATTTGATGGATTTTTAAAAGTGTATATTGAATCTGCCGAGGATGATAATATTAGTCAAACCGGTCAGCAGATCATTCCTCTTCTCAGGAAAAATGATGAGCTTCCCATGGAATCAATTTTTGCCACACAGCGTTATTCACAGAAGCCTCCAAGATACACGGAAGCCTCATTGGTAAAACGGCTCGAAGAGCTGGGTATTGGAAGACCTTCAACTTATGCTCCGACAATAACAACCATTCAAAATAGAAATTATGTAGTTAAAGAAGACAGACAAGGTATTGAAAGAGAGTTCAGTGTGTTGCAGTTAAAAAAAGATAAAATTTCCGAGACTCAAAAAATTGAAATTTACGGTACTGAAAAATCCAAGCTTTTCCCTACAGACGTTGGTATGGTCGTGAATGATTTTTTAGTTGAGAATTTTGAGCAGATAATGGATTATAACTTCACTGCCAGTGTTGAAAAAGAGTTTGATGATATAGCTTTAGGAGAAAAGTTATGGAACCAGATGATTGATGAATTTTATAAACCATTCCATAATCAGGTGGAGAGCGTGTTGAAAAATTCAGAACGCTCAAAGGGTGAGCGTATTTTAGGGGATGATCCAAAGACCGGGAAACAGGTTTCAGTGAAGATAGGCCGTTATGGAGCAATTGCCCAGTTAGGTAAGCCTTCTGTTGAAGAGGGTGCAGAAAAGCCACAGTTTGCCAGTCTTAGAACCGGGCAGCATATTGAGACCATCACTATAGAGGAAGTTTTAAAGTTATTTGAACTGCCACGCGAATTGGGCGATTTTGAAAATAAGAAAGTTACTGTCAATATTGGAAGATTTGGCCCTTATGTGAGGCATGATAATAAATTTGTTTCACTTAAAAGTGACGATGATCCCTTTACGGTTACTTTAGAGCGTGCAACAGAGCTTATCCGGTTAAAACGTGAAAAGGATCAGAAGGCTGTTATTAAAATATTTGATAGTGATCCTGAAATAAAAGTTTTAAACGGAAGGTGGGGACCTTATATTTCATATAAAAAGAAAAACTATAAAATACCCAAAAAAGTTAATGCAGATGAATTGACTCTGGAAGAGTGTAAAAAGATAATTGAGAGCGCTTTGTCAAAACCAAAAAAAACCAAAAAAAAGAGTAGTTAAAGATTAAAGTGAAACCAGATGGATATCCTGAATTATTTTGATGCCGTTGATCCAAAAATATTTGCTGCATGTGGCAGTAAGCCTGATAAATTTTCTTTGGGATGGGCTATCCGGCAAACAACTGAAAATATCACGGACTCAAACTTTCATAATTTGAATATTGTAATTGCAGGAGCCCCCTTTTATAATGGCAAGTTTGATAAAGATCAGAAATTCCTGACAGATAAAATAAGGAGTTATTTATATAATTTGGCTTTACCTTCCGGCAGGTCAGTAATTGCCGATTTGGGAAACTTAAAGCCTTCAGCTACAAAAAGAGGATCTTATCTGGCATTAAGAGATATTGTTGAAGTTTGCCGGGAAATGGATGTTGTTACGATAGTAATCGGGGGAAGCCAGGATTTAACTGCAGGTATATGCGAAGCATACAACAGCGATAATCTTTTTACACTTTCAGTGGCAGATTCTATATTTGATGTAAAAAGAGATAATGAACAATCTTCATTTGAAAATTTTCTTACCGGTATTTTTAAAAAATTGACCAGTCTTTTTCAATTTAATCTGATAGGTTTCCAAAATCATCTTACAGGTGAAAACCTGATTAATAAATATGCTGTATCCGGTGAATATTTGCGCCTTGGTCAATTGCGCGATAATTTTTTATCTGCAGAACCACTATTAAGGAACTCTGACGTGCTTTCATTGGATATGGGAGTAGTTAGTTATGGATTTGCTCCTGCAACTTATCAGAAAAACCCAAACGGATTAAGAGGAGAGGAGATTTGCCTGCTGTCACAATTTGCCGGATTGAGCAGCAGGCTTAAAGTATTTGGCTTGTTTGGAATAAATTATAATGATGATATTAATGATCAGACTTTTAAGCTTGCCGCGGAAATAATATGGTATTTTATTGAAGGTTTTGGTAACAGGAGGCCCTTTGGTAAGAGATTGGTATATAAAGTAGAGATTACCGGACTGGAACAGCCGGTAGTTTTTTTAAGGGAGCCGGATACTGAAAGATGGTGGTTTGAAATATCTTTAATGACCGGTGAAAAAATGGAGATAGCATGTTCAGAAAAAGATTATATGATAGCTAAAAAGAATGAAATTCCCTGCCGATGGATAAAATTTATACAAAAAATGGATAATTTATCAAAATAATAAGAAAATGAAAGCGTTCTTTGCAAACCGGGTTAATATATTTTTGTTACGGTCGACATTTTTTTATTTCTTTATCGGGGATTCAAAAATTAGTCAGCACGTGTGTAATCAGGAGTATGAAAAAAATATTTTCTTTATTATATTTGTTAATAATATTTAATATTCTGGCTTTTAGTCAGCAAGATCCTCAGTTTACGAACAATATGTTTTACAAATTGGGAGTCAATCCGGGTTTTTCCGGTGCCGGGGATGCAATTAATGGCTTGATTTTAAAACGTTATCAGTGGGAAGGGATGAAAGGTGCTCCTAAAACAACTGTTTTTGCAGTAGATGCTGCTTTGGATATTTTTGGTAATCCGGGTGGATTAGGACTGAATATTGTTAATGATCAGTTAGGGTTTGAAAAAAACTTGTCAATTAATGCCAGTTATGCTTATAAAGCAGATTTGAGTATTGGGAAACTGGGAGTTGGCTTATCTGTAGGTTTATTCAATAAAAGTATTAATGGTGAATGGATGATTCCTGATGATGATAATCTTGGAATCTATACTCAGCCTGATTCTGATCCTTATATTCCTCAGGGAGAGAACAGTCAGATGGCTTTTGATCTGGGTGCCGGTCTCTATCTTTCCTCTAACAAATATTATTTGGGAGTATCGGCAACGCACCTTAATCAAGCGCCCATAAGTTTCTCAGAATTAGTAAGTGCATATTTATCAAGACATTATTATTTCATGGGTGGATACAATATTAAACTGCCTGATCCGTTATTTGAGGTGCGGCCATCGGTTTTTTTTAAAACTGACCTGGCCGGATGGCAGTTGGATGTGAATGCAAATATTATTTATGATGATCGTTTTTGGGGAGGCGTTTCATTTCGTATGAATGATGCAGTTGCCTTATTATTAGGGATTGAGTTGTTCAATGGATTGAATTTGGGTTATTCATTTGATCTTGTGACCTCTTCAATAGGTTATTATGGATTTGCATCACATGAGCTTTTTATAAATTATTCAATTGATTTGGAAAGAGACAGAAATAAAAAATATAAGAGTATTAGATTTTTATAAGCCATATATGCTGAGCTATGAAAAATTTTTTTTCAATAACAGTTTTAATTCTGAGTACTCTCGGATTTGCCGGATGCAATAAGTCTGGTAACGGAGAATTGGTCGGGGTACAAGGCAGGTCCAAGTGGAGAGAGTCACAACCTTATGGAATGGTTTATGTCAGGCGCGGAAGTTTTAATATCGGTCCGAGCGATCAGGATCCTACCATGGCCGGCACATCAACCAGGACAGTTTCTCAGGATGCTTTTTGGATGGATGATACCGAGATTACCAATAATGAATACCGGCAGTTTGTAAATTGGGTCAGAGACTCGATTGCACGCAGGTTATTAGGAGAGCAATATCCCGAATTTATTATTACAGAAGACAGACAGGGCACTCCACTTGATCCGCCCCGTATAAACTGGAGAGAAAAGATTAATTGGAAAGACCCTGATTATCAAATGGCAATGACCGATTTGTATATGCCTGAAAATGAACGTTTTTTTGGTAAAAAAGAGATTGATACCAGAAAACTTATTTATGAATATTGGTGGATAGATTTGCAACAGGCAGCTAAACGCTCGAATAGTTACAATTTTGAGACACAGAGATATGAGGGTAATGTTTATGACAGTCGCGGAGAGCTGAAACCAATCGAAAACAGATCGTCATTTATTCTTTCCGATTTTGTTTATGTATATCCGGACACACTTTGCTGGATAAGAGATTTTACCTATTCATACAATGAGCCCTGGGCTACCCGTTATTTCTGGCATCCCGGATTTGATGATTACCCGGTAGTCGGGGTTACCTGGAAACAGGCAATGGCTTTTTGTAACTGGCGCACCAAAATACAAAGTGATTATCTCATAACAAAAAAGCAACCTACGCTGCAGGAATATCGCCTGCCCACAGAGATTGAATGGGAATATGCGGCAAGAGGAAAAAAGGAGTTTTCGATGTACCCTTGGGGTGGTTATTATACAAGAGACAAAAAGGGAGTTTTCCTTGCCAATTTCAAGCCGTTAAGAGGTAATTATGTTGAAGACGGAGGGATCACAACTATGAAGGTTGGGAGTTATGAGCCCAATGAGTACGGATTGTATGATATGGCAGGTAATGTTGCAGAATGGACAGAAACAGCATATGATGAAGCAGGGTATAACTATTTTAGTGACCTGAATCCTACTTTTACATATAATGCCCGGCCGGACGACCCTCCGGTTATGAAGAGAAAGGTAGTTCGCGGTGGTTCCTGGAAAGATATAGCCTACTTTATACAAGTATCAACCAGAAGTTATGAATATCAGGATACAACCAAATCTTATTTGGGATTCAGGTGTGTCAGGTCTACTTTTGGTGAAGAATTTAAATAAATGAATCTCTAATCTTTTTATTTTACTTAATATGAATCTGGGAGAAATTTTTAAAACAAAACGCTGGAAAACATTCATGGGTTATGTTTATGGATGGGGTGCTTCAATAGTAATGCTCGGGGCGCTTTTTAAACTTCAGCACTGGCAGTATTCAGGATTATTTCTTACTATAGGTTTAATAACTGAAGCTTTTATATTCTTTTTATCAGCATTTGAACCACCATTGGAAATACCTGAATGGGGTAAGGTATATCCCGAATTACGTGAAGATTACGACCTTTTGGATATTGAAGAGTTAAATAAAGGAAGGAAGCGCGGGTTGGATCAAATGTTTTCCTCGTCCGACTTATCTCCTGAGTTACTGGAAAAGGTCGGTAAGGGATTAAACGATCTGTCCAATGCTGCCAGGGGAATAAGTGATATTTCGTCAGCAACACTTGCTACGGATATGTATGTAAAAAACCTGAGTTCAGCATCAGAGTCAATATATTCATTTACCGATATTAATAAACGTGCAAATGAATCTTTAAATACTTCAATAGATAAGTTAATAGATTCATACTCTTCAACTTCACAACAACTTTCTGACACCGGTAAAGGGACAATTGATAAGCTGATCAAAAGCAGTGAAGATTTTACGGCAAATCTTACTCAGACGGGTAAAAAAATTGCTGAAACAATAGATGAAGCCTCCGGCTCGATTGTTGATCAAATGAAAAATATAGGAGAAGGATCAAAACAGTACTCAGGAAATCTGGAGATGTTGAATAAAAATATCCTTGCACTAAATGAAAGTTTTGAACAGCAGCTTCAAGGAACAAAAAATCAGTTTGAGGCAGGCAGTAAATTAAGTAGCGACCTTAATCAAATGAGTGAAATCCTGGCATCGTCTGTTTCTGAACTTCAGAAGTATAAAACAAATGCTGAAAGTTTAAATCAGCATCTGGAAGCTCTTAATACCATTTATGGTAATATGCTGGGAGCAATGAGTTACAAAAAGTAAAATTTAGAAGTAACACCAAATAGTATGGCTGCAAAAAATTGTCCGGAAACACCGAGACAAAAAATGATAAATATGATGTACATTGTTTTAACGGCAATGTTAGCGTTAAATGTGGCTGCAGAGGTCCTTGAGGCTTTTAATGTTGTTGATTCAAGCCTTATTCAGACTTTAAAAACAGTAGATATGAAAAACAGGCAGGTTTATTCTGCCTTTGATCAGGCATATGCGGAAAATGCCGCAAGAGTGGGCGAATGGAAAAAGAAGGCTGATAATGTGAAAGTTAAAACAGAGGAGATGATCTCATATATCTACTCTTTGAAAGAGCAGCTCGTAAGAGCATCCGGGAGTTCGCCGGTTACTTCCGACAATCCGCTCAAGCCTGACAGATCATTTCTGGTTACTGAAAGCGGAGATACTCTTATGTTGTCAAAACAGGATGATTTAAACTCTCCTTCAGAAATTCTTATTACTCAGAAGGGTGCCACAATGCTAAAAGAAAAGATTAATGAATATAGGGATGAATTGGTTGATCTGATCAAAAAAGAGGATGAGGAACTTATTGAGACTGTTTTAAGTGCACTCGATACATCTGATCCTCCCGTGAATTACAGAGAGGGAGGAGAAGCTAAATCGTGGGAATCTGAATATTTTCTTGATAAACCTTTGATTGCGGTTTTAACACTATTGTCAAAAGTACAAATTGATGTGAAAAATTCAGAAGCTAATCTGATCAATTATCTGTATTCACAAATTGATGCCGGCGCATTTTTATTTAATAAATTGGGAGCACGTGTGATACCAAAATCAAGTGTGGTCCTGCAGGGGGATGAATATTTGGCTGAGGTATTTTTAGCTGCCGAGGATACAACACAACAACCTGAAATTATTATAAACAGCAGACCTTATGAGGTAAAAGACGGCAAGGCTACTTATCGTATCAATACAAATGAACCCGGTACCTTCAAATGGAGCGGATTGATAAAATATAAAACCCCTGCCGGAGTAATAAAAAATTATCCTTTTAGTCAGGAGTATCAGGTAACCCGTCCAAGTGTCACCATGTCGGCTACACGTATGAATGTATTTTATCGCGGCCTTGATAATCCCTTTGATGTAGGCGGCGGCGGTATACCTCATGAAAATTTAGAGGTAACAATGACCAACGGACAAGTAGTTAAAAGTGGTAATGCATTTGTTATAAAACCCAATGAGCTTGATGAACTGGGAAGAAGAACCACGGTATCCGTTTATGCTGTTATCGGTAATGAAAGAAGGTTAATGGGGACTACAAAGTGGAGGGTTAAAAAAGTTCCTGATCCGGTTGCCCAGGTGGCCGGACATGGTGGCGGAACAATACGAAAAGAGCGCCTGCTTGTTGAAGATGGTGTTATGGCTGTTCTTGAGGATTTTGATTTTGATTTTAAATATACTGTAACTCAATTTAATGTGCAGGTTTCAGGAGCCGGCGGTTATGTTAGTGTTTGGGAATCTAATAACAATCGCTTTACCAATGAACAGAAAGAACAGTTCAGGAGATTAACCCCCAATAGTCTGGTTTATATTGCAAATATTAAGGCCAGGGGCGATGACGGCGAGGTACGCGATCTTGACCCGATCTCATTTAAAATAATGTGATATGAGAAAATTAATTGTTTATATAGGATTTGTATTAACAATCTTTCTGATGTTTTCAAAACAATCAGATGCTCAGGTTGTAAATAGTGCTTTCAGAATTGCAGATGTTTATCAGAAGAGACCTATGCCCTTGCCCGAGGTGAGAGAAGCTGATGTTTTCTGGTCGAAAAAAATCTGGCGTATTATAGACCTGCGCGAAAAAATGAATCTTACACTTTACTATCCAACAGTTGAAATAGATGGTAGAAGAAACCTGATATCTCTTTTATTGGAAGGTATAAAAAATGAGCAGATTGTGCCTTATGATGCCCGTTTGGATGATGATTTTAAGGTTCCGCTGACTTTTGAACAGGTACAGGAAGCATTTGGCGCCGAGTCTACAATTGAGGAAACCATCGATTTTGATACCGGTGAAAGAAAGGCAGTTGAGATTGAAGGTGATATACGGCCACATGAGATCAAACAGTTTATGATAAAAGAGGAGTGGTATTTTGACAAACAATCTTCATCTCTGAATGTAAGGATTATTGGTATTTGCCCGATAAGGGAATTTGTTCGCGAAGGTGATGAGACAGCCCAGGTGATGAGGCAAAAAGTATTTTGGATTTACTATCCTGAAGCAAGAAATCTGTTGGCTTCCAATTTAGTTTTGAACCCATATAATGAAGCACGGTCAATGACATTTGATGAGCTGTTTATCAAAAGGTTCTTTAACAGCTATATAGTAAAAGAGTCCAATGTATTTAATAATCGCGATATCAATGCTTATTTAAGCGGCAAAAATGCTATGCTGGAATCTAAGAGAATTGAAGATGAGATTTTTGATTTTGAACAAGATCTTTGGGAATATTAAATCGGGTATCAATAATTTATTTTTAATCTGTTCCCCATTTCATTCACCGGGCAAATATAATATGTCAGCTATATGTAAGGATGAGAAAAGTCGTACTATATATCATTGTGATTGGTGGATTGCTTTTCCATTCTTGCCAAAATGAAATAAGGCAGTTTTTACCGGGAGGCGAAAGAAAATCCAATAAATGGTTTGAACCAACTCCTCATGGGATGGTTTTTATCCGGCAAGGTACATTTATAGCCGGTCCTTCAGATGAAGAGGTCAGGCAGGGGAACAGTGAATCAAAACGTGTGTCTGTGAATTCATTCTGGATGGACGATACCGAGATTACCAATAATGAATATCGTCAGTTTGTATATTGGGTTCGTGATTCTATTGCACGGAAAATGCTTGGGCAGACCTATACTGATTTCCTGATCACTGAAGATAAAAACGGAACCCCTCTTGCCAATCCGATAATTAACTGGAAAGAAAAAATTGAGTGGAAAGACTCTGACTACCGGATGGCAATGGAGGAGCTTTATATGTCTGAAGAAGACCGCTTAGCATTTTATAAGGAGATTGACAGCCGTAAACTTATTTATGAATATTATAGAATAGATTATAAGCAGGCAGCAAGGAGGGAGAACAGCTTTAATTATCAGACTCAAAAATATGAAGGAACTGTTGTAAATGTGAAAGGAGAGATTGTGCCGGTGGTTAATCGCAGTTCATTCCTAATTCATGAGGTTGTTCCTGTATATCCGGATACACTTTGTTGGATACGTGACTTTGCTTACACATATAATGAGCCATATACATATAAATATTTTTCTCATGTAGCTTTTGATAATTACCCTGTTGTAGGGATTACATGGAAACAGGCAAGGGCATTTTGTAACTGGAGAAGCGGATTAAGCCATGATTTCAGCAAGCGTTTAAATGAAAGCCCTGCACACGATTACAGATTGCCAACTGAAATTGAATGGGAGTATGCTGCAAGAGGGGAGTTGCAGAATAATATGTATCCATGGGGAAGTTATTATGTAAGAAATGTACAGGGTTGTTTTGTGGCAAATTTTAAACCAAACAGAGGGAATTATGTAGCTGACAGCCCGACAACCACCACTACAATGCAGGTAGGACAGTTTGAGCCTAATAACTATGGTTTGTATGATATGGCCGGAAATGTTGCAGAGTGGACCAGCAGTGCTTTTTATGAAGCATCGTACGATATAATGAATGATTTAAATTCTGAAGTTCAATATGAAGCCAGGCCTGATGATCCGCCTGTAATGAAAAGGAAGGTTATTCGCGGCGGTTCATGGAAAGACATTGCATATTTTATTCAGGTATCTACAAGAACTTATGAATATCAGGATACTGCGAAATCATATATTGGTTTTCGTTGTGTTCGCTCATCTTTCAAGAGTGAACTTAGTTCCCGGTAATATAAAAGTTGCAGACAACTGACAATAATATAAAATATCAAAAGTGAATATTGATACCACTTAAAATAGTAATACCCGGCATAGGGTATCCTGAATTGATACTGTATTTTTGATTTGTCAAATTTTTTCCGGAGACAAAAAGTTCAAACAGCTTATTTGCTTTATATGATAACATCGCATTAACCAGAGAATAGCTCTCTTCCAAAATAGGATCTATTAAAATATAAAGTCCTGAAATTTGCTGAAGTGACAGGTTGGCTCTAAATTTTTTATGATAGAAAGAGCCTTCGGCAAA
>LSQX01220442.1_pt1 | contig 13768 bp, 15 predicted proteins | sample 654561 | NCBI WGS metagenome assembly LSQX01 (sample SAMN04489861, study PRJNA283612) | anaerobic digester metagenome | isolation source: 4 biogas reactors fed with cattle manure at either 37C or 55C with and... | place: Denmark: Kongens Lyngby | collected 2014 | reverse complement strand
GAAAATACACCAGAACCTATAGGTGACTATTTAGCTGGACCAAACCATACACTACCAACAGGAAGTACAGCTAAGTTTTATAGTCCACTAAATGTAGAGCATTTTATGAAAAAAAGCTCTATTATAAGTTTTAGTAAACAAGCTATCCAAGATGTAGGGCATGAGTGTGCATTGTTAGCAAAAACAGAAGGTTTAACAGCTCATGAAGAGTCTGTTAGAGTTAGATTAAAGTAAGGATTTTTATGAATAAATATGAAGCACTTTTTGAAGATGAAGAGAGTATCTTTGGTGGAACTCCAAGATCTAAATTTTGGGATATAGCAACTCAAGCAAATGAGGATTTAGTACAAGATGTATTTGATGAGATATTTGCAAAGTTTGCAGTTATGGAGAGGCTTTTAGAAAAGCATTATGATGATGATAGTTTGGATAAGATGATACAAAATGAGATTTTATCAGCCAATATGGAGTTAGAAGAGCATAAAAAGAGTCTATATATAGAGTTTACTGGTGATATTGTTTGTAGGTTAGATAGTTAATAAAAAAGTATATCTATATAAATAGGTTATAAATGAGGTAAAATGGAAGTTTTAGAAGAAGTAAAAGCAAAAATAAAAGAGTTTATATCTGAAATAAATCACCCAAAAAGTGTAGAGCTTTTAGAGCTTTTGCCAACAGGTAAGATGTTAAGAAGTAAGTTGATATTAAAAATAGCTGGATATAACCAAGATTCTATTAATCTATGTGCTATAGTTGAGATGATTCATGCAGCCTCTTTGCTTCACGATGATGTGATAGATGAGTCTATGACAAGAAGAGGAAAGCCATCAATAAATGCTATATATAACAATAAAACATCTATAATGTTTGGTGATATTTTATACTCTATAGCCTTTACAAAACTTACTTTTATGAATCCAAAGATAGCCTATAATGTCTCAAATGCAGTAACTTTGCTTAGTATTGGTGAGATGATGGATGTAGATATGGGAGATAGTTTTAATGATAATTATGAACTATATCTAGATATGATATACAAAAAAACAGGTTCTCTTATAGAAGCTAGTGCAGCTAGTGCGGCACTTTTGGCTGGACTTGAAGAAGATAAATATGCTCTTTATGGTAAAAACTTAGGTATTGCTTTTCAAATGGTAGATGATATATTAGATATCACTTCAGATGAAAAGACTCTTGGCAAACCTGTAATGGCTGATTTTAAAGAGGGAAAAGTAACTATTCCTTATCTAAAGCTTTATAATAGAGTAGATATAAAAGATAAGAAGATATTAAAAGAGCTATTTAAAAAAGAGCTAACTAGTAATGAAATAGAGTGGTTAAAAGATAAATTTAAAACAACAGATGCCCTAAAAGATTCTATTTTACTTACTCAACAAATAGCTTATGATGCAATAAGTGCTATAAAAGATGAAAACAATAAAGATTTAGTTGATATTATGCAACAAATGTGTAACAGGGAATTTTAATGCATTATTTAATAATAAGTTTTACTCATAAAAATACAGAGATTGCTTTAAGAGAGAAGTTGTCTTTTAATAATGATTTAGAAAAAGATATTTTTCTTAAAAAGATAGTTGATTGCAATTATATCAATGAAGCTGTTGTTTTATCTACCTGTAATCGTGTAGAGGTTATTGCTTCTGTTAAAGATACTTTTATAGCAAAAAATACAATATTAGATGAGTTTTGTAAAAAGAGTGTATATTATTGTGATGAGCTATCGCAAGTAGCAGATATTTATGAAGATGAAAATGCTATTTTTCATCTTTTTAGTGTAGCTTCTTCTATAGATAGTTTAGTTATTGGTGAAACTCAAATAGTAGGGCAACTAAAAGATGCATATAAGTTTGCACAAGAAAAAGGATATTGTTCTACTAAATTATCCCGTGCAATAAGCTACTCTTTTAAATGTGCTTCAGCAGTAAGAAATGAGACAACTTTGGGAAGTGGTAGCGTTTCTGTTGCATCAACTGCTGTTGCAAAAGCAAAACAGATTTTTATAAATAGTGATGGTATAAAAGCAACTGTTATAGGTGCAGGAGAGATGAGTGAGCTTTGTATAAGGCATTTAATAAGACATAATTTTAGTGTATTATTACTTAGTAGGGATTTTAAAAAAGCCTCTATTTTAGCTGAATCAATAGGTGGAGATATAGAGGTTCGCCCTTATGATGAGTTAAAAAGTGCTCTTAACTCAACTCCTCTTTTGTTTACTGCTACAAGTGCACCTTATCCTATTATTAAAAAAGAGATGTTAGAGTATCTAGAGTATGATAGATATTGGTTTGATATAGCAATACCAAGAGATATAGAAGAGTTTGAGTTTGATGGTGTAAAAGTATATAGTGTAGATGATTTAAAAGAGATAGTTGATGAAAATATTGCTCTTAGAGCTAAAAAAGCAAAACAAGCATATAAAATAGTAAAAGAGATGACAGAATCTTATTTTAAGTGGTTAAATACTCTAGGAGTTGAGCCCCTAATCAAAGCTATGTACTCTAAAGGAGATACAATAATAGATAAAAAGCTTGATAGTGCTATAAAAAAAGGCTTTATAGGTGAAGATCAAAGAGAAAATATAGACAAACTTTGTCATAGTATAATCTCAAAATATCTATTTGAAGCAAGTAAAGAGCTTAGGAATATCTCCTGTGAGCAAGATTCAGATACCGTGTATGAATCTATGCAAAGGGTGTTTAATCTAAGTGTTGAAAAAATAGAAACAATAAACTATAAATGTGATAATTAGGGGAAAATATGAGATTTAGTAAACTTTTTATTCCTACTACAAAAGAGACTCCAAATGATGCTTCACTTCCATCGCATCAATTTTTAATAAGAGCAGGATTTATCTCTCAAAGTGGTTCTGGAATATATGATTTTATGCCTTTAGGCAAGATAGTATTGGAAAAAATAAAAAAAATAGTAAAAGAAGAGATGGACAAAGCTGGAGCAAACGAAGTTCAATTTGGATTTGTTACACCTTTATCTTTTTGGGAAGAATCAGGTCGTGATTTAACTATGGGAACAGAGATGCTTAGGTTCAAAGATAGAAAAGGAAGCTCTTTTGTCCTAAGTCCAACCAATGAAGAGTCTGTTGTAAATATGGTAAAAAATAGAATTACATCATATAAAGATCTACCAGTTCATCTATATCAAATAAATACTAAATTCCGTGATGAGGCAAGGCCAAGATTTGGACTGATGAGAGGAAGAGAATTTTTGATGAAAGATGGATACTCTTTTCACTCTAGCTATGAAGATCTTATAAGAGAATTTAATCTTATGGAAGAGACTTATACAAAAATCTATACAAAACTAGGGCTTGATTTTAGGGTAGTAGAGGCTGATAGTGGTGCTATTGGTGGAAGTGGTAGTAAAGAGTTTCATATCTTAGCAAGTAGTGGTGAGGATACTATTGTAGTTTGTGATTCTTGTAAATATGCAGCAAATATAGAAGCAGCAAAAAGAGAAGTTAAAAAAGAGGCAAAACTTGAGACTAAAGAGATAGAAAAAATCCACACCCCAAATCTAAAAACTATAGAAGAGGTAAATAACTTTTTAAAAAGAGATCCTTATTATGCTATGAAAGCTGTTATAAAAAAGGCTGTTTTTAAAGATAAAAGTGAAATAGTACTTTTTTTTGTAAGAGGAGTTGATGAGCTAGAAGAGACAAAAGCTCTTAATGCCATAGATGCAATAGAACTCCTTGATGCAAATGAAGATGAGATAAGCCAAGCTAGTTTAGTAGCAGGATTTTGTGGAATTAAAGATTTACCAAAAGAGATAAAAGTAGTAGTTGATAGTGATCTTAAAGGTGAAAATAACCTAGTTATTGGAGCAAACGAAGAAGATTACCACTATATAAATTTTGATTTAAATAGTGTAAGTGATATAGTCTATAAAGATCTTATCAAAGTTCAAGAGGGTGATAAATGCTTTTGTTGTGGTGGAAAGCTATCTTATACAAAAGGTATAGAAGCTGGACATATTTTCCAACTAGGGGATAAATATTCAAAAGCTATGAATGCACTTTTTTTAGATGAAAATGGAAAAGCAAAACCTTTTATTATGGGGTGTTATGGTATAGGAGTCTCTAGACTTGTTGCTGCTATTATAGAGCAAAATCACGATGAAAAAGGGTGTATTTGGACAAAAGAAAGTACTCCTTATATGGTAGATATTATAGTTTCCAACTCCAAAAACCAATCTGAAGCAGATTTTGCTGATGAGATATATACTAAGCTAAAGCAAGAGGGAATTGAGACTATTTTGGATGATAGGATAAATGCTAGATTTGGTTTTAAGATGAGTGATTTTGAGCTTATTGGATTTCCATATGCAATAATAGTTGGTAAAAAAATAAGTGAAGGGATTGTAGAAATAGTTGATAGAAAAACTTTAGAAAAAATCCAAGTCTCTAAAGATGAAGTTGTAGATAAGATTAAAGAGCTAGTTGTAAAATGTTTATAATATATTTTTTATTATATCTTTTTTTTGAAGTTTTAATATCTACATCTATTGCTAGTAGCTTAGGTGGTGTTTTAACCTTTGTTGAGATTATATTCAGTGCTGTTTTAGGTATGTATATTATTAAAAATATGAATACATCTATAGCCTATAGCTTACAAAAACTAAGACAAAAAGAGATAACACAAGAAGAGTTTAGTAAGATAAATCTTGCATCTTTTATAGGTGCAGTATTACTTATAGTACAAGGATTTTTAACTGATATTATTGGTTTATTATTACAATTAAATTTTATTGCTAATATAGTTTTTAGTAAAATTATTATAAAAGATAGTAATAGTTACTACTCATATAGTAAAACTTATAAAAAAGAAGGAGAAAATGATGTCATTGAAGCTGAGATTATTGAGTACAGCGATACTACTAACAAGTAGTCTATTTGCAAATAGTAGTGTAGATAAATTTGTTACAGATTTTCAAAGTAAAAGGATTAAAGCAAATCCACAAATTGTACTAAATGAATTAAATATCTTTTTAAAAAAAGAGCTAGATCATGGGTGGTATGGATATATTTTTGAAATCAAAGCCAATATCAACGGTCAAAGTGTAGAGGCTAAAGATATCTTATTTAGTGATGGTAAAATGGTAACGAGTGAACTATACAACCCACAAACAGCAAGAAGTTTAAAAGATAGCCTAACTCCATCATTAAACGCAAGTTATTATGATGATGAACATTTAGTTGTTGGAAATAAAGATGCTAAAAACAAAATAGTTGTTTTTAGTGATCCATTATGTGCATTTTGTGTAGATTTTATTCCAGAGATTTTCCAAAAAGCAAAACAAAACAAAGATATAGCGGTATATTACTATCATTTCCCACTTCTTAGTATCCATCCTGCTTCAGATACTATAGTAAAAGCTATGCTTGTAGCAAAAAACAAAGGTATTAAAGAGGTTGAAGAAAAGATATATAAAGCAAATTTACTAGAGAGTATCTCCACTAAAGAAAGCGATGAGAGTGTTATACTTAAAGCAGTAAATAAAGCTTTAGCTAGTAATATTAGCCTAAATGAGATAAAAGATTCAAAAATAGCTTTACAAATAGAAAAAGATATGAAATTATCAAGTGATCTTATGATACAAGGAACACCAACTATCTATGTAAATGGTGAAATTGATAAAACAAGAAAAGTATTTGAAGGACTATAATGGATAAATTAGTAATAACAACAAGAGCAAGTGCATTAGCTCTTTGGCAAGCAAATTTTATAAAAGATGAGCTTCACAAACACTATCCATCTATGCAAATAGAACTTTTGGAGATTACAAGTAAGGGTGATAAAATACTTGATAGACCACTAGCACTTATAGGTGGTAAGGGACACTTTACAAAAGAGCTAGAAGATGAGATGTTAGCAGGTAATGCAGATCTAGCAGTACATAGCCTAAAAGATGTACCATCATTTATTCCAGAGGGGCTAGAGCTTGTTGCTATTACCAAAAGAGCAGATCAAAGTGATCTTTTTTTATCTCATAAATATAAAAGTCTTGATGATCTTCCAAAGGAAAGTGTTGTTGGAACAACAAGCCTTAGAAGAAGAATGCAACTTCTTTCATATAGACCAGATCTAAAAGTAAAAGATCTAAGAGGTAATGTAAATACAAGACTAAGAAAACTAAGTGAGGGTGAATATGATGCTATAATCCTTGCTTTTGTAGGACTTGATAGGCTAGATCTTATAAAAACAGTTCCTTTTTCACAAAAGCTTCCACTTGACCTTATGATACCACCCATGGGACAAGCTAGTCTTGGTATAGAGATAGTTAGTGGCAATGAAAAGCTAAAAGAGATAGCTTTAAAGTTAAATGATAGCAATAGTTATCTATGTGCAAAGCTAGAAAGAGACTTTATTAGTGTAATAGGAGCTGGATGTTCAGCACCAGTTGCAGTTAATGCTACAATTAAGGATAATAATGTTAATATTATTAGTATGATTGGTTATAGTAATGGAACAAATATATTAAAGCACTCTTTAAATGCAAATATAGAAGATTGTGAAGATTTGGGCAAAGAGTTGGCAAAAATAATGATCGATAAGGGAGCTTTAGATATTTTACAAAAGGCAAGTGAACTTAGTTTTAAAGAAGATAGACCAGATAGGATGTGAGTAGGTGAGGAGAGTTTTATTAATACTATTGTTTGTTACTACTACTCTTATAGCAAATAGTGAGTTAGAATTTGACTCTTTTAATAATGAGTTTGAAGAGGAGTATATAGAAGTTTATGACCCTTTGATAGGGTATAATCGTGCAATGACCTCTTTTAATGACTCTTTTTATAAGCATATTGCTATGCCTGTAGCTAGGGGATATAAAGAGGTAGTTCCAAATCCCTTAAGAAGAGGAATATCAAACTTTTTTAATAATCTTTTTTATCCTATAAGGCTAGTAAACAATCTTTTGCAGTTTAAAATAGAAAATGCAATAGATGAGACTAATAGGTTTTTAATAAATAGTACTGTTGGTATTTTGGGTTTTAGGGATGTAGCAAGGCATAGCTTTCAAATAGAGCCTAAAAACGAAGATTTTGGGCAAACATTGGGGCATTGGGGATTTGGAAGTGGCGCACATATAGTATTACCTATTTTAGGGCCATCAAACCTAAGAGATGTTTTTGGTAGAGTAGGTGATATATATAGTGATCCTATATCATCAAATAGTTACCGTGATATTAGGATACCCAAAGATTCTTGGCAATCTTTGGGATTAAATGTAATAGAAACTACCAATGATCTATCACATAATCCAGATCTATATGAAAATGTTACTAAAGATGCTATAGATTTGTATATATTTTTAAGAGACTCTTATGAACAAAAAAGAGATAAAGAGATAAAGGAGTAGGGTTATGATAAGGATATTTTTGGCTTTTTTGATAAGTATAACATCTCTTTTTGCCTTAAGTGAAGAGAGTATTGAGTATCAAATGAATATAAAGTTAGAAAATATTGAACATATTTTACAAAATAGTTCTTTATCAAAAGATGATAAAAGACGTGAGCTTATCAATATCTTAGATGAAGTTTTTGACTTTGAGACAATGGCAAAGATTTCTTTAGGAAGAGCATATCTTACTCTTACAAATGAGCAACAAAAGGAGTTCATAGATAGTTTTGTAACTAGACTTAAAAACTCATATCTTGATAAAATAGATCTATACAATGGACAAAAGTTTAAAATCAATGGACTTACAAAACCAAAACAAAACAGAATAAGCCTAGATACTATTATCATAGGTGAAAAAGAAAACCATGATATCATCTATAAATTTCATACAAATGATAACAACTGGCTTATCTATGATGTTGAAATAGTTGGAGTTAGTATAGTCCAAACATATAGAAAACAATTTAGTGAATTTTTGGCTACAAAAGATATAAAAGAGCTTTTAGTCTCTTTAAAGTAATATATGAAAAAACTACTCTTAGCAACTATATTTAAATACCCTAAATTAACAATAATATTATCACTTATATTTATAGGGTTTATTGCTTCTTATTCAAATCAGCTAGAAATAGATGCTTCATCGCAGACGCTACTTTTAGAAGATGATGCAGATTTAAGCTTTTATAGAGAGGTGAGAAAAAACTTCTCTACAAGTGATGTTTTAATAGTTACATTTAAACCTAAAAACTTATCTCTTCTTGATGATGAAAATCTTAAATATATAGAGCAACTATCACATGATATAGTAGATCTTCCTTTGGTGGAAAAAGTTGTAAATATTTTAAATATTCCACTTTTTGAAAGTCCTATTATGGAGCTTTCAGAGATAGTAAACAATGTTCAAACACTAAAATCAGAAAATATAGATAAAACTCTTGTAAAGCAAGAGTTATTAAATAGTCCATTATATAAAAATGCTTTAGTTAGTAAGGATTTTAAAACAACAGTTTTGGTAGCTTATCTAAAAAAAGATGAAAAATTTTTAAGACTTCTTCAAAAAAGAAATGAACTTCTTTTTAAAGAGCATAGAACAAAAGATGAAAAACTAGAGCTAAAAAGAGTAGAAAAAGAGTTTAAATCTTATAGAGATGAACTAAGAGAGATAGAGTCTAAAAACATCAGTGATCTAAGAGAGATAATATCCAAATATCAAGATAAAGCGGAGATGTTTTTAGGTGGAACTAGTATGATTGCTAGTGATGTTATAGGATTTATAAAAGGTGATTTAGTAGTTTATACTATAGGTTTAATAGCTATTTTTATATTGATTTTATGGATTATATTTAGACAAGTTTTATGGATAGTTTTAACTCTATCTATGTGTAGTATAGCTGTTTTAGTAAGTACGGGAGTGTTAGGATTTTTTGGTTGGGAAGTTACGGTTTTATCCTCAAACTATATAGCATTACAACTTATCTTAACTATCTCTATAGTTCTTCATTTAGTTACAAGGTATAGAGAGTTAGTGATAAAATATCCCAAATCTTCTCAAAAAAAGCTAGTAATGAATGCAGTTTTATCCAAAATCAAACCATCTATATTTGCAGTACTTACTACTATGGTGGGATTTGGCTCTTTAATTATCTCAAATATCAAACCAGTTATAGATTTAGGATGGATGATAAGCACATCACTTTTTTTATCTTTGGTTTTAACATTTGTTCTTTTCCCCTCTGTTATGCTATTACTTAAAAAAACAAAACCAAATACTACATTTGAAGATAATTTTAGACTAACACACTATTGTGCAGATATTGTAGCAAAACATCCAAAATATATCTATACTAGTGTAGTTGTTTTAATCTTTTTATCTATTGTAGGTATAACAAAACTTGATGTAGAAAATAGTTTTATAAACTACTTTAAAAAATCAACTGATATCTATAAAGGTATGGAAGTTATAGATAAAGACCTAGGTGGGACTACACCACTTGATGTAATAGTTAAATTTAAAGAGTTAGAGCAACAACAAAAGAGTGATGATATAAATGATGAATTTAGTGATTTTGAAGATGAATTTGCCGATAGTAGTGATGAAGATCATTATTGGTTTACTCCTCAAAAAATGCAACTAATTCTAAAAATAGATAGTTATCTAGAGTCTTTAGAACATATAGGCAAAGTTCAATCTTTTGCTACAATGCTTAAAGTTGGTAAAACTATAAATCATGGCGAAGATCTTGATAGTCTTAAACTAGCACTTATTTACTCTAAGCTTCCTGATGAGTATAGGGATATTATAATAAGACCTTATATCAATATAGAACAAAACGAAGTTAGATTTTTTACAAGAGTTATAGACTCAGATGAGAGTTTAAAACGAGATCTATTAATCAAAAAGATAAATAGTGATCTATCATCAATCGTGCCACAAGAGATAGCTACTTATAGAGTATCAAATCTAATGGTTTTATATAATAATATGCTTCAATCCTTGTTTGAATCACAAATCAAAACTATAGGATTTGTTGTAGCTGTGATTTTTATAATGTTTATATTTTTATTTAGAAATATCAAAGTAGCTTTTATAGCAATCTTTGTAAATATCGTACCAATAGGTATAGTTTTTGCTATTATGGGGATATTTGGTATTCCACTAGATATTATGACTATTACAATAGCAGCTATCTCTATAGGTATAGGAGTTGATGATACCATACACTATATTCATAGATTTGAAGAAGAATTAAAGCTAGATCACAACTATCTAAATGCTATGCAAAGATCACACAAAAGTGTAGGTTTTGCTATGTATTATACTACTTTGGTTGTTGTTGCTGGTTTTTCTATTTTGATACTATCAAATTTAATCCCTACAATCTATTTTGGGCTACTTACAGTACTAGTTATGGCTACACTACTTAGCTTTGCTTTGATTTTATTACCAAGAATGTTAGTTACTCTAAAACCATATGGTAAAATGTCTAATAAGTAACAAATTGAAAATCAATGTAAAAAAAAATCTAACTTTTATATGGGATTAAGTTATTATATATTATCGTGCTATTTATGAAAGTTTTAGTAAAAATCAAAAATATTTTAGATAGTATCTCAAAGATTTTGGGTGCTATAAGTGCGGTATTGGTAGTATTGTTAGCTTTATTGATATTTTATAATGTCTTATCAAGATATCTTTTTAGCTCTAGTTTGATAGCTTTACAAGAGTTAGAGTGGCATATTTTTTCTATTATATTTATGCTTGGATTTGGATATACTATGTTTTATGATGCTCATGTTAGAGTAGATGTATTTTATGAGAAATTTTCTCTTAAAGTCAAATCTTTAATCAATATCTTTGGGGTATTGCTGTTTGTTATTCCTTTTTCAATAGTAATTATCTATACCTCTATAGAACCAGTTATTTATGCTTATGAAATAGCTGAAGGAAGTGCTGATCCAGGGGGACTTCCTTATAGATTTTTAATCAAATCTTTGGTTTTAGTAGCTTTTTTCTTTTTGATACTCTCTTCTATAGGATTTATGATAGAGAATATTTTTAATTTAGTAAAAAACAAAGAGTCTTAAATGATAGGTATAGCACTATTTATAGTATCTATGATACTTCTTTTTTTAGGATTTCCTGTTGCTTTTACCTTTGCTGGAGTAGCACTTATATTTGGGCTTTTTATAGATGGACTTGATATGTTTTCTATGATGAGTTTTCGTATCAATGCTATTATGACAAATACCACTTTAATAGCAATTCCAATGTTTGTATATATGGGTATAGTATTAGAAAAAGCAGGTTTAGCAAATAGACTTTTAGAGTCTATGGGTTTACTTTTTGGTAAGATTAGAGGTGGTCTTGCAATATCAACTGTACTTGTTGGTATGCTTTTAGCTGCTACAACTGGAGTAGTTGGTGCTAGTGTTGTGGCTATGGGGATTATCTCTTTACCTGTAATGTTAAAATATAACTATGATAAATCCTTTGCTTGTGGGGTAGTTTGTACAAGTGGAACGTTGGGACAAATTATACCACCATCAATTATTTTGATTATTTTGGGTGATATTATGCAAGTTCCTGTTGGAGATCTTTTTAAAGCTGCACTAATCCCTGGGGTGTTGTTGGTTTTGGCTTATTTATTATATATTATGATATTTGCTTACTTTAAAGCAGATAAAGCTCCAAGTATAGGTGATAAACCAACTAAAAAGCAAATAATAGATGCTTTGATAATGGTTGTTCCGCCACTTATGCTTATACTCTTTGTTTTAGGCTCTATTTTAGCTGGGATTGCTACTCCAACAGAGTCATCATCAATAGGTGCAATAGGTGCTATGTTTTTGGCACTACTATATAAAAAACTATCATTTAAAATCATCAAAGATTCAGCTCTAGAGACAGTAAAAGTTACTTCCATGGTATTTGCTATTTTAATAGGAGCAACAGCTTTTAGTATGGTTTTTACATATACAGGTGGAGATATGATAGTAGAAGATATTATGACATCTTTACCAGCTGGAGAGATAGGATTTTTGATAGCTAGTATGTTAGTTATTTTTGTGCTTGGATTTTTCTTGGATTTTGTGGAAATTTGTTTTATAGTAGTACCTATTGTAGGGGCTATTGCTACAACATTAGGAATAGATCCTATATGGTTTGCTATCTTAATAGCTATCAATCTTCAAACATCATTTTTAACTCCTCCTTTTGGATTTAGTCTTTTTTATTTAAAAGGTGTAGTTCCTAGTGGTATAAGAACTATAGATATCTATAAAGGAGTTGTTCCTTTTATAGCAATACAGTTAGTTGTTTTAGCTATTATTATGATTTGGCCAAAAATTTTGATATAAGGATAGTAGATGAAAAGAAGAGATTTTATAAAAACTAGTGCTTTAACAACAGTTGGAGCTATAAGTGTACCAAATATTTTAACAGCTTCACAAAAAGCAAAATATAGTTGGAAAATAGCCCTTACTTGGCCACAAAATATGGGTATTTTTGTAGATAGTGCAGTTAATTTTGCAAAAAATGTTGAAGTTATGAGTGGTGGTACTATAACTATTAGAGTTGATGCAGCAGAAAAACACAAGGCTCCTCTTAATATATTTGATTTAGTTCGTGGTGGACAGTATGAGATGGGGCATAGTGCAAGTTATTATTGGAAAGGCAAAGAGAGTTCTACAGTATTTTTTACCTCTGTTCCTTTTGGTATGACAGCACAAGAACAAAATGCGTGGTTTTATTTTGGTGGTGGTATGGAGCTTATGGATGAGGTTTATGCTAAACATGGACTATACTCTTTTAATGGTGGAAATACTACAAATCAAATGGGTGGATGGTTTAAAAAAGAGATTAAAAGTATAGAAGATCTAAAAGGGCTTAAGATGAGAATCCCTGGTTTTGCTGGAGAGGTTTTAGCTCGTGTGGGAGCTAGTCCAGTTAATATAGCCCCTGGAGAACTATATACAGCTCTAGAGCGAGGTACTATAGATGCTTTGGAGTGGGTTGGACCAGCACTTGATATAAAAATGGGATTTCAAAAGATAGCACCATATTATTATACAGGATGGCATGAACCAGCTAGTGAGATGCAGTTTTTGATCAATAGAAAGAAATTTGACTCATTACCAAATGAGTTAAAGGAGATTTTAAAATCAGCTATGTTAAACTCTTCTTTTATGATGTTAAATCAATCGCAACATGAAAATGCTATAGTTTGGGATAGTATGAAAAAAGAGTATCCAAATATAGAAATAAAAACTTTTCCAAAAGAGGTAATAGAAGCTATAAAAAAAGCTACACTAGAAGCTTATGAAGAAGAAAGTAGCAAAAATCCAATGTTTAAAAAAGTTTATAATAGCCAAAAAGAGTATATTTCAAAAGCAAGAGAGTGGACAAAAATCTCTGATTTAGCATATTTAAATAGTTTAGAGTAATTAATATAATCTTTAAAAGAGTAATATTTTATTCTTTTAAAGATTTAAACCTTAAGGCATATATAATTAAAAAAAGATTATAATACCATAATTTAATTTCTACAAGACTACTACAACTACAAGAAGAAGGTAAGATTTTTATGCAGGATTCTACAAGTACAGAACAAAACAATATAGAGAGTGAAACTAACGAAAAAAAGAGGAATAACTCTAAGTCAAAAACAAGAACACATGTCCCAGTTGAGGGCTTTACAATAGAACATCTTAGGACTCTTCCTTTAGAAGAGCTACTAAAGATAGCAGATGATTTGGATATAGAAAATCCAAGTGAACTTAAAAGGCAAGATTTGATGTTTTCTATACTCAAATCTCAAATAGATCAAGGTGG
>LSQX01133942.1_pt1 | contig 13769 bp, 11 predicted proteins | sample 654561 | NCBI WGS metagenome assembly LSQX01 (sample SAMN04489861, study PRJNA283612) | anaerobic digester metagenome | isolation source: 4 biogas reactors fed with cattle manure at either 37C or 55C with and... | place: Denmark: Kongens Lyngby | collected 2014 | reverse complement strand
TCAAATCCAACGCAGGACGGCCTAAATTACCACCCACAGCTACCTTTTTACCCGCCTGCTCTGCCATTAAACCAATTAACGTGGTCACCGTACTTTTCGCATTTGAACCAGTAATAGCCACAATAGGTTTGTCGGTTGCACGACGTAATATTTGAATTTCACTCACCACAGGAATACCCTGCGCCATGGCAGCCTGAATTTCAGGTAATTTTGGGTCTAATCCAGGGCTAATCACAATTTCTTCTGCAGACAGCAATAAATCCTGATCAAACTCCCCAAAACGAGTTTCAACCTCGGCTGGAATTTGATCATGTCCTGGAGGTGTGGGGCGAGAGTCTGTCACAGCAACGCGGTAACCCTGATGATGTAAGAAATTAACGGCTGCAACACCCGAAATACCAAGCCCTGCAACGACTTTTAATCCACCACGTTGTATTAACATTTTTGCCCCATTTTGTGCGGTAATTTTGAAACTGACAAAATGGTAGCACTTTGCTGTTTTGAATGCTTTTTCTGTTTGCAGTTTCTGCAAATTTTTTGTGTCAGTGCGTAAAAAAACCGTCAGAACGCTGACGGTTTTTTAAAACATCTCAGTAAAGTTGGACAGATGTGGCTATTTCCATTTCACTGCTTGGACTTCAACTTTCTTTTCGGTGGGTTGATCTTTGCTGTCACATCCACAACTGCCACCACAACCTGCCACTGCCGCAGGCTTCAACCACTTTGCCAAACCATGCCAACCTTTTTCTGCGCAGGAATTGGACAGTTTTAGAAAAACTGCGCTAGAAGCCTTGGGAAAGACTTTTTTAAAAACCACTACCGCACTCCACAGTACCAGTGCAGCAACAATCAGAATTTCAATCATGTTCGTCTTCTCCTGTGAAACCTAAAATAGCCTTAACCCAATAAATATGAGGCTGTTTGATAAGTCAGGAATGACATAAAGTAGGCCAAACCAAATAAATACACCGTCATAAAACTGACTGTACGCCATGAACCTGTTTCACGCTTTACAGTAGCCAAAGTCGCCAAACAATGCGGTGCATAAATAAACCACACCAACAATGACAAACCTGTCGCCAATGACCAACCAAGCTCACCACCGCCACTAATTAAAGCGGCCAAACCTTCGGACATGGCATCTTCATCAACTGCAGACAAGGCGTAGACTGTACCCAATGCTGCCACGACTACTTCACGTGCTGCCATGGCAGGAATCAAAGCAATTACAATCTGCCAGTTAAAACCAATGGGTGCAAAAATTGGCTGTAACACATGCCCCAACATCCCTGCAAAGCTGTAATCAATCGCAGGCATGGTCGCGCCTTCTGGCGGTTGTGGGAAGGTACACAAAAACCATAGCAAAATAGACAGCGCAAAAATAATGCCACCGACACGCTTTAAGAAAATTTTGGCGCGATCTAGCAAACCAATCCACACACTTTTTAGGTCTGGAAAACGGTAGCTTGGCAATTCCATTAACAACACGTGTTCAGATTTGTCTTTTTGCAAAAATTTGAGCACAAACGATACGCCCAAGGCACTTAAAATACCCGCCATATAAAGACCGAATAACACCAAACCTTGTAAATTAAACATGCCCCAAACGGTTTGATTTGGAATGAACGCCGCAATCAATAAGGCATATACTGGCAAACGTGCGGAACAAGTCATCAATGGCGCAACCATGATCGTGGTTAAACGATCACGTGGATCAGCAATGCTGCGGGTGGCCATAATCCCTGGAACTGCACAGGCAAAACTGGACAACAAAGGAATAAAGGCACGACCACTCAAGCCTGCACTAAACATCAGCTTATCTAGTAGGAATGCAGCGCGGGGCAAATAGCCCGATTCTTCTAAAATCAGAATAAACAGGAACAAAATTAGAATTTGTGGCAAGAACACTACCACACCGCCTGCACCTGCGATAATGCCATCTACAATTAAGCTGTTCAGCAAAGGATGTGAGATATTTTCCCCAAGCACCTCGCCTAACCAGCCAAAGAAGCTTTCAATACCATCCATAAATGGTGCAGCCCAAGCAAAAACAGCTTGGAATACAATGAACATCATCACGGCAAGGCTTACCAAGCCAAACACAGGATGCAGAAAAATTTTATCTAGAAAGTCAGAGCGTTTGTCTTCTTCATCTACAAACTGCACCACATCATGCAAAATGGTTTGAATACGTTGGTGCTGGCTGCCTTTTAAGCCTGTCAATTCAGTCTGTGGTACTGCAAACTTACCCAAATCCAAAGCATTCATTAAATTTTGAATACCTGAATCACGCACCGCAACGGTTTCCACCACAGGCACACCCAAACGCTCAGATAGCTTTTGCGTATTAATTTGCATTCCGCGGCGGCGTGCTTCATCCATCATGTTGAGCACCAATAAAATTGGACGTCCCAACTCAATCATTTCAAGTACTAAACCTAGATGCAGTTTCAGGTTGGTCGCATCGACCACACACAAAAATGCATCTTGCTGACCTTCTTCAGCAATTTTGCCCTGCACTACATCACGGGTAATGGCTTCATCTGGGCTGGTGGCTTCTAGGCTGTATGTACCTGGTAAATCCAGTACACGTACCGCCTGCCCCGAAGGCAAGTTGAACTGACCCACTTTGCGCTCTACGGTAACACCCGCATAGTTTGCAACTTTCTGACGCGTCCCTGTCAAATGGTTAAATAAAGAAGTTTTACCGCAGTTTGGATTCCCTACAAGTGCGATACGTAAGGGATCACTCATGCAGTTACTCCCTGTTCAATTTCAACGCGATCAGCTTCCACTTTGCGCAAGGCAAAACGGGTAAATCCCACCTGAATTAAGATCGGATCTCCACCAAAAATACCTTTGGTAATCACCTGCACAGGCGTTCCAGGCACAAAGCCCAACGTTTCTAAGCGATTCGCAACCAAATCATTTAGGGATGTTCCACCATCGGCAGTCCGAAGTACCTGACGAATGATGGCTGTTTGTTTTGCTTTGAGTTCTGACAAACGCACCGTGAAATTCCTATACTATTTTGCCCATTATATACGCAAATGAGAATAATTAACAAATAAGGTCAACTTACATTTAATGGTTTTATATCACATCGACAGGCTTACTGAATTGGATTAGAGTAGAAAATAACTATGCCTATTATCGTTTTTCCCAATCAATATTGGGATTTTTCATGTGATCACTATGCTGAACAAAAAACCGCGTATTCCTGCTGCAATTCAAATTCCAGAATCCCTGAGTTTTTTGGAAGGTTATCGCAATGATTTAATTGCACAAAGTGTGAGCCCACATACACGTAATGCTTATTTATCCGATTTAATTCAGTGCAGCGAATATGTCAGTAAATCCATGCCAGACTGGCAACATGATGATATCTCTGATGTGTTGATTGCGCTGACCAAACAACAGAAAAGTCCACGCTCGATAGCACGCTGTCTTTCTGCCCTGCGCTCTTTTTACAAATTTTTAAGAGAACACAAACTACGTTCCGACAACCCTGTTGCAGCACATAAAACACCTAAGTTAGGTCGTGCTCTACCCAAAGACTTGTCCGAAGCCGATGTCGATGCATTGATTCAAGCACCGAATATTCAGACGGCCTTGGGCTTACGAGATCGTGCCATGCTGGAAGTCCTGTATGCCTGCGGTTTACGTGTCACTGAATTACTCAACTTGCGTCTAGACTTGATTAACCTCAAACAAGGTTATTTACGCATTGTGGGAAAAGGCAATAAAGAACGCTTAGTACCCATGGGGCAAGTCGCATGTGAATGGATCGAGCAATATTTAACAGAATCGCGCCCACAACTGTATAAAACCGCCACAGATTATCTATTTTTAACGCAGCATGGCGGCATTATGAGTCGCCAGAACTTCTGGTACGCCATTAAACGCTATGCACTGCAAGCAGGCATTCAGGCCGAGTTATCGCCACACACCTTAAGACATGCATTTGCCACCCATTTGCTGAATCATGGTGCAGATTTACGTGTGGTACAAATGCTGCTCGGACACAGTGATTTATCTACCACACAAATTTATACACATGTGGCACAAGTCCGTATGCAGCAACTACATGCCCAGCACCATCCACGGGCTTAAAATCAAAAACGACGCAGAAGTTTAACGATCACGACTATTTTTTGTTATGCTAACGCTCTATTTTTTACGCCAACAAGAAAGGGTTGTTTATGACATTTACCCGCTCAACACTTTTGATTGCCTGCTCACTTGCCAGTGCTTTTGCAATCACCGCTTGCTCAAATGCCAATAACGAAGACAAAAAGCAAACTACGCTCACCGCAAGTGCTCCCGCTACAGGTGAAGCATCGACTCTAATTGAACGCAATGCACAACAACGTCTAAGCACGACCTTGCAGCAACATTTTAAAACTGCAGGCATCAGTGCCAAAATTACCGATATTAAAGCCACTGAAGTACCCAACCTATTTTGGGTCAGCCTAGAAGGCATGTCTTCAGTCTATGCCACCAGTGACGGCAAATATATTATTCAAGGTGACGTAATTCGTTTAGGCGACAAAGAACTGCACAACGTCAGTGAAAACCTGCAAGCAGGCGTGAACAAAAAAATCTTTGCTGAATTAAAGCAGGAAGATTTACTGGTCTTCCCTGCTAAAGGCAAAACCAAACATGTAATTTATGTCTTTACCGATGTCAGCTGCCCATATTGCCATCGTCTACATGAACAAATGGATGAAATGAACGGCAAAGGGATTGAAGTCCGTTACATTGCTTGGCCACGTGGCGAACAGCACATGCCAAACATGGAAGCGATCTGGTGTAGTGAAGACCGCCATGCAGCCTTTAATGCGGTTATGAATGGTGCACCAATTTCCCCTGCCAACTGTAAAAACCCAGTTCGTGCTCAATATCAACTGGGTTTAAATATGGGCGTAAATGGCACGCCCGCAATTTATAATGCTGAAGGCGTTTATTTGGGTGGCTATTTGTCTACTTCAGAATTGGTGAAGCGTTTAGAAAACTAAAAATACGCAGTTTTTGGGATGTTTCATCTTGGTCATAAACTAAGATGAAGCGTCCATAGAGCCAATATAAATAACGAATTTTTATCTGTGATTTTACTTTTTTTTATATACAAAAGATAAGTGAGATCTGCCCTAGAGTCAGCGCGTTTTTTTAGCTATGATCTAAACTCGCTTAAAGTTGATTAATATGGAGTGTGACGTGAAACCAGTTCGTCTGGCAATCCTCGGTCTTGGTACTGTGGGTGGTGGTGCCCTTAAACTATTAAAAGAAAATGCTGCTGAGATTAGACGTCGCACCGGTCGTGAAATTGAAATCACCTATGTGGGAACACGTCGTCCGCGTCCAGACCTCAACTTGCCAGAATCTGTCAAGCAAAGTGATGACTTGATGGACATCGTACGTCAACCCGATGTAGACGTCGTGGTTGAAGTCATGGGCGGTATTCACCCTGCGTATGAAGTCATCATGGAAGCGATGAAACACGGCAAACAAGTCGTGACTGCCAACAAAGCCCTGCTTGCAGAACATGGCAATGAGCTATTTAAAGCAGCAGAAGACAATGCTGTACAAATTGCCTATGAAGCAGCAGTTGCAGGCGGTATTCCAATTATTAAAGTAATTCGTGAAGGTTTGGCTGCCAACAAAATTGAATGGCTAGCAGGCATCATTAACGGTACTGGCAACTTTATTTTAAGTGAAATGCGTGAAAAAGGCCGTACCTTTGAAGATGTCCTGAAAGAAGCGCAAGAATTAGGTTATGCCGAAGCCGATCCAACCTTTGACGTTGAAGGTATTGATGCTGCACACAAACTGACCATTTTGGCTTCATGTGCTTTTGGTATTCCACTACAGTTTGACAAAGTCTTTACCGAAGGTATTGGCAAAGTCACAGCGCAAGATGTGAAATATGCAGAAGAACTAGGCTTCCGCATCAAACACTTAGGGATTGCACGTCGTACCGACAAAGGGATTGAACTTCGCGTCCACCCAACTTTAATTCCTGAAGAAGAATTGATTGCCAACGTCAACGGCGTAAAAAATGCAGTCTTGGTACAAGCCAATGCTGTTGGCCCAACTTTATATTATGGTGCGGGTGCAGGTGCAGGCCCAACAGCGTCTGCTGTGGTTGCCGATGTTGTCGACATTGTCCGTGATATTTCATATACCGAAGATGGTGCAGGTACGATTCCACAATTGGCATTTGAAGCATTAACCGACTTGCCAATTCTAAGCCGTGAAGAAATGACCACTGGCTACTACATCCGTATTAATGCTGAAGACCAAACTGGTGTTCTTGCCGATGTAACCACCATCTTAAGCCGTGCAGGCATCAGTATTGATGCCATCATGCAACAATCACGCTTAAAAGACCTTATTCCTATCGTGATTCTGACTGACCCAGTTCAGGAATCAAAAATGGATGAAGCGTTACAACAAATTCAAGCATTGCCAACCATTCATGGCGAAATTGTACGAATTCGTTTAGAATCGCTTGATAACTAATCGGGTGGAGGGGAATATTTCCCCTTGCCAAGCTCTACACACAATTGGAACATCATCATGTCGAATGCCAATCGTTATACTGGTTTAGTTGACCGTTATCGTGACCGTTTACCAGTGTCTGCAACTACACGTGCAATCTCTCTAGGCGAAGGTAACACGCCGCTCATTAAGCTTGAGAATATTCCACGCATTATTGGTAAAGATGTTGAAATTTATGTGAAGTATGAAGGCTTAAACCCGACAGGTTCATTTAAAGACCGTGGTATGACCATGGCAGTGACCAAAGCGGTTGAAGAAGGTTCAAAAGCCATTATCTGTGCATCTACAGGTAACACTTCTGCTGCGGCTGCAGCTTATGCTGCCCGTGCTGGCATTAAAGCATTCGTTTTAATTCCAGAAGGCAAAATTGCCATGGGCAAAATGGCACAAGCGATGATGTACGGTGCAATCACCATGCAAATTCGTGGTAACTTTGACGATGGTATGCGCCTCGTTAAAGAAGTGGCTGACCAAGCACCTGTAACGATTGTGAACTCAATCAACCCTTACCGCCTACAAGGTCAAAAGACCATCGCTTATGAAATTGTAGATGAATTAGGTCGTGCTCCAGATTACCACTGCTTACCAGTAGGTAACGCAGGTAACATCACTGCTCACTGGATGGGATATACCGAAGCAGTTGCCAACCAACCTGCAGATCAATTCGAGCAGGTGGTATATGACGCAGCTACTGACAAATTCACAGGCCCAAACCCTGAAGGCCGTCCAATCATGGTCGGTTATCAAGCGTCTGGTGCTGCGCCATTCTTACGTGGTGCGCCTGTTGAAAACCCAGAAACTGTTGCAACTGCAATCCGTATTGGTAACCCACAAAGCTGGAACCATGCTAAAGCAGTGGTACGTGATTCAGAAGGTTGGTTTGATGAATTGACCGATGCCGAAATTTTAGAAGCACAACGTATGCTGTCTATGTATGAAGGCGTATTTGTTGAGCCTGCATCTGCTGCGTCTATTGGTGGTGCAATGCGCGACATCAAAGCGGGTAAAATCAAAGAAGGTTCTGTGATTGTATGTACCGTAACAGGTAACGGTCTAAAAGACCCTGACACAGCCATGAAACAATGTGCAGATGCTGTTATGTTGTCAATTGATGCCACCATGCAACAAGTAAAAGACTCGATTCTTTCAAATATGTAAAATTTGAAGTGTCATTAAAAAAACCCTGCTTTGGCAGGGTTTTTTCTTGTCTATATTTCTGTTCAGATTTTTCAGCCTTAATCGTGAGAATCACACCATTAAAGCTGAATGCTCGCTTAAATACGTTTTGGCAACTGACTTGCCCAGCTCATTAAACGGGTTGCATCATTGGTACGTGCTTGTGAGGTGTCTGCACCTAAAAGTACCACCACTGCAGGACGGTTATTTAAAGTGGTGTGCATCACCACACAACGCCCTGCCTCATTGATATATCCTGTTTTAGACAGATTGATATTCCAGCCACCATTACGCACTAACGCATTGGTATTATTAGATTTCAAGACTCGATAACCTAAGTTAAAGTCATACGTTGGCGTCGTTGAGAATTGACGAATCAAACCATATTGCGAGGCAGTACTCACCAAAATTCCCAAATCACGTGCAGAAGAAACGTTACGCGGGTCTAGACCTGTAGCTTCGGTAAAGCGGGTAGCATTCATGCCCAATTCACGTGCTTTTGCATTCATGGCTGCAACAAAGGCACTTTTGCCCCCTGGGTAGGTACGCGCTAAGGCTGCTGCTGCTGGATTTTCCGATTTCATTAAAGCAAATAATAATGCTTCGGCACGGTTGAGCTTGTCACCCACACGTAAAGTCGAACTTGAGTTTTTGCCTGCAGCACCTGCAAAGTCTATTGATTGTAAGGTAATTTGTTCAGACATATTCAAACGGGCATCTGAGGTGACCACTGCAGTCATTACTTTAGTCACTGAAGCAATTGGCAATGCTACGTTTGTGTTTTTGCTGTACAGTACTTCACCAGTTTGCGCATCCATCACTAAAGCTGCGCGAGCATTAACAGAAGGCTGGCTGCTATAAGCAGAAGTATCTAAAATACGGACAGTTTTTGGCGTAGTAGACGCGGGTGCAACACCATTGCTGCTACGTACAGTTGTGGTAATTTTGGTTGAACCTGGCGGTGTAGGCTCTGCAACATAAGTGTCTGGTGTAGCCTGAGCGCTCGCATTGCTACTTGCCAGATCACCATTTAAGAATTGATCGGCTTGCTCTGAAGACCAACTTAATGTCGCCTGACCGTCGCTCCCAGAGGAAGGATTGATGACAAGTTCAGCAAAACTGACAGAACTTAGGCTGAGCATCATAGATGCGATCAGCACATGCATTAACGACTTCTTAGAATTTTTCACGACTGCTTACTCAACTCAGGGAGGTAAGATACATTTGCGTATTACCTCAAATATGCCTTACATTTAATAAAAAATACAACAATGAATAGTTTTTGCCAGGATATTGTGCAGAACTTTTCATTCTGGATTAAGAATAGCATTGCTAATTTTGTCGTTTCATTGCAAGCTAATTTTGCTTTATGTAACAAAAAAGATGATTTTTTCAAAGGGAGAGTGTAGGTGATCACAGTTTTAGTAGTGGACGATCATGAATTGGTACGTACTGGGATTTGCCGTATGCTCGAAGACCATGCCGATGTACAGGTGATTGGACAGGCTGAATCAGGTGAAGAAGCGATTACCTTAGTACGTCAACATCATCCCAATGTGGTGTTATTAGATGTAAACATGCCTGGCATTGGTGGTGTAGAAACCACGCGTCGCTTGTTGCAGACTGCACCCGACACTAAAGTTTTGGCGGTTAGTGGTTTGGCAGAAGAACCGTACCCATCTTTACTGCTCAAGGCGGGAGCAAAAGGCTACATCACCAAAGGTGCACCAGTGAGCGAGATGGTACGTGCCATCAAAAAAGTCATGCAGGGCGGCAAATACTTCAGTGCCGATATTGCCGAGCAACTGGCCAGTTCATACTTATCTGACACGCAACAATCGCCTTTTGATAGTCTGTCAGAACGTGAAATGCAGGTGGCAATGATGGTAGTGAACTGTATCAGCGCACAGGAAATTGCCGATAAACTCTTTGTCAGTGTAAAAACGGTGAATACCTACCGCTACCGTATTTTTGAAAAATTAAATATTGATAGTGATGTCAAACTCACGCACCTTGCGATTCGTTATGGATTGATTAAGCCTTAATCTTTACTGTGTGCTTGTTGTGCATTTTATCCGTATATAAGACGATGACCCTATGCCAGATTTAAAACAACATTCTGAGTTAAATCAGTATCATCTTGGCATGTGGTATGGTGCTTATCGGCTTTTAATTGCTTTTTGTTTACTGCTGATTACCCTACTCACCTTTCAGCAGCTTGGTTCACAGTATCAGCACCCTGGTTTATATCTGTATACACTGGTCTGCTATTTTGTGTTTAGCTGTGTGCAACTGATCAGCTATAAATATATTCCCTTCAAAAGCAGCCAACAACTGACTCTATTTTTTGCGGTTGATATTATTGCGCTGAGTAGCCTGACTTTTGCAACCGATGGACCCAACCTCTATTTAAGTTTATTGTTTGTGATCACGATTTTTGCGGCATCGTTATTGCTGCAAAAACGTAAAGCCTTAGCCATCACCCTCATTGCCATGATTATGGTGATTTATCAACATTTTGTTGGCAGCTTACTGGCCTTTTCTTCACTAAATAATATTGGTCATAGTGCACTGCTGGCATTTTTATTTTGGGTGGTCTATGGCAGTGGCCGTATTGCGGTACGACGCTTTCAGCTGTTAGAAAATCTCAACTTTTCGCAATCTTTAGAACTGCACCGCCTACAAAATATTAATCGGTATATTTTAGAACAAACGGAAATGGGTTATTTGGTGCTAGATGAAAATTGTCATGTGGTTTTAAGCAACCCTGCGGCCTGTTATTTATTGGGTATTCCTGCACAATACGCACACTCAACCTATCCACTGTATAAAATTCAGCCCGATTTATTTGATCTGTTCAAATTTGACCAGTTACAAGATGGTGAAAAATTTCAGTTTGAATCACAGCTCAGCAATTTTCACGTACATATTCAGGTACAAAAACTCAAAGTACCGCATCAGACTTTGACCTTATTGGCACTTCAGGATGGACAAAAAATAAATCAACAAGTCCAGCAACTTAAACTGGCGGCCTTGGGGCAATTATCGGCCAGTATTGCCCACGAAATCCGTAATCCACTGGCTGCCATTGTACAGGCCAATACGCTCCTCAGTGGCAGTGACGCAGCACAACAACAATTGTTGTCCGGCATGATCAGTAAACAAGCGGCCCGGATTGATAAAATTATTCACGACACCTTAAGTATGGTGAAAAACAAACAAACCACACCTGTAGTGATTCAGCTAAACCAATTTTTGCCGCAACTCATTAGGGAAGATTTACCCGATGCTGCCAGTAAAATTCGGCTGCAACTTGAAAATCAAATCAGTATTCTGTTTGATGAATTACAGTTACGCCAAGTGCTAATAAACCTGATTCGCAATGCCATTCGACACAATTCAGCAGATCAGCAAGCCATAGAAATTCATGCATATCATCAAGCAAGTCATATTTACATTGATGTACAGGATTTTGGCTCAGGGGTTGCCAGTCAGGATATTCGCTATCTGTTCCAACCATTTTTCAGTACCGAAATTAATGGAACTGGTTTAGGATTATATTTATCACATAGTTTTTGCGAAGCCAATCAAGCCAAGCTAAGCTATGTAGAACAAAAACAAGGGGCATGTTTCAGAATTAAATGCCAATGCCCACCCGCGATTTAGTCTTTATTTAACGATGTAGTTTTTGTGTTGTTTTGGGGAAAATATGCACGCTGTTCAACCTTTGGTTTTATTGGTCGATGACGAAGAAGACCTTTGTACTCTTATGCAAATGACTTTGGCTCGCATGGGCATTCAAACTCATGTGGCCTACCGTCTGGAACAAGCGAAACAGCGTTTGGCTGAACATCATTATGATGCTTGTTTAACCGACTTAAACCTACCCGATGGCAATGGTATACAACTGGTGGAATTCATTGCAGAGCAATATCCCAATTTACCCGTAGCCGTGTTAACAGCTTATGGCAATATGGAAATTGCAATTGCGGCATTAAAGGCGGGTGCATTTGACTTTGTTAGCAAACCAGTTAATCAGATGCATTTGCAGCAACTCCTTGAAAAAGCGCTAAATAAGCCGTTTGATAAAGCCGAACCAAACAGCCAAGATCAACTCGAATACAAAATGTTGATTGGGCAATCTTTGCCTATTCAGCAATTACGCAGCACCATCAAAAAAATTGCCCGCTCGCAAGCGCCTGTATTTATTACTGGGGAGTCAGGGACAGGTAAAGAAGTAGTTGCCAATTTGGTACACCGTTTAAGTAACCGCAATGAAGGGCCATTTATTGCAATTAACTGCGGGGCAATTCCAACCGAGCTCATGGAAAGCGAGCTGTTTGGGCATAAAAAAGGCAGCTTTACAGGCGCAACCCAAGACAAACAGGGTTTGATTCAATCTGCACATGGTGGCAGCTTGTTCTTAGATGAAATAGCCGAGTTGCCACTGAGTATGCAAGTCAAACTGCTGCGTGCGGTTCAGGAAAAACGGATTCGTCCTGTCGGTTCAGACACCGAAATTGATGTCGATTTTCGTGTGATCAGTGCCAGTCATCAAGACTTAGAAAGTTTGGTTCAGCAAGGACGTTTCCGTCAGGATTTATTTTTCCGTATTCATGTGATGGATTTGGTTTTGCCTGCCCTGCGTGAACGTGAACAAGATATTTTATTACTAGCAGATCACTTCATTCAAAAAGTCGCACAAGAATGGGATATTCCTGCTAAACAGCTCACCCCACGGGCCCAGCAATTTTTACTGGAACAATACTATCCTGGCAACGTGCGTGAATTACGCAATATTATTGAACGCGCCATGACCCTGAGTGATGATGCCGTCATTGATCTACAACACCTGCAAACTGCGCCATTACGACAGTTTAGTATGGAAACTAGCACTGAGACTCCGTCATCCTCAGACACAAATAACACACTCATGTCAGATGCGATGCCAACAGGACGTAAACTGCCAGAAGAAGGTTTAGAAGCTTATTTAGAAAAAGTGGAAAAAGATATTTTACTGAATGCCCTGAATCTAACCCACTGGAACCGCACCTTAGCCGCAAAAAAACTGGGGATGTCTTTCCGTTCTTTACGTTATCGTTTGAAAAAATTTGGGCTCGATACTGAAGATGAATAAGCACTATTCATCTTCAAACTGTATGCGGTGTAAGTTGTGAGTGGCCAGAGATGTATTAACGGCGACTGAGCAACAAGTTCGCCACATGCTCTAAATACGCATCCTCTTTCATCTCTGCAGTCTGGATATATTGCTGATTCGGCTGAATCCCTACGCCTTCAATCATTTGATCACGTGGGGTGTAGTAATGCGAAACTGTCATTTGCAAGGCCGAACCATCGCTGAGGGGAAACAGCTTCTGTACCACACCTTTGCCATAGCTTTTTTCACCCATGACCCAAGCCCGTGCGTGATCTTTCAAAGCAGCCGTAAAAACCTCTGCGGCCGAAGCCGAACGCTGATTAATCAGTACCCCTACTTTTAAATTTTGAAATTCAAAACTTGGTAATGCCTGAAATTGCTGATCGCCCTCAGAACGACTTTTGGTCGATACAATCACACCCTGATTTAGAAATAAATCGGCAGATTCTACTGCAGCAGACAACAAGCCCCCTGGGTTATTACGCAAGTCAATCAATACAGCTCTTAAACGTGGCGTACTATGTTCTTCAATTAAGCGTTTGATTTCGTTGGCGGTATCTTGCTGAAATACGCGGACTTTAAGCAACAAGACCTGATTCGGAAGCATTTGTGCCTGAATATCTGTTTCCACTTTTTTGTTGCGCACCAATAACATAGAGGGCTGATTGGCCGCACGCTGTACACTTAAAGTCGAACCTACTGAACCTGTGAGCAAGTTATTGACCTGCTCTGCAGTGAGTTTTCTTAATTCCTGATCATCAATTTTGAACAGGCTATCACCATTACGCAGTCCTTGTTTGGCAGAGTCTGCATCGGTATTTAAGTTCTGGATCACCCACTGCTGCTGGGCCATTTCATAACGTAAATTAAAATC
>LSQX01384112.1_pt1 | contig 13771 bp, 10 predicted proteins | sample 654561 | NCBI WGS metagenome assembly LSQX01 (sample SAMN04489861, study PRJNA283612) | anaerobic digester metagenome | isolation source: 4 biogas reactors fed with cattle manure at either 37C or 55C with and... | place: Denmark: Kongens Lyngby | collected 2014 | reverse complement strand
CGTCAGGAGTCGCTTATCGGGGCCAAGTGATATCGGGCACATCCTTCATAGCCTCGTCTATCGTCTCCTGGGGCAGGTCCACGTCTTCGAGTTGGCCGCGCAGGTAGGCGTCGTATGATGCCAGATCGAAGTGGCCATGACCGCTATATCCGATGACTATGCACTCTTCCTTGCCAGTCTCTTTGCAGCGTAGCGCTTCGTCAATTCCACACTTGATTGCATGAGCGGTTTCGGGTGCGGGTAGATGCCCTTCAGTGCGGGCAAAGGTCACGGCAGCCTCGAACACTTCGTTTTGGTAGTAGGCACGCGCCTCAACCAGCTTCTGATCCACCAGCAGCGACAGCAGCGGCGCGTCCCCGTGGTAGCGCAGGCCGCCTGCATGGATGGGTGGCGGGATGAAGCTGTGGCCTAGTGTGTGCATCTTCAGCAGAGGCGTCAACTGTGCGTTGTCACCAAAATCGTACCGATATTGGGCGCGGGTGAGCTTCGGGCATGCCCGAGGTTCGGCGCCGACGAAACGGATGTCCTGTCCATCCAGCTTGTCCTTGACAAACGGGAAGCAGAAGCCTGCGAAGTTCGAGCCCCCGCCGACGCAGCCGCACAGCACGTCAAGCTTGTCGCCGGCAATTGCCAGTTGCTTTTTGATCTCCAGCCCGGTGATAGTCTGGTGCATCAGCACATGGTTCAGCACGCTGCCCAGAGAGTATTTTGTATCTTCGCGGGAGGCGGCATCCTCCACGGCTTCGGAGATCGCCAACCCGAGGCTGCCGGGGGAGTCGGGATCCCTGGCCAGTATTCGGCGGCCAGCCTCGGTCTGATTGCTAGGGGATGGGAGACACTGAGCGCCCCATGTCTCCATCATCAGGCGGCGATAGGGCTTCTGGTCGTAGCTGATGCGTACCATGTACACCTGGCACTCTATGTCGAACAGAGAGCAGGCCAACGCCAGCGCGCTACCCCACTGCCCCGCGCCGGTTTCGGTCGCGATGCGTGTGACGCCATCTTGTTTGTTGTAGTATGCTTGCGCCACCGCGGTATTGGGCTTATGACTGCCCGCCGGACTGACGCTTTCGTTTTTGTAGTAGATGCGTGCGGGAGTGCCGAGCTCTTCCTCCAGCGCAAATGCACGGTGTAGCGGCGACGGACGCCATAGCTTGTATATCCGCAGCACTTCATCGGGTATGTCCACCCACCGCTCCATACCCATTTCCTGCTCGATGAGTGACATCGGGAAGAGTGGCAGGAGGTCTTCCGGAACTAGTGGTTCACCGGTAGCCGGGTTGAGCGGGGGCATGAGCGGTGCGGGTAAATCCGGCTGGATGTTGTACCATGCTTGGGGCATTTCACTCTCAGAGAGGAAAATCTTTGTATCAGCCATCTACCATTACCTCCTCGGCTTTCATGCGTCACCGTAGCGTGGCCGCTCTCACATCGGCAGCCTGATCCGTCTTGGTCTGCCTGCTGGACACCTCCACAGACGCCGTCGGGGCTGATGTGACGGCGGGCGACGGATCCGGGATGGACCAGCTTGATGTGTCCTGGAGCGGTTGCTGCTCAAATAGTACGCAACTGTGTGTTGCTCTGTCAACTAACCTGTGGCAGGGCACAACAGCCAGATATGACATGGTGCGAAAAAATCCTCCATAACTGACAGGTGTCGGGCAGTGGAGTGAAGAAACATATGCTGAAAATCACAAGACAGGGTGCGTTATGCAGGTGCCGGAAGTCAGGTTGGGAAGGCGAGTGCAGGGCACAGCCGCGATTGGTATGTAGCACCCGACTACTGTGTGCATGAAGGACGGAGTATCTATGACGAACCTCACGACATTGACGTTACTACTCATTTGCCTGACTGCAAGCTGTGCAGTCGGTCAGACGCCGGCGATCGAGCAGCTTCGCGATCTGAGTCTGGAGACAGCGTTTGCTGAGGGAGGTACCAGCCAGTGCATCATCGCGGTGCCTGAGCAGGACAGCTACAGTTCGATGGCCGATCATCTGGCTACTGGAGTTGCGGCAGTTTCGGGTGCAAAACCTGCAGTCATGGCCGTCAGCGACATCACTGACGAGATGATGCAGGCCAATCATGTCATAGCGTTGGGTGTGTTTGCCAACAACTCTGTCGTCGAAAAGCTGTACGACAGGCTTCTGGTCAGCTGCGACTGGTCCTGGCCCGAGGGTGATGACAGCTATGTCATACGCACGGTACACAACCCCTGGCAGACTGGACGGAACGTGATCTATTTGGGTAGCGTCACCGCTGCCGGCTGTGAGGCAGCAGTCGGCCGGTTTGTCGAGATCCTGACGGAAAATCCGGATGGCACCATCGGCCCAATCATCGAGGTAAGCAGTGCTCCGGCAGCGCTTACAGACGATGAGATGCAGGAGCATCTGGGCAGAATTGACGCCGAGACATCCTCCCGCACCATGGACGGGCACGTGGCGCAGTTCGCAGAGAACTACTTCCGGACAGGAGATCCGGCGTGGGCCCGTATTTTCCTGGACGGCGTGCGCAAGATGATCGCACTTCACGTAGAAGAGGGCGATGCCTCTGACATGCGCAATTGCCGCTACATCTTCCCCCAGTTCGAGCGGATTGAGTATGGGCCTGATTTCACCGATCAGGAGCGCCTGGAGTTGGTGAACCTGTTCCTTCGTCTGGCTGACATGATGCCTCTATCGAAACAGGAGCTCAAGCCCAATCCAATTCCTCATGGCAACAGTTGGAACGGCCATGCAGCCGGTTATGCGGGCATCTACCTGACACGGTACTATCCTGACATAGCGATCGGTCAGCGCTTGCTGCAGAATATAGATGTCTACAACGAACCGAACATGATCTACTGGAAAGTCAACGAAGACTGCCCGGGCTATGGCAACATCACCTTGACGGGCAACTACGAGTGGGCCCTGGCACGACCCGTCCAGAGCTACTTTGATGGGGGCAACCTGGGCAAGATGTGTGAGTGGTACATGCTTATCAGCGACAACAGTGGTCGCGCCTCCGGCATCGGTGATGCCAGCGGGCTGGGTGGCCCGATCGGTGTCAACGCATACATGCTTGCAGGCTGGAAGTATCGCGACGGGCGATACCTGTGGTGGTGGGACAGGCATTTCAGCACCCCCGGCCGGTACTGGGTGCCCGAGGAGATCATCCCGCGGGTGCAGCCCGACAACATGCTTGGCGTCGCCACGGTGCCTGTGGATGAGTGGATTTACAATCAACATCAGCCGCACAAGTTCCCTATCGAGAAGGGCTACGACAAGGTATCCTTCCGCAGTGGCTTTGAGAAGTCGGATCAGTACCTGTGCATGAGCGGCTATAGCCATGGCTTCCACGCCCATGCCGACGCCAACGCCATCGTCCGCTATGCCGACCACGAACAAGTTCGGCTTTATGATGACGGCTACATGATCCCGGCGCTGAGCGAACACAACACGGTGACGATCCTCAAGGACGGCTGGGCGGCCACCACTCCAGAGCTTTCAGAGGTGATGGCTGAGGCGGACTTCGACAGCGTCGGCATGTTCACCTCACGCCTTGACGACTACAACGGCATCTGCTGGGACCGTACCATCATCTGGCCGAAGGGGCGCTTTTTCCTGGTGGTAGATGATTTGATCGCGCTTGAGCCGGCCCAATACGGGTTCCAGTGCATCTGGCGAACCCTGGGCAGTGCCAGCCTCAACGGTTGCCGCTGGACCTCGGAAAAAGAGGGCGGCCGCATGAATCTGGTATGCGCCTCCGATGCCGTGTTGGCCGAAAAAGAGTCGGCAGGGCTCACGCTCAATTCGCCACCCTTCCCCATGTCGGAAGCGCGAGCTTTGGTGCAGGCTGCAGCTCCGGACATGGCTGCTGGCGATAGCCATCAATTTGCCAACGTGCTCTACACTACCGGCGTTGGCGATGGCAGCACTCAGGTGGACTGCTACCGCGTGGGTGACAGCACGACCTACATCATCAGCGACAACGGTCAGCCGATCGCTGCCGGCATCAATCGCTCGACGGCTGTTTCGGGAGTGCTGGTGGAGGGCGATACCTTCTACCTGACACCCACAGAATTGGCCGTAGCAGGCGCGCGTCGGGTCCGCATTGACGGGCGACAGGTGCGCAGTAACCTACCGGTCAACCTGAACGTGGATCTGGACACCGGCAAGGCGTTGCTAGAGTGCGCCGAACAAGTGGAGATAACACACGCCACAATCGAGGGCGATACTACCGTCACTCTCCAGGCTGGCCGCCATGAGCTGCAGTTGCCTCCTGCCAGCCTTACCCGCATACCCGCGCTCGAGCAGCGGTTGAGCAGTCTGTTCCGCGACTGCGCACTGGCTGCAGCCGCCGCTGCGAGCGAACAGGCGGCTGTGGGGACCGGTGAAAAGCTGGCTGAGCTGTGGCAATACCGCAACTTCGCAGTGTACACGAACTTCGCTTTGCAACCGGACGTGACATGCGCTGCCGACCAGGTCCCCCTGACGCCTGAAGAAGCAGACTACCCGGTCGGGAAGCTGCAGGACCTGCTAAGACCAAACGGCAACGTCATGTTCCCTGAGGGCCAGACAGTCACACTCGACATCGCTTTGCCGCAACCTGCTGACATCGCTCAGGTCGCGGTAAACTCAAGGCAACTGCCCACCTTCCGAGGTGGGCCGGGCTGTGGATTGAGCAAGTTCACCGTGTGGGCGAGCAACGATGGCTTCAGCAAGGACCGGCGCCTGCTGAGCGAATTCGTGAACCCGTCGGATAAGCTGGAAGGCGACATGGTGCCCTATGCGGTCGAAGACCGGCAGACCGTGACTGCACGCCAGGTGCGCATAGAACTGGTGCCATTCAGTGAGGAGCATAAGGTATACATCGATTCGGTGGAGGTCAACGGCACAGCCGGTTTTGACATGCTGATGGCCAGCGGTTTCCACGTGTCCGCTCTCCAGACCGCTGATGTGAACGGTGATGGTCGGGACGAGATATTCGCAGCAGGCACCGACAGAGCTATCCACGCTGTGGCTGCCGACGGTTCAGGGCTGTGGCAGTACCCTGTGCCGAATGCGGTCAACGACCTGGCAGTTTTTGATGGCACCGGTCATGGCGATTACCAGATCGTGGCCGCCTGTGAGGACACCTACATGTACTCGGTCAAGCCTGATGGTACCGAGAATTTCACCGTCCAGCCGCCGCCTCGTACCTATGAACGCCCGGGCTATCGCGGTGTATTGCCGTTTGTCAGCCGCCTGACCGTGGCATTCGGTGCTGACATCACCGGCGATGGGAACACCGAGATCATCATCGGCTCAGCAAACTGGCGCACGTATGTCTACAACTACCTGGGCGAGCTACTGTGGGATGAGGTGTGCTGGGCCCACACCCCCACCTGTGGCGACGCCTTCGACCTGACCGGTGACGGGGCCAAAGAGGTAGTGATGGGCAACAGTTACGACAGAGCAGTGGTCTACTCATCTGATGGCAACGTGATCGGTTCCGGTGGCGGCAGCGTACATGCTGGCCCCACTGCACTGAGGTGCGCAGACCTCGATGGCAACGGCAAAGGTGAGATAGTGGTCGGCGATCGGGCAGGCAAGATTTGGTTCCAGGAATGGAAGGGCCGCGACTTGCCCCGTCACGATACCGGCATGGACATCACCGCCCTGGAGGTCGCTGACCTGGATGGTGATGGCAAGCTCGAGACCGTTGCGGCGTCGAAAAACTACATACTGTACTTTTTTGACTCGGACGGTCAGCCGCTGCGCCAGGTGAACCTGCTCACCGTAGTCCGCGACCTGGTGATAGCTGATCTTACCGGCGACGGTGTGCCGGAGATAGTTGCCGCCTGTGAAGATGGCACAGTGAAGGTGCTTGACGTTGAAGGCCAGATCATCGCCTGGTTCAAGGGTGGAGGCTGGATGCGGCATGTGGAAGTGGTGGAGCTTGACGGCAATCCTGCCACTCGCGAAATAGTCGCCACATGCGACGATGGCAGCATATACGCGCTGCAGTTCACCCCGTAAGTGAAGCTGTAGTATAGATATAGGCCACGCAAGTCGTGGCGTAGAGATAGACAGGCAGGCCGGTCGCTCCCGAGACACTGGGGAACCGGCCTGCCGCTGTATTTGTGGACTGTTCTGTGGAGCGTGTTCGGGGGGGACTGCTGGGAAGTTCTCACAAATCGGGCCTGATGTGCGTCACCTAGCCTACTATCAGGTTATCCGGCGTCTTGTCATAGGCCTGTTTGAGCATCTGAAATGCTGGAGTGTCGCTCATCTCATACACCTGGCCCCGGCTGTTGAGCGGGCGGATGATCTCTAGCGGCGTCGGTGCCAGCGCTGCGCAGAGTTGTGGCAGGTCATAGTGCAGGAGGCTGCCGCGTGCGATGTCGGCCATGTGAGGGAGCAGGTACTCGCCGTCGCGCAGAGTGAGCTCATAGGCCCACAGTGTATCCAGCAATCGTACCTGCGCCACTGCACCGTCGAGCACCGCTGCATGGAGTGCCCAGATGCCTGCGCGGCCTTGCCCCTCCAGCAGCACAGACTTGCAGTTGTACTCGCGCCGGAGAAGCGCGAGCGCACCGAGGATATCGGCCACTCGCAGCTTCAGCAGCGAAAAGCCCATGATCTTCGCATAGTATGAGGCAAATGCCTCTCTACCAAGCAGCCGGGCGCGGCTACTCCCGTGCTGCTCGAAGTTCTGCAGTCCGTGTGCTCTCACGTCGAAAATCCCTGTCCCGCAGGCCGTCAGCAGTGCATGGGGATGGTCAGCATGTGCCGCAGCTTGCGCAAATGCGCTGTAGTCCGGTTCTTCCTGCACCAGCAGGCGTACTACTGTCTGGGCACCGGATGTCGCTGCGTTCACAAACAGCGCGGCCACAGGGCCGTCTTCTGCCGCCAGAAGATGATAGTCAGTACCGCTCACTGGTTCGATGTCGGCCAGGCGCGGGTCGAAACGCTCCGAGTACTCTAACTGCACAGGCAGGCGTAGTCCCAGTGTCTCTGCCACCGTATTTCGGAGTTGATCAGCAGTTGGGGCTGGCGCCTGATTGGGGTTAGCCTCTTCGAAGCTCTCGAGGTTGACCTGGTACACTCTCCGGCTGTTGGTGCCAGTCACAACCTGACCGGTTTCAGTGCAGTACAGCTCTCCATCGGGGCGTACAAATGGGGTGGGGTCAGCTTCTGAGGGAGGCAGGTCGAAATGCAGCCCAAACCACTCCACTGCTGCTCTGCGCATGTGGTCGCTGTAGCCATGCCCTCCCGGTCCGACGAACAGGTCAAAGCGATCGTTTGCGCCCAACAGGCGATACACCTGGCGACAGAACTCGGCGGTCGCCTGCGCGCCATGAAGAGGGAAGAAGTCCTCCTCAGCGGCTCCAATCCGGAGCGCTCGCGGGGCCGTCATCGCCGCCATCTCATGGTGATCCATCCCGAAGGCAAGCTGAGCGTGGATGTTCTGCTCCCCGTCTGCGATCTGATCTGTCTCTTGCCGGGCCTGCAGTGTGGTGATGTAGCAAACCGGCATGGCGACCTTGATGCGCTCATCGAGAGCCATCAGATAGGTGGTCAGAGTGCCGCCACCGGAGCAGCCGGTGCAGCCGAGCCGTTCCGCGTCAACATCCGGCCGCGATTGCAGGTAGTCCAGACATCGTATACCATCGTAGATGCGATAGCCCGCGATGCTGCTGCCGAGAAGATGACACTGATTGTCCATCTGGCTATGCTCGAGGGTGCATGCGCCGACCGTTGAGGTGCCCAGTTGCTCGTCATAGTACTGAACCCGTTCGCCCTGGCCGACAGGATCGTATATCAAGGCGACCATACCACTGAGTGCGAGCGATATCGCTACTTTCTGGTATGGCTCAGCCGCCTTTCCGTTGGCCGAGTGGCCACAGGGGATGAGCACGGCGGGTGCCGGTCCGTCGAGGTCCTGTGGCACATACAGATTGGCAGTGACCAGGAAATCAGGGCGACTTTCGATTAGTAGCTTTTCGATACTGAAACCGTCGGCTTCCGCAGTGCCGGTCAGCTTCGGGTTGAGAGGCGTACGTTCAGGCAAGCCTCCTATCGCATCCGTGAAAAATTCGTGCAACTGGACGCGACGATCGCACCACTGGTCGGCGGTGGAGGTCTGCATGCGCCGTTGACGGTTCCCCTGGTACAGCGCATCGGCGAGACGGGATAGATACTCAGGAAGACTACGGGTGAAATCAGCTTTGGTCAGGAAGTGTTGTTTTATGGTGTACCATCTCCTGTTTCGTGTGTTCCCAAAAGCTGAAGACGACTTCTCCATACACAGGACGTCATAGAACAGTTTTTCACGTACTTTTTCGCAGTTGCGCAGAAATCGGCCGCTAACGCGGCATAGCAGAAAAGACATCGAGGTTCAGGTTGTCCGGCTCACGGGTCCGAAGCATATGGTAGCCGGCTATGGCGACCATGACAGCGTTGTCGGTGCACAGTTCGAGCGGTGGACAGTGGAAAGCAACGCCCGCAAGCTTGCACTGGTGTGACAGTCTCTCACGTAGCAATTGGTTTGCGGCAACTCCCCCAGAGATTGCCAGCCGAGCAACCCCCGTCTGTTTAACTGCCTCCATGCTGTTGCGCACCAGCGTGTCTACCGCTGCAGCCTGAAAAGCCGCAGCCAGATCAGCCACCGTCTGTCGGTCCAGATGCTTCGCAGAAGGGCGACCTTGCTTCTGGGGCGATAGCTGCTGGACCTGACGGATGAGAGCGGTCTTCAGGCCGCTGAAGCTGAAGTCGAGAGTGTCAGCCACCTGTGGACGCGGGAAGGCGAACGCTGCCGGATCTCCCAGTTCTGCGGCTTGCGACACAGCGGGACCGCCTGGATAGCCCAAATCCAGCACTCGTGCAGCCTTGTCGAAAGCTTCACCGGCTGCATCATCGCGTGTCATGCCCAGTAGCTCGTATTGTGTGGGCTGGCGCAGCAACATGAGGTCAGTGTGTCCGCCCGACACAACCAGACATATAGCAGGCAGGTCTGCCTCATGCAGCGGGATATCACAGACGTCTGCGAAGTTAGCAGATACGTGCGCCTGGAGGTGGTTGACGCCCACCAGAGGCAGGCCGGTGGCTGCATGATAGGCCTTGGCAGAGCTTACGCCGACCAGCAGAGATCCTATCAGGCCCGGGCCGTTGGTGACAGCGATGCCTCCCAGGTCGCTCCAGGTGGAGCTGGCCTCCTGCAGAGCCTGTTCAGTCACGCTGACCAGTATCTCGGTATGCTGTCTTGAGGCGATTTCGGGCACCACACCCCCGAACAGTGCATGTATCTGTTCCTGGGAAGCGATGACCGAACTGACCACCCGCCGCCCACCGGCTACCACTGCCACTGCGGTCTCATCGCAGGATGTCTCTATGCCCAGGATCGGCTTCTCAGATGCAGATGTGCAAGTCATACCTGTGGCGTCTTCTCCAGTCCTCTGTCAGGTCAGCCAGTGCTTGCTGTCGGTGCGGCTCCTGCAAGTCCGCCAGGTTGCTGATGATGGCGTCTTCGCCAGTGTCAGGGTAGTATCTTTTGCGCAGTCCAGCTCGCACGAAACCCAGTTTGTGATACAGCCGCCCTGCTGACTGGTTGCTCGTACGGTACTCCAGAGTGACATAGTGTGCGCCCCGCAATACGACCAAGTCAATCAGAGCCAGCAGCAGCAGCTCACCCAGCCCCGTGCGGCGGCACTCGGGAGCAATCGCCACTGTCACGACATGTACCTCTCCGGCGACACAGTGCGCACCGACATAACCGACGAGCCGTTCGTCCAACTCGACGACCAGGTACACCTTCTGTTCACCAAGCTGTGAAAGATCTTCCCACATGGCCTGCTCTGGCCACGGAGTCGGGAAACACAACTTCTCGATGCGCATGATGTCCCAAAAGTCATCTACTGTGGCACTGCGTACAAGTACATGCGGTGCCCCGATTTGCTCAGCATCACTGATCATCAGACGCTCCATGTCCCCAGATACTCGGCGACATCCGATACTCCCTGCTCTCAGGCGCTCCGTGTCCTCAGATACTCTGTGTCCCCGGATACCCTGTATCTCCAGACGCTGGGGGCCATCGATGCCAGGTGCCCTCATACTTCGTGGCATCAGATGGTGCGCGTTGACTTGCACCGGTTACTATTGACTGCGACGAATTCGCACCTGGCACCTGTCAATCTATCTCGATGCCGTGGATGCGTTCAGCCTGGGAGGCCAGCAGGTACTGTGGTCTTAGTGCGGCAAGCTGTGCGAAGCTGTACTTAGGAGGCCAGTCTGCCAGTCGCAACACCACAGCGGCTCTTGGCACATCATATGGTGCGCCTACGGTGTTCAGGCCGTTCAGCCTATGGTCGGTTTGGGCTGCCTCGGTAAGTCCATCCCCAACGGCTATACGGGCTCCGTTCACGTAGTCGTAGACCTGTTCGAAAGCCAGTAGCTGCACGGGCTGCAGCTCACCGACCCCATCGGGCTCCACCCGATACAGTCCGGCATAGACATGACCACGGCGTGCTTTCTGTATCACTGCAACGCGGTTGGCCAGCGGGCCGCAACCGGCAGCCAGCACATGCTGGGTTGGCACTCCTACTACCGACACACCCAGAGCGTGCCCCAGCGCCTTTGCCGTGCTGACACCGATGCGCAGGCCTGTGAAGCTGCCAGGGCCGCATGATACAGCAATTCCATCGAGGTTCCAGTCACTCTCGAGCAGTTTTGTGATGCGGGGGGTGAGCTGATCGCACAACACCAGATGGCTGTAGAAAACATCCTCCGCATGGAGGCGGCCATCACAAAACAGTGCTATACTACTTGTGTTGTCTGACGTCTCTATTCCCAGCAGTCGCATCGTTTCAGCACTTCCAGCATCTCTTGGTGTCGGCCAGTGTGGGCCGTGAAGATGATGCGCCGTCCATCACCCTCATAACCCAGATCGATTCGCAGGGCATCAGATGGTAGCACGTCCTCCACCAATTCCGCCCACTCGATGGCAACCACACCGTGTTCCAGCCACTCATCGAGGCCGGCCTCCTCCAGTTCAGCGGGGCTGCCCAGTCGGTAGGCATCGGCGTGGTACAGATATATCGGCCCGGGGTGGCAACGCATGACGACAAACGAGGGGCTGGCCACTCGCCCTTCCACGCCCATCCCCTCGGCAAGGCCGGTGACGAAGTTGGTCTTGCCCGCCCCTAGAGGGCCGCATAGTGCCAGACAGTCTCCGGGTTGCACCAGCGCACCGATACATTTGCCCAGCAGCACTGTATGTTCAGTGCAATCGGTGACTACAGCCCATGAATCTTCGGTGTTGATTTTCGCATCGTCTGTATACATGGATTGCTCTTTCTCTGTCGCCACGGTTTTCACCTGCAGCACCGCTCCGGAACAGTTGACCTGTCATGAACGCCGACCTATACTGGCGGCGGAAGCGGCGGACCAGGTCCGGAGGGATGATGTGAGGGCAATTCGGCAAATTCCGGGAAGTGTCATAGCAGTTGTAGTGATCGCACTCATCGCGATAGTGGCTGTAGCAGGCGGTGTTCTGCACGGCCGGGGTCATCCTGAGCATGTGGACGATGGGTATGATGGCCAGCTACATGACGGTGTAGCATCTGACACTTCGGGCATTCCGGTGGACAATCCGGATTCAGATGCGGAGGCGCAATTGCATCGTACGCCCGGACGGCCTGGCACTGTCACTGACGATGGTGCAGCTATCTCAGGTAGCGCTGATGATGCCGAGCAGTTGGACGCATCAGGCCAGATAGGGGAGGAGCGCTACATCAATCTGTGCGTGGAGATGGTGATCGCGGCTATCGGCTTTCAGAACGCCGGTCAGGGGCATGAAGAGTTGGCCGATTATCTGCCCGAACTGCTGGACAGCGAAGGCGTCACGATGGAGGCCTTCGAGGAAGCCACTGAAGTGATATCGAGCAACCCAAGGCAAGCCGAGAGAGTGGCCGAGCAGATCATCGAGCGTGTCGAGCAACGCATAGGCACCAGGATGGACATGCGAGTCCTGCCGATGCTGAACCCCGCTATGGGGGCAGAGGGCGGGTAGAGGGCTACCGTCCTGACTTTTGCAGCCTTGAACCGCCGTCTCACGAGGAAGATGAATGCATCGAATCATATTCGGCGATTGTCGCCGCATGAGTGAACTCGAAGACCAAAGCGTGCACCTGATAGTTACGTCACCCCCATACTGGTGCATAAAAGACTATGAACACCCCGACCAGATCGGCTGTGAGCAGCCCTATGAGGACTATCTCGACTCGCTCAGCCAGGTTTTTTCGGAGTGTCATCGCGTACTGCACCCCGGCTGTCGGTTTGCGGTGAACATCGGGGACCAGTACCTGCGTGCTACCGATCATGGCCGCTACAGGGTACAGCCTATATCCGCAGATCTGACAGTCATCGGCCGCCACCGGGGCTTCGATTTCATGGGCAGCATCATATGGCGCAAGATTTCCACGACTAACACCACTGGCGGCGGGCAGTGGATGGGATCGACATACTATCCTCGCGATGGCCATATAACTTATGAACACGAATATATCCTACTTTTCCGTAAACGGGGCGACTGGCCGAAACCGATCACCGCAGAGGCAAAAGAGAAAAGTCAGTTGACCGCCGAGCAGCGTTCGCACTGGTTCCGTGGTGTGTGGGACGATATCCCTCCCCAGCGTCAGAGCGGTCATGTGGCTATGTTTCCGATAGAGGTGCCGCGCCGCCTCATCAAGATGTACTCGTTTTGGGGCGAAACTGTTCTGGATCCGTTCATGGGCAGTGGTACGACGACTCTGGCGGCTGCCCGAGAGGGGCGCAGCTCTGTCGGTTACGAGCTCAATCGGCAATTCGAGCCACTGTTGCGCGACAGGTTGAGTGCCGATGATGACATTTCTGTGGAGTTTGCCTACAGATAGGAGGCGAGAGCCTAGGGCTGCCTGTTGCGGCTACCGTTGAGTGGCCGATACTGTCCTGCCACAGCACTCCCGCCTTCGCCGCCACCGGTTTTTTCGCTTCTCCGTAGTGACTTAGTGCTACACTTGTGCAAACCCATGTGAGTGCCATCCGGGGCTTGCAGAGGAGGGTAGCGTGAGGGGCGCATGAAGGCATACTACCGGTGCCTTCTGGTGAAGCGCTGTTCCGGCGCTCTCGTGCAACGTCGCATCGCTCGAGCCTGCTGCAGGGCATATGATGAGATGCTGCGACAGTACGTCGGGCACTATCAGTTCGTCTCTGTGCCCTCCGGAAGAGCCTTTCCGGACGGAATGCTCCCGACTCGCGCTTGTGTTGCTCAGACTGACGTAGAGATGTAGGGCGTGAGTTGTACATGGTCGGCACAAGTGCCCGTGACTTGCCGCTCACACAGCCCTGTCGCTTACACTAGTCCACCGGATCGGGCGGCTGGCAAGATGGCATACGGAAACGTCGCACTGCGCTGCAGTGTCTAAAACTCTGTCTACACGAATGCGAGTAGGAGGCCTCGCCGATGACAACGAAATACCTGATCACTGTCGTGCTATTTGCCGCTGTTTTGAGCACTATCATCATGGGCGGCGTGTTGGCGCGGACCTCTGCACTGGCTCAGGATACCGAGCCGGACGAGGCTGTGGCTGTGCCGACTGAGAGCAAGCCTGCACCGGCGGTGGTATCAGCAATCCCGTATGAGACTGTAACCGAGTACCAGATGGATCCCTTCGAGCCGGGGCGTGTCCGTTCCACTGCAACAAAAACCAGCACGCTCATCCTGGTGCGCGCCGATGGTAGCACCGAAATCGTGAATGCCAAGTAAGTCAGCGCA
>LSQX01035463.1_pt1 | contig 13772 bp, 12 predicted proteins | sample 654561 | NCBI WGS metagenome assembly LSQX01 (sample SAMN04489861, study PRJNA283612) | anaerobic digester metagenome | isolation source: 4 biogas reactors fed with cattle manure at either 37C or 55C with and... | place: Denmark: Kongens Lyngby | collected 2014 | reverse complement strand
TTCAGCCAATAATCCCTGCTGACATCAAGCAGTTCAAATGTTCCGAGAATATTAGTCTCAACAAATAACCTGGGTTGATCAATCGAACGATCTACATGTGTCTCGGCAGCAAAATTTACAACAGCAAAAGGTCTATACTTCTCAAATAAATATTCCAATAGTTTTCTGTCGTTAATACTGCCTTTTGCAAATATATATTTTGGATTTGATTTGAAGTATTCTAATGAATAAAGACTCCCGGCATATGTCAGGTTATCTAAATTAAGAACAGTATTTTCAGTAGTATTCATCAAATGCGTGATAAAGTTACTGCCGATGAATCCCGCGCCTCCGGTAACTAAGATAGTGGTCATATTATCTCCTCGCAATATTCTGAAATTAATTGTCTATGACTTCACCCGGTTATCTTTAAATTTTATATGTTTGCCAAAATAGTTTCATAAACAATGGGATAATCTTCAGATATCCCGGCAAGCAGCTTCAAAGCATATTTCTTCTCATTATTAGCCCATAATACCCGGAATCTCCAGGAAATAAAGGAAAATACCCTATTGTTTATCCATAGTTCCATTTCTTTTTCCGTAGCAATTTTTTGTTTCAAAACATTACTTTTAATCTTTTCAAATTCCCGTATAGTAGATAAATCAAATTCTTTAGGCAAATTATTACTTATACTGTCTCTATGCACCCGGTATACGGCAACATGTTCATCGATAAATCCAACATCACCTACCAGCATAAGATTTAAATATAAAAAAGTATCCCTGATTTTTGTTTTTTCTTGTCCAAAATTAGTGTTTTTTAATTTCTCTATGTCAAAGACTGAAGTCAATGTGCCGGTAATATGCGGATATTTTTCTGTTTCATAGTATTTAAAATAATCTATTCCTTTTAATATTTTGGGGATTTTAAAATTAGTAGAAGACTGTTTGCTCAAGTTCTCATCATTAATCAAACAATTAGCCCAGACAAGAGACAAACTGGGGTTTTCCCTGAACAAATCTACAGCTTTTGCTATATAATCTTTTTTTATTAAAAAATCATCGTGATTCAAAATCATCCCGTATTTTCCTGTGGAATGATTCTCCAGCAGGTATTGCGAATTATTTCCAGCCCCAAGATTGTTGGGATTTCTTATATATTTTATTTGCGGATACTCCTGATATTTTTTCATCATCAGATGAGTTCCATCGGTAGAACAATCATCCCCAACGAGTATCTCTAAATTTGGATAATCCTGTTTTAAACAACCTTCGATTGCTTCTTTTAAGAATTCTTTTTGATTATATGTGGGAATAATTATAGTAACTTTCGGATACCTGTCTCCCTTTATATGCAAATCCTGCATTTGAGATATGTTGCTTGCATTTTGCTTTTGCACTGCATCAATTCCCGCCTGTAATGCCACCATTTCTTCATCATTAGGCACCAGTTTCAGATACTGGTTAATAATGTTTTTTGCTTCTCCAATCCTGCCGGCATCTAAAAGTACACGGACATTTTCTTTTAGCTGCTCCATTAAGAGCTGAAATTCAGCATTTTCCGCAACCCTGCCTTGTTCTTCTTCGTCCATCTCCTTCTGCACTTCGGACAAAAGAATTTCAATGCCCTTTTTCATGGCCGGGAAAACCCGCAGGGCATGCCGCAGGTTCCTGACATATTCCGTTTTGTCTGTCTCCCGGTATTTTTGGGCCTGCTGCAGATAAAAGAGGAAGGCATCTTCGTCACACATAAAATCGCCGACCCGGCCCTTTTCCAATAAAAGCGGGTTGTAGACCCGGGCAAGATAATAAGTCCCTTCCGCAAGGTATCTCTCCAGGGCATACCTGTACTGTTCCTCATTACATTTATCGGCAAGCAGTATTGTCTTGGCCAGCTCTTTATTTACTTTGGCGGTACCCAAATCAGCGGCTTGCGGGGATGCCTGCAGGTAGGCAACGGCCTCCTCTGAAAAGTTTTTGTGCGTTTGTGCAAGATAAGCAAAATGGCTTTGAATCAGGGGTAAACGGAACCGGCCGATTATCTCCCTCAACTCATGCTTGTTTTTTATGAACCAGTATAAAATATCGGCAAAAAAGACCGGCAGTTTAAGGTAGTCTATATCCTTTACAGCCTCATATAATTCTTTGGGCATTTCCTTTTTATCCTGCAAAACAAGCTGCTTTACCCTGTACAAGAGGGCGTAGCTGCCCCTTGCGGCAGTAAATAATTCAATTAATCTTGCGCGCCTGTCATCATCTTTAAGTTTAGCCAAAGTATTTTCCAAAGCGGTAAAAAAGGCATTAACAATAGCATCTTCACTTTCTTCGATCTTTTCCTGATAAAACTCCCGCAGCCTGATAAACTTACCGCTGTCAACATAGATTTCAACAATCTGCGGGATGGCCTGGCGGAAAACTTTTTCCGAACTGATTTTTTTTGCATAGCGGAGCGCCGCTTTTTCTTCCTTTAGCTTGTGGTACAGCACACAAAGACATAAACAGACATATTCATACTTCCCTGCCGTCTTATTCGATACGGAAGTGTCCGCCTGGTAGTTGTCGCCCAAATAAAGCCTGAGATACTCACGATAGTTTTTGATAGCCTCCCTGTCCTTACTCATGGCTCTTTGTGCTTCCGCCAGGTAATAATGTATGTCGAGATAACCCTTTTTTATTTTCAGGGCTTCCCGGCAGGTGGCTTCCACATCTTCATACCTTTTGTTCCACAGGTAGCAGAGGGCCAACTGGTCGTAGATATACATGCGATCTGCCAAATCCTCGTTATTGCGGCAGGCGGTCTGGTAGGCTCTAAGGGCCGCTTCTAAAGCGTTTTCATAGTCCTGATACATCCCGTAAGACTGGGAAAGCTGAAACCAGTAATAAGAATTTTCCGGATTCTTTGCCAGCTCCTCCTTCAGAATGCCGACATTGCGCCGGAATTTGTACTCCATCAGCTCCTTATCCGTGGAAAGATAGCCGTAGTGGATTATTTCACCGGGTATCTCAACAATAGGATGCTGAAACTGCGGCTGCTCGTGGATGGAACCTTTGTAAGAAAAATTATCATTCTTAAACAGCCTGGGAGCAAAGCTTGTATTATATGCGGATTCATCTTCCAGGCTGGTAATATTGCGAAATTTAAAAATACCTGTCTTATATTTTTTGCTGTCCGGAGATTTCAGGAAACGGATAATCCCTTTAACATCAGCTAAAATTTCGTCCCCGTCTAAAATTAGCAGCCATTCCCCTGTAGCATATTCAATGGTTTTGTTTCTCATGGCGGCAAAGTCATTATTCCACCGGTGAAAATAAACCTTGTCGGTAAACTGCCGGGCGATTTCTACGGTTCTGTCCTCCGAACCGGTGTCGACAATTATCAACTCGGAATCCACCGCTTCTCTTAGAGGCTGGAGCGCTTCCAGGCACTCCTGCAAGTATTTTTCTTCGTTTTTTACCATCATGGCAATGCTTAATTTCATCACTGCTGCCTCCTTTTTTTGGCTTAACACCGGCTAAAAGCTTCTTTAACTTTAGGCAGTGTTAAGCCAAAAAATGCTGAAGATGCGGCAGGGAGCCAGAGAGGTAACTCCCCGACTCCCTGCTTTAAATGCTGGTTATCCAGATAAATTATAAGCCAAATTACTAGCGTAAGAGTTGCAGGACAATTTGCGGGGTCTGGTTGGCCTGGGCCAGCATGGCGGTGGCGGCTTGCTGCAGGATGCTGTTCTTGGTGAACTCCATCATTTCTCTGGCCATGTCAACGTCTCTGATGCGGGACTCGGCAGCCTGCAGGTTCTCGGCGGATGTGCCCAGGTTGGCAATGGTGTGCTCCAGGCGGTTCTGAATTGCACCCAGCTTGGAGCGCTCGGCGGAAACCTGCTCAATGGCCTTGTTAATGTTGGTTATGGCTGCATCGGCACCCTCCTGCGTCAAAACACCGGCGCTTGGCAGGCTCGCCAAGTCATCTTCTTCAATCGTGTCGACATTGTCGACTTTCAGCGTAGCGATGGTATCCCCAGCAACAGGAGTGGAACCGCCGTCGTCTGCGCCACCACTCAGTGTGATGGGGCCACCTGCACTAACAGGAGTTGTTCCTGATCCACTTGCGGTTACCAAAGCGCTTGCTCCGGCGTGGCCATTTATTGCAGCCACAATGGCATCTACCGTGCTGGTGATATTGCCACTGTTATCGGTTGCCAGGTTGACTGTGATCGTGTTTCCGGACACATCTATGTTTAAGGATTGATCGGAATCAGACGGGTCTACAAACTCTATTTGAATACTGTTGCCTGCCGCACCAGGGGTCTTTGCGGTAAAAGTTACTCCTGCGAGGTCACCGGTTGCCGCTGTCGCCCCGCCACCTGTCGAGCCTGTCCCAGCAGCACCGCCCAGAGCTTGTGCTCTCACATCACCAATGTTAATATCCATACTTTGCTCTGCATTCGCACCAATATGGATCTTTTTATTCCCAAAGTCTCCATTGAGTAACTTCTGGGTATTGAACTCTGTTTGGTTTGCAATGCGATCGATTTCATCCAGAAGCTGGTTAATCTCCTTCTGAATCTCTTTGCGGTCAGTAAGCGTGTTTGTATCAGTTGCCGCCTGTACTGCCAGCTCTCGCATTCTTTGCAGGATAGCGTGGGTTTCGTTAAGTGCACCTTCTGCTGTCTGGATCAGGCTGATGCCGTCCTGGGCGTTTCTCTGGGCCTGGACCAGGCCGCGGATTTGGCCTCTCATTTTTTCCGAGATGGCCAGACCTGCCGCGTCGTCACCGGCCCGGTTGATGCGATAACCGGAAGAGAGTTTTTCCATGGTCTTGGCATTGGCACTGTTCAGCAAGCCAAGCTGCCGGTGGGTGTTCAATGCATTCAGGTTGTTGTTGATTCTCATTGTTCTTCCTCCTTGAATTTTTTTCTTCCCATTCCATTGGGATTTTCTATGGAAAACAACCAGCTCTTAAGTCGGCCGCCCTTAAGGCTGCTGTCTTCTCCGTTAATTATATCGGCAGTTGCTGCCGGCTCTTTACCGTTATGTTAATATTTTTTCCAGTCTATAAATACTCCTTCCTGCTGGCGGTTGCGGGACCGGTAGAGGTCCCTTGCCCGTCGCGAGCGCTGCAGGTTTTTCATTTTTTCCTGCAGCTCTTCTTTTTTCTTGTGCAGTTCACTGCCCGTTTTTTCATCCAGTTCTTTTATTTTTAAAGCAATGCCTGTCATTTCCCCGTGCATTTTCACCAGTACCGCCGACTGCTGGCAGGGGCAGGCGGAAAGAACTCCTTCAGGGCTGCTGTCACAGCCCAGCTCCTCAGCCAGTTTCCGCCATAAACCGAGGGTTTTTTTATGAACGGTATCAATCTTTTGCATAAGCTTTTCCCGCTCATCAAGGCAAAGATTTATTTTTTCCAGATCCGGCTCACTCTCGGGCTTTAGGGAAGCCAGCTGAACCGTCTTTTTATATAGATCGTGAAAACGGGCTGTTTGCTCCTCATATAGAGCAACCAACTGGTTTAGGATCCGGATAACCATTAAAGGTCCCCCGCTGTTTTTGTTCTCAGTTTACTGGGCCTGGGGTTGGAAGAAGCCGGCAAGCCAGGCGCTCTGGGCATAAAGCCTCTGCAGGGCGGTCTCCATGGCGGCAAATTGCAGGTAATAGGCATTTTCCCTGCTTAAAAGCAGTTCATTCATGTGGTTTATCTGTTTGTTAAGCTCATTAATCCGCCTGTCGTAGCTGTTTTGAAATTCCGTTATATCCCCCTGGATGCCTGCTTTCTCCAGGAGCAGCCCTTTATTGCCGTTTTGGTCCCGGGTGGTGCGGATATAATCATTTAAGATATCGCTCAGCCGGGAAGCAAGGCCGGATTCGGCATAGCGCTGCGCCCGTTCCTCCCGTGAAAGGGTGGCGCTGTAGGATATGGAGGAACGTTTACCGAAAAATTCGGCTACCTGGTCGGGATTGGCTGCCAGGGCTGCTTTTAAATCCGCTCCGCCGTTTTTCAGCACCAGCTTGCCCCGATCCCGCCAGTTGCTCGAGGTATCAATGCCAAATCTGGTTAAATTCATGCCGTCCACCGCATCATACATGGCCCGGCGCAGGTCCTCAAGCAGACTTGTCAGGGCGCTGTCCCTGCGCAAAAGGCCGCTTTTGGCCTTTTCCTCCCAGAGCTCTATCTCCCTTTCTGACATTTCTTTTTTCTGCTCGTCAGTCAGCGGCGGGAAATCCCGGAAGTGTTCCTCATTCAACTTTCCATTGATATAATCAATTAACTCATTGTAGTCCCTGACAAAGGACTCAATAACTTTATAGACGCTTTCCGTGTCCGGCGAAATCCGCAGGCTGATTTCGGGAGAATTGTCTTCCGGATTAATTGTTTTTTTGATGGTATATGTTTTGCCGTCAATAGCAAAGGTATTATCCGGCCGGCTGCCTTCAAAGCCGTCTATGACAAATCTGGCATCGCGCCCGGCCTCGCCGATTGTGCCGTCAGGCGCCGGCTCAAAGCACAGGGCTGCCCAGAAAGCGCCTTCAGCGGTGATTGTGCTTTCCGCGCCTGTCCGGTGGCTAGTGACGGTAAAAGTATCGCTGAATTCACTGTAGAAAGCTGTAACGCCCGCTTGACTGTTGTTTATTTTGCTGAGGACGGACCGCAGGGTATCGGATTTTTTAAAAGTAAGCTCCACGCCGTTAATGACAGCGGTGATCTCGTCATTTTCATCAAAGGAAAACGTTCCGGAGGCCAGTTTGCCGCTTATTTCTTCCAGAGTGTCGGAAAGGGACAGGCGGTTTCCTTCTTCACTGCCTGCCGTAACTCCGGCAGCTTTAGCCTGGGCCGCGGTCGCGCTTTGAATTACCCTGAAGGTGGATTCGCCCGGAAGAGCATCGGCAGTGGCTGTAACGGTGACAATATCCGGATGCGATGCTGTCACCAGCATCCTTTTCAAGGCGGCATTTGAGGTAAGATTGGTATCAGGTTTTAATGCATCAAAATAAGTATCGCGGAAAACTCTGATTTTATTGATAATTTCCCGGTACAGCTCTTTTTGCCACTGCAGCTCCTGTCTCTGCTGGTAGAGCCTGTCCACCTTGGTACGCTCTATTTTCATTAAATCTGTAACAATCTGATCAATGTCCATGCCGGAAAACATTCCGGTAATCCGCATTACACTCATCGGGTTTCCACCTTTCGGGAATATTATTCCTCTTTACCCAACATGGCCTCGGCAATCTTTCTGCTGTCAAGGGGATAAGAACCGGAGGCGATTTTTTCCTTCAGTTCTTTAACCTTGGCTGTCCTCACCTTGTCCATTCCCGCCATCACCAATTCCGTTGCCTCTTTGATTTTTACGGCATCAGCGGAAATAGACAGGGAGTCGGCAGGTTTTCGCCCGTGCTTTCCCCTCAGGCGCTCCTGCTTGTTTTGCTGCACAGCTCTGCTTTTTTCGATTTGTATGTTTTTTCCGCCGTCCACTTTCACGGCATTTACACCACCTTTTGTGCTTTCAAGTTATCTATCGGCAGCATAACCTGAACCTTTAGCTAAAAAGTAAGGTTTTTGTAAAGTTTGCCTGCATATTCCCCCTTGGAAGTAGAAAAATAAGAAAAAAGAGGAGGAATGCACATGCCTTATCCCGTAAGCTGGAATCCTTTCGGTGAACTTGCCCGCATGCGGGATGAAATGCGGAACTTTTTTGCCGACAGTCCGCTTTTGCCCATGCAGGGGCAGTATTACAACCGCATGCCCGGTCCTTCGGTAGACGTTCACGAAACGGCAAATGAGGTAGTGGTCAGCGCTGAAATCCCCGGTGTAAATCCGGCGGACCTGGATATTACCGTTGATGAAATGCAGGTAACCATCAGCGGGGAAACCAAGCGCGGCACCGACCGCAGTGAAGACGGCTACCGCATGATAGAACGCCGTTACGGCCGCTTTTCCCGTACCATCCCTTTGCCTGCGGAAGTAAAACCAGATGAAGCCACCGCCGAGTACAACCGCGGCATTCTGGAGATCCGCATGAATAAAGCTGAAAAAGGACGCATCCGCTCACGCAAACTGAGAATTACTGACAAAAATTAAGCAAATTTAAGACAAACCGGCCCCCGGCAAAAGCAGGGGGCTTTGTTTTAAAAATAGTTTTCCGGATGGGTCAGGAAAGCAAACTGATCCGGGTTTTTTAAAAATTCCAGATACATCGGGCTGCCCGCCACAAGGCCGAATTGGGGCCAATCTTCCACCCGGCGGGCTGCAAGGCTCGGAGTAGGGCGGTAATTGGGGTTGACGATAAACTCTTCGTCGCCGCCCGCTGCTGCTATTTCAAAATAGGCGCCTCCTCCCAGTTCTCTGACAGGGCCGTAAACAGAGGCAAAACCAGCGGCCACCCAGTTGCTCATGATCAGGGGAACATTTCCGGGGTTGATGGTGATGTGGCCGTATCCCGGGGGTATCAGAACTTTGTCCCCGGGAAAAGCCTCAATTAACAGGGCTTCCACGCCGTCTTCCCCCGGTTCGGTCTGCAGCAGGTAATGCGCCCTGCCGGATAAAACCTCGTATACCTCCGGGTAGGAAGTGTCCGTTCCCTCTTTCAGGGGGTGATAGTGGCCCGCTGTTTTGATATATTCCCGGCCGATACGGCCGGCACGGATAACGGTCACATCATAGCGCAGGCCGTATTCTGCAAGCAGTTCTTTATCTTCGGGGTGGCAGACACCCCGGTACATGTAATATAATTCTTCCGGGCCTTTGGCTTCCGGGTCCAGGAGAACATCCAGCATCTCCCGTTTGTAGCGAATCTGCGGCTCTACGGCAGGCAGGCCGCCGGCAAAAACAAGCAGCCCGTCATCTTCAGCTTTAAGCGGCAGTCCGCTGGTTTTCTGCAAATCAATCATCATCTTATTCCTCCCTGACGTGGGCAAAGAAAGTTTCCTTTATTTCCTTTTGCAATTGTTTTTTCTCTTCCCCTGATCCGGCCTCCACATAAAGGCGGAAAACCGGTTCCGTCCCGGAAGGACGAATCAGGCACCAGCTGCCGTTTGCAAGTACTGTTTTTACCCCGTCAATCCGGTTGACAGAGACAACGGGAACACCGGCCAGTTCTTTGGGTTGCCATTCTTGCATGGCATTCAGAATTGTCTCTTTTTCCTGCGGGGCAATGTGAAAATCAAGCCGCTCGCTGTATACGGGGCCAAATCTGCTTTGGATACCGGCCAAAAGTTCAGCTGCTTTTTCCCCGGTCTTGGCCAGCATCTCCAAAAACAGCAGGGCGGCGAAAATACCGTCTTTTTCCGGAATGTGGCTGCTGGTACTGATCCCGCCGCTTTCCTCCCCGCCCAGGAAGGCACCCTGCTCCCGCAGGGCACAGCCGATATATTTAAAACCAACGGGGGTTTCCACAACAGAAAGGCCGTAATGCCCTGCTATCCTGTCCAGCAGATGTGTGGTTGCCACCGTTCTGGCCACAGCGCCCCGCTCACCGCGGTATGTTATCAAATATTCAAGGAATAGCGCCAGTATTTCATTGGGGGAGAAGAAACGGCCATCGCCGTCAACGGCGCCCAGGCGGTCGCCGTCGCCGTCCAGGGCAAGGCCGATATTGGCGCCGCTCTCCCGCACTCTTTCCAGCAATTCCTTTAGATGGCGAAAAGAAGGGTCCGGAAGTGAGCCGCCGAAAAGCGGGTCGCGCCAATTGTGGATTACCTCCAGTTCACAGCCGTGTTCGGCAAGGATGACATCCAGATAATTCATGCCCGCTCCATACATCGGATCAAAAACGGCTTTTATCCCCGCTTCCCTTATGGCTGCGAAATCTATCAGTTTTTCCAGATGTCTCGCATATGCAGGCAGCGGGTCGGCCGCCTCCAACAAGCCGTCCCTTTTTGCCTGCGAAAGGGGCAGTATTTTTATTTTTCCGCCGTCTGTAATCCGTTGCAGATTGGCCACAATGGGGTCAACATCCTCAGGCATGGCCGGACCGGCATAGTCGGGAATAAACTTTATCCCGGAGTATTGAGGCGGATTGTGACTGGCCGTAAGCATAACCGCACCGCCTGCTTTGAGGTTCTTTACGGCATAGGCCACTGCCGGCGTCGGCGCGTGCCTTGCGCACAGGTACACCCGGATACCGTTGCCGGCCATTACTTCCGCCACCGCCTGCGCAAATTCCTCGGCCAGAAAACGGGTGTCAAAACCAATTACAATACCCTGCCGGGCAAGTTTTTTTTCTTGCAGGTGCAAAGCTATAGCCTGGGAAACACGACGTATATTGGCAAAAGTAAAATCATCGGCAATAACCGCCCGCCAGCCGTCAGTCCCGAAAGATATCTCAGCCAAAAATAAAATCCCCCTCTCAGCTGCTCGGCCAAATTTTACCCGCTGTTTACCGGTTATATATTCCGCCAGGCAGATATTATTCCTGACGGACGGCAATGGCTGCCCGGCTAGATGCCTTTTTTATACACATATTCGGTAATGTCTGCCACCCGGTTGGAGTAGCCCCATTCATTGTCGTACCAGGCAACAACGCGGACAAGATTGCTCCCCGTCACCTGGGTAAGCGGACCGTCAACTATGCAGGAAAAAGGAGACTGCTTGTAATCAACGGAAACAAGAGGCTCTTCGCTGTAGTTCAGAATCCCGGACAAATCGGGGCTCTCTGCCGCCTCTGCCATGGCTTTATTAACCGTCTCTGCCGTAACATCCCGCTCCAGTACGGCCACAAAGTCAACCATTGATACAGTGGGTATGGGAACACGGACGGCAAATCCGTCAATCATTCCGTCCAGTTCAGGTATGATTTTGCCGATAATACTGGCTGCTCCGGTACTGGTTGGAATAATGGACACCTGGGCAGCCCGCGCCCGGCGCAGGTCGGGATGGGGCAGGTCAAGAAGCCGCTGGTCGTTTGTATAGGCATGCGTGGTATTCATCAAGCCCTTTTTGATGCCGAAATTTTCATGCAGGACTTTGACCACGGGCGCCAGGGCATTTGTCGTGCAGGAAGCATTGGAAATAATATGGTGTTCGGCAGGCTTGTATTTTTTCTCGTTAACTCCCAGGACCACAATCAGGTCCGCATCGTTTACCGGTGCTGTGACAATCACTTTTTTTGCCCCGCCTTTTAAATGCCGGGCGGCCTTTTCGTATGTACGGAACTTTCCGGTAGCCTCAATTACCAGATCAATTCCAAGCTCCCCCCAGGGCAGGTTTTCCGGCAGCGACTCGTTAAAAACCTTAATCTTCTGCCCGTTAACTGTCAGGCTGTCTTCTCCCGCCTCCACCCTGCCGGAAAACTTGCCGTACATGGAATCGTACTTCAGCAGATGGGCCAGGGTCTTGCAGTCTGTCAAATCATTAATGGCGGCTACCTGCAGGCCGTGGTTTTCCTGCAGAATACGGAAGGTATTGCGTCCTATGCGTCCAAAACCGTTAATCCCTATTTTTACTGTCATGTTAAAACCTCCTTGCAAAAGAATTTTTTATTTTTAGCTTGCTTTAGCTTACCCCAGCACATGCCGTCCAATTCGGCCCGCCTCTTGACATCGGCAGGTTAATATAAGACAATGCAAATAAAGATTATCAATGTTAAAACCGGGAGGTATGCGGCCCTATGGCTATAAAAGTAGCAGTTAACGGCGCCCTTGGCAGGATGGGAAAAGAAGTAGTACGCGCAGTTCTGAAAGAGCCGGAAATTGAACTTGTCGCCGCCATCGATCTAAAGGGCAGCGGCGGCGATATCGGCCCTGCCGTCGGGCTTGAGCCGCTACAGGTTAATGTTGCACAAGACCTGAACCGGGTCCTGGAAGAAACTAAACCCCATGTCCTTGTAGATTTTACCTCACCTTACACTGTTATGCAAAACATTGAAACCGCCCTTGCCCACAGGGTAAGGCCCGTGGTAGGAACCACCGGCATTACGGAAAGTGACCTGGAAAAAATCAAAGCCCTGTCCGCGGCCTCTGAAACAAGCGTACTGATAGCACCTAATTTTGCCATCGGCGCAGTTTTAATGATGCATTTTGCCGTCCAGGCCGCCAAGTACCTGCCTGAGGTGGAAATTATTGAACTGCATCACGACAAGAAAACTGACGCCCCTTCCGGAACTGCCATCAAAACAGCGGAAATGATTTTGAAAACCCGCAGGCAGGCGGCAAAACGGAAGGATGGGCTTGAAAAAATCACGGGAGCCCGCGGAGGCGACCTGGAGGGAATCCGGATTCACAGTGTCAGGCTCCCCGGATTTGTCGCTCACCAGGAAGTTATCTTCGGCGGCAACGGTCAGACATTGACCATCAGGCATGACAGCACGGACCGGAGTTCCTTCATGCCCGGGGTTATTTGGGGCATAAAAGAAATTATGAAACGGGAAGGAGTTATTTACGGCCTGGAAAATTTACTCGATCTGTAACAAAGTCCGGACAGGCACGAACCCTCTTGGCTATGCATATATATTACTGCACTGCGAAGGGGGTATTTTTATGCCGCTGCGAGGGAAAAAAATCGCTTTTGCACTGCCGGAAGGTCACTTTTCCATGCCCGCAATTCTTGCCGAAATCCACAAGCTGGCGGCAGCCGGGGCAAAGCTCTACCCTTTTTTTCTGGCAACTACGGATCATCCGGAAACGGATAACCAGTTTCAAAAAACAAAAAAAACACTGGAGCAGATTACCGGCAGGGAAATGCTGGAGACATCACTGGCAGAAGCCGCCGATTTAACTGCCGATGACACATCTTTTGACATCATGGTCATAGCCCCCTGTCCCGGCAATTTTCTGGCAAAACTGGTCAACACCCGCACAACTTCCGTTGCCCTGTCCAAACCGGTCCGCTATTTACAAAGCGGCAAGCCCGTTGTCCTGGCCCTTGTTGCCAACGGCGACTCGGAAAACCTGCTGGAAAACATCCAGCAGATTATCAGCCTGAAAAGCATCTTTCTTGTTCCTTTTGGACCGGTGGAGAAAAGGGGAAAACAAATATATCTTTCCCGTCTTGACTTGCTTTTTGATACGGTCATCTACGCCATGGAACAAAAACAGCTGGAACCTGTGTTCCTTGAGCCCTGCTGGCTGCCCAACTGAAAGTCTTCCTGCATTTTATCGCATTCCGGCTCCTGTATGCCCGGCCGCCTTGGCTGTATCTGAAGTGCCGGACTGCTAATACAAAGTATACCAGAAAAAAAAGAAGCAGAAAAGCCGGAAGTCCAACAAGGATTCCGGCTTCCCTGCACTGAGGAGGATTTGGTCTGCTTTACGGCATTATTCTATATTTTAAATTATCAGAATATTCACTTTTTGTCAAGGGCAGATCGCCGCTTGGATAGTGTCAACCCACTGTAGGGAAAAAATAATTTCACCAATCCTGAAAGGACGCCCACTTGAAATCACATTTATTCCACGGTGTTACGGTGTTGTTGACAACGAGCCTCCGCCGACATGAATTATGGCATCACAGGCACCATCAGGATGATGCCTAGTGGACAGCCTACTATGTCTGCCCTCATCGTCAACAATCTTATGCGTCATAAACGATCAAGGACACATCTGAAAGGATATGTTTTACAGACTGCTGGCCTGACTTAAACCACGCAGAGCTTTAGTTAAATATGTTGTATGCCCTTTAAGGGCAGGCAGATTACCTCTCATTACTTGAGATAGTTGTTGTTTTAATAATAGACGTTGTTGATGGATTGCATCCTTACAGGCTTTGAGTAAAAAAAGTATTTGTTGATCTTTGTGATAAATATTCATCTTTTACAGAAAAGCCATTAGCCTTGAGAACACGTAGAGAAGCCATCTTCTCTGCCC
>LSQX01313313.1_pt2 | contig 13773 bp, 13 predicted proteins | sample 654561 | NCBI WGS metagenome assembly LSQX01 (sample SAMN04489861, study PRJNA283612) | anaerobic digester metagenome | isolation source: 4 biogas reactors fed with cattle manure at either 37C or 55C with and... | place: Denmark: Kongens Lyngby | collected 2014 | reverse complement strand
TATAATATAAGAAAAAAATACCCCCTAAACAAATTAGGAGGTTTATTGGTGAAAAAAACTGTTAATCAAAATCGATGAAAGCACTAAGCTCCTTCTTCCACAGCTCTATCGCCTTTTGTTCTGCATCGTCTTCGTTTTCTGCTATTGCCTTGCTAATCAGCTTATCATCATTGTGCAATCTACATTCCCACTTACCGTCAGATCTTCCAACCATAACAAGTCTATACCCCTTGCCTAGATGAGAACTGTATCCTCCTCCAATTCCCCCATCATAAGCAATCAAAGCATCCATCCATCCAATTTCTTTAAGTTTCATTAAAACCTTCCTTTTATTTCTGGGTAAAAAGTAGAAGACCTTTCAGATTGCCACCAACCATTACTATCCATATCTACTAGGGTTAACTTGCCATTCCAGCCTGCACCTTGATCAATATTCCACAAACCATTATAAATAAAAGGCATGTTCATATTTTCGGTTTGAGTATGCCCTATAAACACCTTTGAGAAGGGTTTAACAGACACATCCCTTCGAAAAGCACTAGCCATAACAAAGTATCTAAATAGATCTCTATCCCATATCAAAGTGAAATCTCTCACTTCATCTACATGGGAAAGATTCTCTGTAGTAATAGTACCGCCGTGACAGATAAGCATGTTGTTGTCAACAATGTAAGTAGGAAGACTATACAGGAATTGAGCATGTTCCCTTTTCTCTTCCTCAGGAACACCTTGATAAGATTTCATTGTGGCTTCGCCACCTTGGGTTATCCATATGTGTTCAGCTCTTTGACCATACAGCCAATCTGCGGCCCAGAAATCATGATTACCTATAACCCCTTTAAAGTTAGGGAGTTCTTTAAGGTACTTTACTACCCGGTAAGATTCGGGCCAGCCGTCAACATAATCGCCTACTGCAAAGAGAGTGTCGGTTTGTGGATTAAAATCTGCTTTATGTAGGACATCCATCAGGGCCATAAAAGCTCCGTGAATGTCTCCTACTATTAGTCTTCTACCCATTTGTAATACCCAAAAGCCTTAGCCCTAACATCTGTAATATCCTTCCAGCCAACATTATCACAATACCACACTCTAAAAGGTGTAGGTTCGCAATCAGAAACAACAACGATATCTCCTACCGACATAGAGGTGTGGGAAATAAGACCATCTTCAGCAAGAGACCTCATATGAAGCAACATAGAGGAATTCATTCCATCAGATTGCATTCCCAAGAAGATATCGTCTAGGAGAGAAGTCTCATCAGCATCCTCATCAAAAAGTCTCTGAGCTACTTCATTATATCCATGAACAAAATCATCTTCTGTCTCTGGTTTGCGGCGACCAAAGATCAACTCTTTCCCCTGCTTTGAATTGCTCGTATAAAAGATTCTTGCGTGCTTCTTCATTTTAAATTCCTCTTACATATAATATAAGAAAAATTTAATCATCATATGCTTTATATACAAACTTTCCATCACCAAAAGAAATCATATGACCACCAAACCAGCCACCACACTTTATGGCAATATCCCTCTCAGTAACATCACCTTCATATGTTCCCCAGATCTTCTCGTGGCCATATCCTTTTTGAGTATCTGTTATGGTAATAACACCTTGTATTAATCTTCCTCCTTCCTTACCCTTTGTAGAAGAAGAATAAAAATGGCTTTGATATGGGGCCATGCTTTATTGTTTCCTAATAGCTCAGCCAAACAAACTAAAGCTGAAGAAGCAATCCACACCAGCCAATTCCAATAACTAAGATACCACAAAATACCAGCCACAGCGGCTAAAGACATAGGGGCTGCAGCAAACCAATATTTCCACTTTGGTTCCGGCTTCCAAACAGCCTTAATGTATCCCATGATGGTTGCAATGACAACAGAGGCACCACCAGACCCAACAAGCAATTGCGTTAAATTATTAGCCAACTCTTCACTCATAATAGTCTCCTTCTTAATTAGTATTAGAAGGTAATGTCCTCTAGCTGACCGCTGCTGTATTCAGCTTCGACATTCTTTGAAAGGCGGGATAAAACAAACTGTTGGTTTTGCCAACCTTCCATCAATCGCCTGATTGTAGCAACCTTTTGCTCTGTGTAAGTCAATTCCCTCTCGTATTTAATATATTCATCTTTATAGGCAACACGTACGTGCATTTCAATTTCTTTGGTAGAGTACCACTTGGTAGATGATAAAGCACGGGGGTTCAATTCATCTCTCTTTTCAATATACTTCTCAGCAAACCAATCATCGAATTGTTCTTTGGCTTTGGAGTGTTCAACTTTAGCCAAAGCATTCAAGACCACCAACCCCAACCACACCACCTGGTGTTCTGATAAAGCCCTGTTCAATTCAAAGAAACCAGGTTGTCCATCTGCTGAATTGAATTTAGCATACCCTTTCATCTTTTCCACTTGTTGTTCAACAAATTCAAGAAGCCTTTGTTCAGCCTCTAGGGTATAATTATCTATTACTTTTTCTGCTACGTGTTTAGGTTGTCTTACTGGTATACTCATGCATACAATATAAAAGAAAATTAAGGTTTGTTTGAATCTTCTTCTATGTCGTGAATGAGTTTGTGTAATTGAGGGGCAACTACTTTGGCAATAGATTTAACAACCTTACCAGAAGTAATGGAATTGATAAAGCTGGGTATGTAAAAACCCAACAAGACTCCTACGCCAAATACCACTCTATACCCAGGAAACTTTGATACAAGGTAAGAGGAAGTTGCAAACAATACAATTGCTGTCAACAAAGAAGAGCCTATGATTCTTGGTAATTTCTTTTTCTTCTCTATGAAGATTTCTCGAGTAACACTACCCAACAAACCTATCAGCAGGTAAGACAAGAACTCAAATATTATTGCTAGCATGGAGTTTAAAAATTCAGCCCCATACAAGCTTTTCAATAGTTCCATTGAGAAGTCTCCTTTGTCAGGAATTAAACACGTCTTCTACATTAATGTGCATGAATAACCAAAACAGAATAAGAAGTACATATATAATACCCATGACTAAGAGACCTATGATCAATGTAGATCTCATCTCAGCAAGATATCTAGCTTTGTTGGCCTGGGCTAGTTCATCATAATATCTTAAAGGAGCTTGTAGGTCTGAGTTGCTTTCTAAGACACTTAAATAACCAAACGAGGAGATTACACCAATTGTTTTAGCATCAGTTTTCATTCTATTTTCCATGCGGGGTGTACCTCCTATTGATCCATCTCTGTATATATAATGAGGGGCTAAAAATTCTATTCCTTCAAATGTCTTTTTGAGGTCCCCGTCGTTTTCTTTAAAAATATTCCTTAAATCTTGTAAAGTTAATGCTTCGATTTCTCCTTCAGGTCTTGGCTTTACTTGCAAGAATAAAAATGACTCGCTGGGAGTTCCTGTCTCTAACCCTAAAATTCTTTTGAAGGTGTGCTTAGCTAGTACATCACCCCCTACAGCTTGCCTTAAAACATGGTATTCTTGCTCCATGCTATGTGTGACTACTTCTAATGCATGTACCTGTGAGTGATTAGAAAATACGAATGAGTCTTCTTCTCCTTTACCAATAATCAAAGCGAAAGGATCGTTGGTATCCCCTACTACATTCCTAAAGTAAACTTCTCTGGTAATGTCATCCACTACCTTTTGTATAACATTGCCCTCTTCTCCAATCGAAGACAATTGGTCGTCTAAATAAACAGAAGGCATGTCTTGTAATTGACTTATGATTGAATCTGTCAACTCCTTCGATAGTTCATAGTTTTCTTCTTGCAAAGAATCCAATTGAGAAACTACTAGTTGCCATTTCCTGCTCAAAAATCTATCTACAGTTTCCCGGTACGAATTTTCCATTCTTTCTAGGTGCCACGTAGTTTGATGAACTAAGATTCCTGTGATGGTTAAAATAATTATCAAAGGAATAGCATAATATATGGCTCCTAGTCGAACCCTTAATTTACCTATATTCATCCACACTATAATAAATACCGCACCTATCAAAGCAGCTGATATAGTTATCGCCATGAAATTTTTATCTACCATCTTCTTCCTCTGGATCGACTACGTCAATTACATTTTCAGGTGCATAAGAAGCAATCCCTTGCGAAGTCATTTCCTCAAAAAATTCATATAGTTCACTTTTGTTTACCACGACAATTCCCCCCTCTTCTTGGCGAACTCATATAACTTGTTCGTAATAGCCTCAGGTAAGGGTTCGTCATAGAAACTTAGTTTGTATTTTACATATAAGAGCGATGAATAAGATAATGTACCCAATTCATCTTTAACTTGCAACACCATAAAATATGGGCTATCAGAATAAGGATCTTTAAGGATTCTAAATAACAGATCATCCCTTTCAAGCTGTCCCTGCATTGGACAATAAGCTTCAAAGGCTTTGTCATCCTCTAAAGGGGATAGACTCAAGATAGTCTTACCATCAACGTGTTGCATCCTTCTTAAAGGCACATCTTTCATAATAGGAAGAATGATGGGGAGTATCTCACTTGAGATTATAGTCCTGGAAATAATATCATGAGATCTTTCATCCCTGTTGGTTCTTATTCTCAACATATCAGTGGGATGGGAAGTCAACAAGATTTGATTGTCAAGAACCTTTCTCTTGATAGGATCTAATTTATTTCCTAATCGTGCCTGCCATGCTGAATGTTGCATCCTCCTAGGAATAGTTGGTTTTCTAAGGGAATATACCTCTGCTCTGGGGGTGGGGTTGAAAGCTTTGATAACCCCAGGAGTGACATAAACACTGGTGTGTATTTCACTATAAATGTTTGGCTGGGGGTTGCCTACAGATAAAACAACGGGGGAAGCTTGAACAGAAGTACTATACCCTTCACTAATAAAAGGAAAGGGAAGAAGGAGGCGGACTATAGCTGTTGTTGCTTCTACTCTAATATCCATCAGTTCACACTAAATGTTGCTAACGACCCACCTAATTGCAACATACCATCTTCAGACCACTCTATAATAAAAGCACCATTCAAAGAAGTCTTGTCAGTTCCAAAATCAAAACAAGCAACCAATTCTTCACCATCTTCTACATATACCACTGCATATCTGCAAGTGATAGAAGCTGATTCCCAAGATACATCATCTGCTACTATCTTGACAACGTTGTTCTCGTTGTCTTTTACTATGGCAACACCAGTAAGAGGATTTCCTCCTGCAATATAACCATTACCATCTATTTCATTGTTAATAATCTCAGAATATGTTGTATGATCTGGATCAGGAGAATATCCTGCATTGAACAACGCTATCCTAAGATTCTTCTCTACTATATTTAAAGATTGAGATACAAAGTTATATATAAAATCAGTATAGACAATATTAGCCATTATCTTCTCCTTATCTAATTAGTCCTTTTAGAATGCTAAAGTTTCCCTTTTATTATTATAAAACTATCCTTGTCTTAATTAGAATTATTAAATTATTTTTATTTATTATGGTTTTATATATACCGGAAGTTTCTTAGTATCTAACAAACTTCAGATCTTAGGTTAAACAGAAAGAAGGTTCTTTTTATATTTTATGCATGAAGCAATTCTCAATACAACTCCGGCCATACACATTCGATGACCTTTTAGGACAAGACAGAATCAAGAAAGATTTGATCAAGAGGGCTACAGACAAGAATTGGCCTAAAGCTATTCTTATGCAAGGTATGTACGGTACTGGCAAAACCACAGCTGCTCAAATTGTAGCAATGAGTATGCAGTGCCTTCAAACAGATGCAACAGGAAATCCTTGTGGTGAATGTTCCTCTTGCAAGTCTATTATAGAGGAAAGATTCGACAGGGATACCATGCGGCTCGATGGGTCTCAAATAGGACAGAAAGACTCAGTCATTGAATTTACATCTGTGATCAAAGTCCGGCCAATGTACGATCCTAAACGGGTTTTTATTATAGAGGAGTCAGACCAGCTTAGCTCAGCAGCTATCAACGCTTTGTTGAAGATTCTAGAACACCCACAAGACAATGTTCACTTCATCCTTCTTTCGATGAAGCAAGGGGGTGCCCCACCTGCAATCCAATCTCGTTGTCAAGTATTCAACTTCAAGCCTTTCTCCATCAAAGAAACTATGCTAGCCCTTAAAACCATTATGGAGAAAAAAGGTTACTGGCAAGATGAAACCATTCCTATTGAATTCAAAACAGAAGGGCTTTCTTTTATAGCTTCAGCAAGTAAAGGATCTTTACGATCAGCCTTGCAATATCTTGAGGCAGCAATTGTCGGTGAATATTTCACCACCCAACAACTTCAAGAGGCATTTTCTACTGTTGACGAATATGCCACTTATAATATCCTACAGGGGTTGCTTTCTCTTTCGAAGGATGAAGGCTTGTGGGAATCTATCTACAAAGCGGATGCAGCAGAACTGTACAATTATATGACTGCAGTATTAGCAGATGTGATGATATTCAGGCAAACAGGATACATAAGGAATGAAATGTTTCTAAGCAACACGAAATATTTAGCCTCAAAGCCTCACGTGACAGACCTGTTTGAAATAATTACCAACTACCCAGCTTTACAAAAACCATATATTCGCAAAGCAGACCTCATATCTTCTTTGGCAATGTTTTATATTAAAAGTGTACCTGAGACCATTCCTACTAGGCCACCAAGGAGAACGTAAAGTGAAAACGGTAGGTGAAGAATATTTCAAAAACGAAAAGAAAGAAGCTTTGGAGTGGGATTTAAATCCTGTCAAGAGTACCATTCTATCTTTGCTTGAAACAGAATTGACAGAGAAGAATTACAGGCACCTTACGAGAGAAGAAGTAATTAAATTAACTAAGGAAGCTTTTAAGCGTAAGGGGTTATGTAATGAAGGGAAAGAATCAAGACCTGCTGCACGAGTGATGAAAGCCCTAGATAAAGCAAAAAGCAGAGATGATGTTATTTTGGTTTTAGGAGATTATTTGTCAAATGGATAACAAAACCCTTGTGATGGGCACTTTAGCTACAGATGCATTCACCGTGGTCAATAAACGGGTATTAAGACACTTCAAAGGTGATGGTACTTTAGCTATTTTAGTGTGCGAGTTGATCAGCATATATAAATATATGTTATCTCACAACAGCGTTGATGAATTAGATAGTTTTCCATTACCCATCGCCTTCCTCAAGAAGAATATGAATCTGTCTGAATTCAAACAAAAGAGAGTATTAACAGAATTACAATCTAAAGGGTTGGTTATAGTTACTAGGGTTGGTATGCCCGCTTCAAGAAGGGTCGCTTTGAACTTTGATGCTATAGCCAGCATATTAGATGAAGAAGTAGAAAAAGAATTAAAGCAAAAGGAGAAGTCGTCGAAGTTCTATAGTAAATTAAACAAGGCGTGTAATGCCCAAATTTTACTATCTAAAGACTTTCACGACAACTTAGACAATATAAAGGAACCTCTTTCTGGGTGCATGTACTTGGCAACACAACATGTTAGACAACATTCAAAAGAGGTTATCGCCTGGTCTCCTAGTACATTAGGGGCAGTCAAATCTATTTTAACTCATTATCACAAGTATGAAACCTTTGATTATGGGAGATTCATGGATTTGCTGAAAGCTACTCCGGTGAAAGAATTTCCATCTTTCATTTCGGATTTATTCAATAGACACAAAACAATCGCAGAGCGGTCACCAGAAACAAGAGAGTATAGGTATTAGGAGATCATAGTGGCAAAGAAGTCAGTGGCATCAGTTTTGGGCAAATTCAAAGGTGCCTATAAAGATGCAATATTAAGTGTGGATGAAGCAGGGACCATTCCAAGATTGTTTTTGGATTCTCCTTCTCTCAATTTTATTTTCGGGGGAGGGTTTGGCCTAGGAAGGATCCTCGAATTCTATGGGCCAGAATCAGGGGGAAAAAGTACTTTAGCTACTTATATTGCAGGTGAGATTCAAAAGAAATATACTGAACGACCTGTGGTAGTGTATGTAGATTTTGAAAGATCTTTCGACAAGGCCTATGCAGAGAACTTAGGGTTAAATACAGGTGAAGACTTGTTTATTTTCTTAAGACCTGAGAATGGTGAAACCGCTTTCTTGATGCTTAAAGAGCTTCTGGAAGAACTCCCTGTCGGGTTAATCATCTGGGATAGTATTGCGACGGCTCCCTCTGTTGGTCAAGTAGATGAAGCTTTCAAGGCAACTTTTGGCGCACAAGCTTTGATGTATAGTAATGGGTTGAGATATTTAAACCCTTATCTTGATAAACACAAAGCCTCCATTATAATGGTAAATCAGGAGAGGGCCAACATAGGAGTTATGTACGGCCCTGCTGAGAAAACAGCCGGTGGGTATGCTGTTAAATTCTATGCCTCTTGGAGGGGGAGGATCACTCGTGCTGATGATATCAAGGATAGGGGCATTACGACAGGTATTGTCAGTAGGGTAAGGAACACCAAGAATAAGATGGGTATTCCCAAAAGAACAGCTGAACTACAATTGTATTTCAAAGGGGGGTTTGATAGTCAGTCTGAATATATTACTTTCTTGGTTGATTTGGGTATTGTTAAGCAAGGGGGTGCTTGGTTCTCAAACGCTGATTGGGATATGAAGGTTCAAGGAAGGAAGGGTGTTGAAGAATTTCTCTTAGCAAGACCTGAACTATTTGAATCAGTAAAGAAGCAAGTTAATGAAATGATGGTTGGAACCACTGAACTTGATAGAGAGGAAAGTGAAGAAGAGATTGATGACGAAGTCCCAGAATACATAGCAGAAAATATGTAGAGGCAAGGCCCACTTAATTGTGGGCTATTTTTTTATTACTACAAGCCTAACATTGGTTCTCATATATTGCAAAGTCTGTTTTTTAATCTCAATTGAAGGGTCTTCTATACCCACACCTTTAACCCATTTGAAACAATCTAATTGTATCCTAACCTTCCTTAAGAAGTTAACATAACTGTTTACGAAAGGTTTCCCATTCAACACTTCTTCTAGGTTTGGTGTTTCAGAAACCAAAGGATCTATAACATCAGGTACTCTCTTCCTTCCTTCTAAGGTTATATTCCTTCCGTCTTCTGTCTTCTTCATAACCTTAGGCATCCACCATTGATCATATCCCTCTGACATCCATTTATAAGTATTAATATGCCACTGGGCAATATCTTGAGGGGAAGGGTCCTCATTGATGTGTTCCATGTTAACACTTTCAGTAGCAGGTAATGTATCTTCATTAAGATCAAAGGTAAACTTTACATTCTCTAGTGTGTTTATATAGATAAGAGGTTCGATGGCTTTCCCCTCAACATCTTTCCAATCATCTGATACCAGATATACATCAGAAGAAGGACCTGCGTCTTCAAATATCTTCAAGGAAGTTGGTATCTTGATCCTTACTTCTCCTGTATAGACTGTAGGAGCCTCATATACCCCACTTAAAGTGTTTTCTATATAATTGACTTCTACGGGATACTTCTCTTGGGAGTTGGTATAAATAAACTCACTATCTTCATCCCTTACAAAGATAGCATCATAGAGATATCTATAATTTTTAGTAATATCTGCATCCTTGCCTATCTTCATTAAGGACCCATATCTCCCACCTTGCAACCAACCCAATTCATCTATGTAAGAATCGCCTTGTTGGAACCCATCTACTTCCTTAGCAATCTTCTCCCTGACGTTCTCTAAGGCAAAATCCTTATCCTCATCTTGTACAATTTCAACGTACGCCTTTTGCCTGTTTTTGAATTGTTCTATATCAAGAAGTTTACCATCAGCTGTTTTGACGTCAAGGTAATCTTGCCCTTCAATTTGTTCGTATGCGATGAGGTTTAATTCATTGTCTTTCAACCACAACTCAACACTGTCAGCTTCAGGAACAAACTCTCGGATCATAAGATCCCTCCCAAAGAAGGGGCATGTGTCAGCCACAGGACAGGGGATACATACTAGCAAGCATTTATCGTGTAGCGAATCTTTTACCTTTTGTAATATTTCTTCTTCATAGAACTTACCTGCACGGATAATGTTGTTTTCATCATCCCTATCTTCAATGAAGTATTCTAACAAAGGCATGTCGACAACAGGGGTTGTTTTAATATAATTCTTGTAAGCCTCCAACCGGTTGCTGCCTATAGAAGTAGCCGTAGTAGCATCTTCCCAATTCATTATTCTTTGAGCAGCCTGTGCTAGGTGGCCGCTTGTCCAATGCATTCTGTTATTTAAAAACAGGTATCTTTGATAGTATAAACTATCCGGAGATCCCAGAGGTGCTGTTTGTCCAGGCAGATATCTTACAGGTACCCCACCACCTTGACCCTCAAGCGAGTTTTTAATAAGAGAGGTTATCTGTTGTAATTTACCTTCTGATATATCATCTTCAGGGTCTTCTCCTACCATCAACCATGGATCAGCATCATTACCCAATACACTATCCATAAGAATGCATTGTTCAAGTAGGTCTGAAGAAGAATCAATTTTCTCTACCAGATTTACTACAGTACTATGCAAAGTTAAGAATTTTGGATCTGAAATTCTTTGCACGAAATTGGTGATACTACCATTTAAAGTACTATTATTTAACAGTCTAAAATCATCTTTAGCCTCTATTAAAGGTCTAATAATCTCAGGCATTTGTTCTAGAGTTATGTCGGGTGGGTTATATATTTCCTCTGTTGCATCTTCACCTACTCGCTTCATTTCATCGGTTGTAATAATGGGGAGATCTTTAAGAGCTTGCCGCAATATCGTCCGTAAAGAATCTTTTGCCTTGCTGTCTCTACCGGACAGGGTATCCATCAGACGGAAGGAGTTGCTAGATCTATTTCTTTTTTGTAATTTATAGTTATCTCCAACTACTGTAGGAATGCCCACAGCGATATCCATGCCTTTCATGGTGGCAACATCTTCTTTAATACTAGTCCACTCCCCGTTTTTAATAGTAATAAAACTCCTAGGTTCTTTTGCGGGGAACATATCTAAACTATCTAACCCATATGATATTTCCTTTGCTTTTAAAGTATAGACATAGCAAGAAACTCCCTGCACTGAAACTTCAGGTTTGCCGCTTATGTGGGAAACTCCTTTAGTATATGTATAGGTTTTATCCCCATAGGTAACTGTAAAATTATCATATTCTGCAGGTGACTTGATGTACTCTATATTTGTCACGGTAACAAAAAACATTGCATTTTCATGATAGAGAGTGCAGAGGTTCTTTTTTGTCCCTACTTCAAAACCTAAGGGATCTTTTGAAATGAGAATCATTCTTTGGGGAAAGTAATGAGAACCACTATTCTTAACCTCAGGGGATCCCTCAGGGATAAATAACCTAGCTTGCTTAAGAGTACCAGCAGTATCCCATACATCAACAGGAGTACTTTTTTTCCTGATAACCTCTTGGGGCATAATACATTCTATTTTTTCAATAATAACAGCAGGTGCACCTGACCTCCCATGCAGCCCATTTAAATGTACTCTAAACACCCTGCTTGCATGGTCCGTCCATGAGGTTTCATAAGTAGTATATTGGGTGCCCCAATAAGTCCACCATAAGAATTTTCGCAACACTGGTGACGGCATATTTTTTGCCAGAATAGAAATATCAGCAGGATAGTTGTCTATATTTAACTGCAAGGTGCTTCCCGATGCTTTATTACTCCACATAGAAGCCTTGAATCTATTTTCATCTTCAAGAAAATAATTCATCTTTTCTGGGTACATTGCATCTGATGCCCACCCCATAACTGATTCATAGGAAACAGACCTAGTCCAAGGCCACCGAGAGAGGGTCCATTCAAACCCCCAATCCACCTTTTTTTTCTTGCTGACTTCAACCCAAGTCCCTTTATCAAGGGGAGATGTTACATCTTCAACAAAACCACCCAAGGTTTTCCAAACAGATGGGGCAATCTCATGTTGTGCAATCAGTTGAGTTTCAACAGCAAATAATATTCCTTCATAGTTTTTTTGAGCAAGCCCCCAACCAGGCCTTGTTGGATCATCTGGGTCTTCTAAAGGTTTGTTTATTATATGCCTTCTACTGGCTGTGCCCGCATCGTTCAACCCCCCCACCAAGTGAGCAGGAGAGTATTTAACTCCAGGCGATATTTCCATTCCATAAGTAGCCGCCAATTCTTGGTAGTTGATATCCCCATCTAAATCCCACTTCCAAGTTTCAACATCATCCCCATTGCTAGCATACGTAGCGGGTGAGGTGAATAAACCGTTCAGCAACCCAGAGGCCCGCAATGTATACTCTTCATCTCCTGTACTCGCATAATCAACCTGTATTGAAGGTAAGCGCGGAATAGAAGCCTTAGTATTGTAAAAGTGAAGTTTAGGATCATATTGATTAAGGGCATAGTTAATGAAGTAAGGGGAATCATTCTTTAGCAAATAAGAAGCAGTTGGTGCCAAGGGGTCTAAACAACTCTTTTCCTCAATAGTTGATATCTTGGTAGCGTCGTCCCACATATATCTATATTTAAGACTAGTCAACTTTTTCCTGTAGAAATCTATAACAGGAATTTCCTCTGTTATATTAGCTCTGATTTCACCCGTTAAGGCTCTAAGGATAGTATGATACGATGTAATCCTTTTGTTTATTTCTTTGAAAGAACCTCTATCTCCTTCTGGATTATTGCGGGTTTTAAACTCATCATAGGTTCTTTTCTCTAGATCAACAACTGCTCCATCGGCTTTAAGTTCACTGACAATCATTTTATGCATTTGTCTGTCTAGGTAGAAGATCATAGAGGTATCAGCAGATTCAACCAACTCTTTAGACAAGCTGATTATTTCTTGATTATTGAAGTGCATAAATTGAGGAACAGACTCACTTAAGGTTGGGTCAATTTCAAATCCTGCTGAAGAACCAACCCTGCTTTTCCAAATATTTTCTGCGTTATCCCTTCTCACCTGTAACTTAGAGGCAGCATTGATATCTGATAACACATTCTTTATGTAAGGTTGGATTATTTTATTTTCAATCCAGCTAGTTCCTGCGTTATGATTTTTGGCCCAGGTTAAATCATTGGTGGCAGATACGTATGCGGGAGCGTCAAGGGTCAACCATTTCTCGGTTGCTCCGTAGGCCTTGTCCCATCTCTGTTGGGCCTCGGCTGTTTGTAGCCGTTGCATACCCCCAAGCAAGAGCAATGGCACTTCAATTTCTTTGTTGAGGATGGCTTCTTTAAGAGGGTAAATCAATAAAGGAAATAACTTCTTTAACTCATTCATGGCCTCTTGCCCTGATCTTGACATCATTTCAGCAATACTACCACCACCCGTCATAAAAATAGAGGCGGCATTAGTGACTATTTCTACTGCAGGGAAGACTGGTTCCAGTATATCCCCAATATTTTTTATAGTGTAATACAGATTTAATATGCCGGAAACTATCTGAGCAACAGCTTGCACTTCTTCTAAAGCATATACAGATTCTTTAGCAACCCCATGCAAAGCAGTACCAGCTGTTTTTGCAAAATCTTTTAAAAGTTCTTCTACTTTAGTATTGATTAATTCAGAGGTTTCAACAGGTGACCTGGCAAGTGCCCCCCCTGTCAAATTAATAAGAGATTTAATTTTAACTTTTCTTTTCTGTTGTAATTGGGCGTATATATTTTGTAGGCTTTGGTCGATCATGGCTCCCGCAGCTTGTCCAACAGGAGCAATAACACCCCAAAGGTCATCACCTACCATCTGGGCACCTTCTTCAAAAGACACCCCTTCGTATTTACTAAACAAAGCCCCAAACTCTTTAGCGGAAGAAACCACCCCCCCAATACCCTGTCTCTTATACA
>LSQX01052304.1_pt1 | contig 13773 bp, 8 predicted proteins | sample 654561 | NCBI WGS metagenome assembly LSQX01 (sample SAMN04489861, study PRJNA283612) | anaerobic digester metagenome | isolation source: 4 biogas reactors fed with cattle manure at either 37C or 55C with and... | place: Denmark: Kongens Lyngby | collected 2014 | reverse complement strand
GATAATGCCTGTAGTCAACGTAGACGGGCATCTGGTGGGAGCGGGAGAGCCAGGCCCCATTACCCGCAGGCTTGCCTCTATGTATACCGAACGTGTAGCCAGTGCCGGGCTTAGAGGTTGATGCGTTTTCGCCCTAAGTGGCTGGGGGTAGCGCCGGGAGCGTGGGCGGCGGGGGGGGGGGGGCGTGGAGCCAGGGGAGGCCAGGGAGGTCGGAGGGGCCGGGGCGGCTGCGTTTGGGTTGCCGACCGCGGGTAAGGGCCAGTTTATGCATTCAGAGTGGCCGCGGAAGGGTACCCTCTGGTTTGGGTTCGTGGGATAGTCTAAAAATGAGTCACTTTTTTGGCGCGGGGGTATAATTTTTGGACGGGGCCGGTCTAAATTTTATACACTCAAGGCCGAGAGGCAATATTGGCCAGGAATAAGCAGGGAGACTATGGCATATCAAACCAGGGCCATACAGTAAATGGCTATACAGAAGCGCATAATCCGATATGTTGGAACGTCGGGCGGGAAAAGGTATAGTTTTTAGACTCCCCCAGTCTAAAAACTATACCTTTTCGATCACAAAGGGTCTAAAAATTGTACTCTTCGCGGCCACGGACCTCATTCGCTCCCGGGGCAACCCAGACTCATCGCCCACAAACCCCGCTCGCCGCCCTCTCCCTCTCCTTCTCTCGAGGCGAACTTCGGCCGCCGCACCGCTGCAATCCCTTTTGGGGTCTCCGGCAGCAGCCAAGTCGCCCAATCACGAACTGGGATACCAGCCCGGGTGATTCTCAGAACTCGAAGACCGATTTGATGAGACCGGTACGTCCGATGTTGAGGTTGGCTTCGATCGCTTCTTTGTAGTCTTCGAGTCGGAACTTGTGCGTAAGCAAGTGGGCTAGCCCCAATCGGCCGGTCTCAAGCAGTTCCATCGCCACCTCATACGTCCGCATTCTGCGCCCCTCAAATTCCTCTGTCGAGCACCAGAACGACCCGCGCACCTGGACTTCATTCAGCCATATGGGAGTCCAGTCCACTCCCTTCGGGAAAGCCGCCAGCCCTACCAGAACCATGGTCCCGTGGGGCAGGGTGAACCTGAGGGCATCGTCTATACTGGTGGAGCTTCCGACGCAGTCGTAGACTATGTCGGCTCCGCCCAGAACGACTCTCTTGCCCAACATGGGGTCGAGGAGCTTGGCGTCGAGGGCCTTGGCCAGGCCGGCGTAGTAATCTGATGAATGGTTCATATATACTACCTCGTCGGCCCCGCATTGCTTCGCTGCTTGTCCCTGGAACGGGTACTTGGCCAGGGCTACGATGCGGGCTTTTCCGCCCAGGGCCCGAATTGAGGCAATAGCTGACAGCCCTATAACCCCGCAGCCTATTACAAGCACGGTCGAGTCGTCCCGGGGGAAGTTCCGCATTACTGGATGGAGTGACGAACAGAACGCGTCGACCAGGACTGCGTCTTCTGAGGACACATTGTCGGGAATCGGGATGAGCTGGGTGTAATGGGCAACGAACTCCTCGCTCCACCCGCCGCCAGTATCGCGGCAGGATCCGATGGAGAAACCCGGAGAGACTGTCCCTTCCGTGAAATGGTAGCAGAGGGAGTAGTCCCCTCGTGCGCAGGCGGGGCATAGAGGATCTATCCCCCTCTGGGTGCAGGAGAGCAAGGGGTCGACTAGCACCCGGGAGCCTGTAGAGACAGTTGAAGCGAGGCGCTCGGCCGCGATCTCTCCCATCTCTGCCACGTATCCGCAATTCTCGTGCCCGATCGTAAAGGGGAACGAGGCAAAGGGCGATGTGGCCGGCGAGTCGTGGAGCTGAATCAGGTTCTTGTCGCTTCCGCAGAATCCGGCGTACTTGGTTTTGACCCTGACCCATTCCTGATTGGGCAGGGCCGGGCGAGCCACGTCTCTGAATACGATGTTTGAGAGGCTGTCGTAATATGCTCTTCGCGACAGCGATCCCATGATCATCGAGTAGGCGTATCTTGGCACCGATCCTTCAAACTGAACTGCTTTCATTTGATCAGCCCCATGTCCCTGCCATGTCTCTCGAGAAGGTCGAGGGCGAAATCTATGTCCTGATCTGTGTGGGCTGCGGTTACGTTAGCCCTCAACCGGCAGGTGTTCATGGGTACTGCCGGGTGGAGTATGGGCGATACGAACATGCCGTCCCTGTGGAGCCTGGCTGTAAGTTCCAGCGTCGGCTCTTCCTGCCCGATAATGATCGGTATGACGCAGCTTTTGGTGTTGAGGGTGTCATATCCCAGAGCATTGAGGCCGCCAACGAATCGTTTGATGTTGCGACGTACTGCTGAGATAAGCTCCGGCTCCTCCTCTATCACCTCGAGAGCTGCAGTTATTGCTGCAGCGGACGCCGGCGGTATTGCCGCTGAGAAGACAAACCCGCGGGCGCTGTGGCGGAGGAATTCTATCAGGTCGTGCTTGCCTGCAACGAAGCCGCCTGCTGCGGGCAGGGTTTTGGAAAGAGCCCCGCTTAGCATATCGACGTCGTGGGGGTCCATATTGAAGTATTCCATGATTCCATGGCCTGTTTCGCCGAGTACGCCCAGGGAGTGCGCTTCGTCAACCATCAGCCAGGCACCGTATTCACGGCACATTTCAACGAGCTCGGGGAGGGGACAGACGTCTCCATCCATGCTGTAGACTGCGTCGACGATCACAAGCTTGCCGTCATATCTGTCCTTTCCGGCCTCCAGGAGGCGCCTGAGGTCGTCCATGTCGTTATGCCTGAAACGCTGAAAGGTGGCATTGCATAGAAGACAGCCATCGATAATGCTTGCATGGCTAAGCTTGTCGGTGATGACTACGTCGTTTCTTCCCAGTAGAGTCTGTATCGTGGTGAGGTTTGCAACATAACCTGAGCTGTAGGCTATTGCATCCTCGTGTCCGAGGAATTCAGCCAGTTTGGTCTCGCACTTGACATGCTCTGTGGTGGTTCCGGCGAGGATTCTTACGCCGTGGGTCCCTGAACCGAAATGGTCGAGGGCCTGTCTGGCGCGTTCCTGCACCTTGGGATGTTTCAGCAACCCAAGGTAGCTGTAGGATGAGAACATGACCATCCGTCTTCCGCCTATGTGTACATGGGCACCGTCCAGTTCATCTATTTGCTGGAGGTAGTAGTATCTGTCATTCTCTCTTAAGGCGTTATAGGTTTCTTTAAAGGAGTCTATGCGGTTCTGAAATACGCTCACGATTAACCCTCCCTGACACGGTGTTCACAAAAATGTGCACAAACACATATTACTACCCGCCACGCAGCGTGTCAACGTGGATGTGCACGGGTGCACAGTCTGGCAGATCTTCTTGGCTATTGCTCATTTGTCATAGTGACGCAGTGAACCGGTTTGGGCAGGCTACAGGAGAGGCAATGCTACCGGGAGAGCAATGCTACGGGACTGGCAATGCGACGCGAGGGGCGATGCGACGGGAGGGGTGATGGAAGAGACGGGCGTGTCTGGATATGCCCGATCACATGAGAATCCTGTGGGCAAGAGGGCGTGATACCATGGATGCGGCAATCAGTGTGGCAACCATGAAGATGATGCGGAAGAGGGAGCGCTTTTCAGTTCTTGGCTCATTCGGAAGCCCTAGAGCACAGGCGGAAACGAATCCTCCGAAGAGTCCGCCAATATGGGCGTAGTTGTCAATGAGCGGACTTGTGAAGCCTATGAAGAGGTTGAGAAGGACGACCAGGATGAACCTTGACCCGGCGATCACGGCAAAATGCCTGGGGTACCTTATCCCGAAGTAGAAGAGGCAGCCAGCAAGTCCGAATATTGCGCCCGAAGCCCCTACGCCCAGCACCATAGGGTCGGAAAGATATGTGCTTACAATCGATCCCCAGATGCCTGAGAGAAGATAGACGAATGTGAACCGCATGGTTCCCAGGAGCCGTTCTGTCACGTTTCCGAGATTATAGAGAGAATAAGAGTTTGCGGCAAGGTGGAGCAATCCGGAATGGAGGAAGACGGACGTTACCAGGCGCCAGGCCTCGCCCGCGCGAATTGCCGGGCCGAATTTCGCGCCCCATTTCAGGAGGACTAACGGGTCTTGCGATCCCCCGGATGCTTCGAGCAACCCAAAGATGATTCCGTTGACCACAAGTAGCGTGTATGTCGCGGGTGCAGTTCGTTGGATGGAGAGTGGTCGTTCAGGGTAGCCCATATTGATCCCTCCCTAAGGGTTCCAATGCAAATACTACACGATATATGCCACATGTATCAAGATACTTGCGGGTGGACGGTTCGCACATTGCAGGCAACAAATCCGAAAACTGGGCCCGAGTAGAATGGTGCAACGCCATGTTCGGGCACGCGAGGTTGCCTGGACGGTGACTCCCTGGAATCTGCTAAAGGCCAGCTCTCGCCGACTATCAAAATTAGTATTAAAGTTTTCGAACTTTTTTCGTTGAAATGCATCTATAGTAGTAGAGCCGGGGTAATGCCCACACAATTCCATATAGCTGTGCCTTTCCAAATAGCGCTTTTTACTATGCAGGAGACAGGGCCAACAGAAAGAGACGCGTTCACATCATGACAGATCAGCATCAATGTTTTGCGTAGGACACCTCCCAGTAGACACAGCAGGTTTGGCAAACGAGAAGGCGCGGGGATGCGATTATCTGGCGGGGGTAGGAGCATATCCTTGCAGGCAAGTTACGGGTGTTAGCAATGCAGTTGGCGCAGCATGGAACTTCTTATGGGTGGCCCCGGCTCTCTTCTTCTCAAAATTTGGTCAGCCGAAGCGCGCCATTTCAGATCTTTGGCAACTGAGCTATGAATTCATGCATCACACCGGCGCCGCTTGCGCAGAAGCAGGGTACTTCGTCTCGGTGGCGAATCCCAAAAGGTGCAGGGCTGGGCTATTCGAGCCCAAGACGGGCGTTTTCCGCACCGGCTGAACCTACTCGGGCTCCAGCTGATGCTTTCCGTAGCCTGGGGCGCACGAGCGATACTGCTGCCTGACGCGAGCAGGCGAACTGCACCGGGATACTCGTGCGTCAGAAGACTTGTGGTTCTTTCGAACTCAGGTGCGGAGCCGGAATGAGGTCGTGGCCGGAATGGCTTTCGCCCTGTTCATCTCAGGAGGTGAACACCGTGGGCGATCCTCAGTGGACTTCCCTGTCAGATCCGGAGTTGGCACGCATGGCGGCAACAAGTTCACAGGACGCCTACTCTGAGCTTGTGAGAAGGCACTCTGCGAAGCTCCTGAATCTTGCCTGGAGGATGTCAGGCTCTGAGGAAGAGGCGTGGGACGCTGTTCAAGAGGCCTTCATGGCCGGATGGCGAAGCATTGCCAGTTACAGGGGCGACGCCGAAGTCTATACATGGCTGCGCAAGATACTGGTCAATGTGATACTTGGCAAGTTGAGGAGCAGGGGCCGGATGCAGATAGTGTCGCTGGATGAACCAGTAGAGTTAGACGAGTCTTACATTGAGCATGAAATCGCAGATGACAGCCTCGACCCGCAAGAAGTTGTGGGGCGTATGGAAACGATCGAATCCATACGTACCGCCGTGGCTGAGCTGCCGGCAATCTATAGATCCGTTTTTGTTCTGCGAGAAGCTGAAATGCTATCGTATTCTGAAATAGCGGAGGCCCTCGACATCTCCGAGGGCACGGTCAAATCAAGATTACACATGGCAAGGCGACTGCTGAGGGAGAGACTGACTAAGGAGGTGGCTGCTGCGCGGCGAGATTGAAGCCGATGCGGCGCTCTCTTGATGATCCAAGATAAGCTGCTATGCTGGTTTGGAATTGGACGCGATAGACGCCGCAGTCCGCATCCAGACGGCATGACTCTGGGAATGTATTTGGACGGCGAGTTGCCGAAGGGGAGGACTGCGTCTGTAGAAGCTCACCTCGAGGCATGTGCTTCGTGTCGCGACGAAGTGCAGCTGTTGGCTGCACTGGGTGAAGAATTCAGGGACATGGCTGATCCTGTATGGGATGTTGAAGCAATGGTCTGTCAGGCCATGGCTGAGGTGGAGCGCGTTGAGGCCTTGCGTGCTTCTGACAGTGCGAAGGCCGGCCGGGTCCGGTCGGCGGGAGCTCGGAGGAGGGCTATGGTGCCCCTTGCGGCTGCCGTGGCGGTACTCGTGATGTTTGCGGCTTCAATTTCATCTAGTGCGTTCAGGCGTAGTCTGGCCGAGCAGGATAAGGCTCTCATCAGGTTCCACCACATGATCTCCTCGAGCCATGTTGGAGGCACTCTTGATTCAAACAGTGCCAGGGTAATACGGGTGAGTGTGCCCCGTCCGAAGCTTGTGAAGGAGTGGCGGTGAGCAGATGTTCTGCAGTGGAGGCTTTGCAGGGTCACGGCCGCGAATCATGTCTGCCTTCCTGATGTCCCTGGTCATCATTATCATGTATGGATATGGAGCTGCCGGAGCCGATCAGTCGCTTGTGGTTGACGGGATGAGCCCTGATCAGTTGTATGCTCTTTCCCTGGCGCCGAAGGCTCACTTTAAGTCGGTGATCAGGCTATGGAACCCTTCCATCGGCGATCTGGAGGTCACGGCTACAGGTTACGGAGATGTGGTTGTGTATTCTCTGCGGTTGTTGGAGCATGAATACTGCCTGGCTGTGAACGGCAACACGACCGTATGCTACGGTCTGCCTGTTGACAGATCCTGTCCGGGCGGCGGAGGCGTTACGCTTATTGTCTGCGAGGACCAGATCACCCGGTTCCTGCTGGCAATGCTTGTGCCTGTAGGAGACGACCTGCCCCTTCTGGTCGACAACTACTCCATCGAGAAGTCGGCCGGGTTCTATTATGGGGGGCGGGAGAGTGTCAAGGTCAAGCTTGTACCGAAGCTTCCGGGAAACGTGGGGAGAACCGCATGGATTGATAAGGCGTCAGGTGTATTGCTCAGCCTTGAAGATGTGAATTACTGCGGAGATGTGATACAGCGTCTTCAGACTCTCCAACTGGATTGCACTCCTGAACTTGATGAAGAGCGGTTGAAATGGGCCAGGCTGGCCCTGACGATGGCTGCCCGCGATAGCGTAAGAGGATGGGCAATGACGGTGGATTACGCCTCGCAAGTTCTTGGCTTCAAGATTGCGGAGCCCAAATGGATACCGCCAGGCTACCAGCTGGCCGGCGTAAGAGTGCTTCAGGGTCTTGAAGGCAGCCCGTCGCTTGCAGGCGGCGTTGGGGGCGTTGCTCAGCTTGTCTACTATGATGGCCTTGGCATGATATCGCTCTACGAAAGAAGTGTTCCCTGGTGGGCCGCCTCCACGCTGGAGCCCGAGGCTGGAAATGTGATCGAATGGGAAACGTGCGGGATTAGATATGTTCTTGCCGGTGACATAGATCCGGGACTCCTCCTCAAAATGGCCCGTAGTGTGGGCTGACAGAGCCCCCGGGCTGCCCCGGCGAAAAGAACAGCGCGCTGGAGGGTAAACCCCTCTGAGCAGAGAACTACCCATCAGGGTTCAAATTCCTGCTCAGAGGGGGTTACTCTATTTTGGGAGGATTCTGCTTTGTCCACGCGGCCGATCTGCACCTCGATTCGCCGTTTGCGTCGCTGAAGGCGGGTTCGCCGCGGTTGGCACAGGCGTTCATAGACGCGTCAAGAGCTTCACTACAGGCCCTGGCGGGGGTTTGCATCGAACGCGGGGCGGATTTTCTCGTGCTGGCGGGAGATGTGTTCGATGCCGAGCAACAGAGCATCAGGGCACAGTTCGAGCTTTTCGAGGCCCTTTCAGAACTTGCCCGCCAAGGAATACACACATACATAGCGTACGGCAATCATGACGCCCTATCGGGATGGCGGGCGATCCTTGACTGGCCTGAGGAGGTCCACTTCTTTGGCGCCGATAGAGTGGAGTCATATCCAGTCTCCGTCGGCGGCGAGGTGGCGGCGGTCGTCGCGGGGATTAGTTACGCCCAGCCTGCTGTGGTCGAAAACCTGGCTCTCAGGTTCCGCAAGAATGACGGCGACCCGTTCACCATAGGCGTTCTCCATTCCAATGTGGGCGGCGATCCTGCGCATGAGAACTATGCGCCATGCACCCTCTCTGACCTGGTCTCCACCGGCATTGACTACTGGGCCCTGGGCCATGTGCACTCGCCCCGGGTGCTGTCGGAGAGGGATCCTGCGATTATCTATCCCGGCTGTACTCAAGGAAGGAACCCCAGGGAGACGGGGCCCGGCGGTTGCTTCGTGGTGCATGTAGACTCGGGGGGCTGGGTGGAGTACGAGTTCGTCCCGGTAGATGTGATCCGCTGGCATGTTGCGGACATACACATTGACGGCATGTCCAATCTTGGAGATCTGGTTGAGGAGGCAAAGGCCGAGATTGCCAGGCTTGCTCAGGCGTCCGATGGCCGCTCCTGCGCTGTACGCTTCCGTCTCTTCGGGCGCGGGCCCGTCCACAGCCAGCTGGCTGAAGGGGGCGGGGCAGACGATCTCGTGTCAGCGGTCGGAGAAGATATCGCACCGGGTACGCGATTCGATTGGATCGAGTCGATACAGGATTTCACCAGGCCCGATGTGGACAGGGATGCGCTCCTGGCCGGGGGAAGCTTGATCTCCGACTTCCTGTCACTGGCCGACGAGGCAAGATCGGGTCCTGGGGCCCTAGAGAGAATCAGGGAGATGCTGGCCGGGGACCTGGCACACCCCAGAGCGGCAAGAATCATCAGGGACATGAGTGATGAAGAGCTTGTAGCACTTGTGGACAGGGCGGAGTCGGTTGGGATCGGCCTGCTGCTGGGGGAGGAGGTGTAGGAGTTGCGCATACTTGAGCTGCACATAGACGGGTATGGAGTCTTCCGCGACCAGCACGTCCAGGACTTCGGAGATGGTGTCGTGCTCTTCTCCGGCCCGAACGAGGCGGGCAAGTCCACTTTGATGTCATTTGTGCGCGGGGTTCTGTTCGGGTTCGAGCGGGAGTCTCAAGCAGGCTACTATCCGCCTCTTTTGGGGGGACGCCACGGCGGGAGGCTCGTTGTTGAGATGCGCGATGGTGATGAGGTCGTTGTGGAACGCTACGCGGAGCGGGGACAACCGAAGGCTCCGGCCAGTGTAGTAGGGAACATGTCGAAAGCCCTCTACTCCAATGTATTTGCGTTTAGCCTCGCCGAACTTGCTTCATTGGAATCGCTTGGCTCCGAAGAGGTGCGCGCGAGGATATACAGCGCTGGTGCGGGCCTTGGAACGAGAACTCTGCCGGAGGCGCGGAAGGCTGTCCTTTCAAACATCGACAAGCTCTACAAGAGGCAGGGCAAAGTGCCCGCAATCAACGTTTTACTTCGGGAGATTGCGGAACTGGAAAGACTCTGTGGAGACCTTGCCAGCAGGCCGGCGGAGTTTAATGAGGTTGTGCGAAACATGGATCGGCTGGCCAGTGAAGAAAGACGGGCCCGGGAAGAACTAGATGAAGCGAAGGCCCGGCATCTGTGGTTCATGGCTCTTGTGGCCAGCAGAAAGACATGGGAACAACTCCTGGCTGCGCGGACCCTCCTCGATGCCCTTGCAGAAGAGGATCGGAGTGGTGGTGAGGCGCGAAGGGAGGCCGTTCTGGCTCTGGAGTCGGAGATACACCGCCTCAAGCTTGAGCAGGCAAGCTTTGTCCAGCTGGCCGACGCCATCTTCGAGCTGGAAGCTGCCGCACGCGAGAGAAGACGAGCATACGAGGAACGCCTGAGAGAACTGGGTGGCGCATGGGATGGAGAGAGACTGGACTCTGTGGATGTGTCGCCAGGCGTTACCGATGAGATACGGTCCTCGCGGGAGCGAATCGCGAGGCAGGACGCCGAGGTGCAGCGCCTTGCAGAAGTGGTTCGGGTGAGGCGGGAGGCAGCGGATGAGGTCGAGTTGAGGCTGAGCCGGCTCCAGGAGAGGCGCGAGGAGCTTGGCGAGTCTGACTACGACGCGAGGGATGACATTGTTGCGCGAATCGGCAGAATAGGTGAGGCGGAGGGCCGGCTCGGGAGGATGGGCGTTCTCGAGGCGAAGGCCGAGGGCGCCCAAGGAAGAATGGACGCGGCGCGCATAGTCGCAGACGACAAGGTGGAAAACGTGCAATCTGCGAGAGACGAAATCCGCCGGAGCAGGGGTTTTTCACGTTGGCTTGCCCCCGTTTCCACAGTGGCGCTTTCAATCATTCTGGCACTAGTCATGGACCGCGGAGCGGCCGTCTCCTTTGCTGTTGTGCTTGTGGGGGTATGTGCGGCGGCCGCCATGGCCTTGCGGGCGCTCGGGAGGACGCGTGATGCAAATAGCAGGTTCGAGAGGGCGACGGGGGAGGCTGAAAAGGCTGAAGAGGCCTTCCGGGAGTATCGGGATGAACACGGCGCTGTCTGCGATGAACTGAGGAGATTGAAGCACGAATATTCGCTGGCATGCCGCGAGCTATTCTACGAGGACGATGTTGACAGTGTGAGGCTTGCGCGTGAGAGGGATGCGGCCCGGGATGACCTGGAGGCCTGGGACGAGATGCTTCGCCTGGACCGAGAATGGAAGCAGGCCGCGGAGGATTGCAAGCGGGCTGAGGGCGAATGGAAGAGGGCCTCAAAATCGCAGAATGATGCGGCCGAGGAGCTAGGGCGCCTGCGCGAGGAATGGAGAAGCTGGCTGGGCGCGCGGGGGATGGATTCCTCTTTCGGGCACGATGCGGCTGAGAGGACTGTGGACGCGGTGCGCGAGGCGAGGCGGGCGCGGCAGTTGGTGATCGATGCCGGGGCGAGGCTTGATGATGCCAGAGAGCGTGCGCTGCAGTATGTGGAGGATGTGAACGCGGTCGCAAGATCGCTGGGGCTTGAGGAGACCGACATGGATCGGGCATCTTTGGCGGTTGAAGAGCTGGTTGCCATGGCAGAGGAGGCTAGGGCCGACCGGGAGGCGAGGGAGAGGGCGAAACTGGCAGTGCGTGAACTTGATGCGCAGTTTGCCCCGGCATTTCCCCCGGATGATCGCAAGCGGGCAGAGGAGTATCATCTGCTGCACACTGCTGAGGAGATAGCCGCCCTGTGCGAGGATGCCGAAGAGCGGCGGAAGGCACTCGAGGCGGAGCTGAACCGAATATCGGAAGACCGGGGCCGCCTGAACGAACGGAAGCGGTCGATGGAGCGTGATGACGAGATAGCGATGGCCAGCCTTAAGCTGGCATCGGCTGAGAGCAGGCTTGCGGAGAATACACGGGAGTGGGCTGCCCAGAAATTGTGCCTTGAGCTGTTGGATAGGGCTTGTGAGAAGTATGAGCGTGAGAGGCAGCCCAGGGTGCTTCGGGATGCGTCAGAGGCGCTTGCCGCGATGACCAGGGGGCGTTGGCAGTCGGTGATAGCCAGGGTTTCAGGCCTTGAGTCCCTCGATGTGATGGACGAGCACAGCAGGGCGCTCTCCCACGCTGCGCTGAGCTGCGGGACTGAGCAGCAGCTTTACCTTGCAGTCAGGTGTGGATTGGTCCGCGAGTATTGCTCCCACGCTGAACCGATGCCAGTGATGATCGATGAGGCGCTGGTCAACTTCGATCCCGAGCGGGCCGAGGCGGCTGCGGGTGTTTTGGCGGATCTTGCCGATGTTACTCAGATCATGGTGTTCACATGCCATCCTTACATGACTGAATGCTTCAAGCGCACAGGCAGAGTGACGGCGCATTTCGAGTTGGATGGGGCCGACATTCGGCTGCTTGCGTGAGATTCCCCCCAAAAAGCGGGGCATCTGTTCCCCGCCCCGTTTCATGGAATCGGCACATTTGATTGCCGAAAGATCACGCAATGTCTGAAAGAGGGAAAGAGTTGCCAGAGGAGAATTGCACAACTTACGCGGCGAACGAGGCCAGGGACCTCATGGGCCCTTATGGGTTCGGCCGCATCTTTCAGTTGCGTTCCCCGGCGGAGGGGCATCAAGAAAGAGGGATGGGGATTGGATTGAAGAGAGTGTTGGCGGTAGCCCTGATCGTGGTCTTCTTGTGTTCAGTTTCGGTTGCTTCGGCTGCCGGCTCACTGTTGCCCTTTGATCATGAGTGGACGGCGGCTGAGGTGAGAGCCAGGATCGCTGCTGGCGCCAGAGTGAACGCGAGAGACGATGATGGCTGGACGCCCCTGATGTTTGCCGCTGAGCATTCCGATGTTGAAGCCGTTACTGCTTTGCTTGAGGCGGGCGCAAATGTGAACGCCAGGTCAGCGTTTGGTTGGACGGCATTGATGTCGGCGGCCCTGTACAACACTGACCCTCAAGTCATTGCCAGGCTTGTCGAAGCCGGTGCCAGCGTCAATGTAATGGCGGAAGACGGCTCGACGCCTCTGATTCTTGCGACGTACAATGACTCCCCAGCGGCTGTGGGGCTGGTTCTGGCTGCTGGCGCCGATGTTGATGTAGAAGACATTCGTAGCTGGACTGCGCTGATGTATGCGGCTGGATGGGCCGACATCGAAGCCATTTCCGCCTTGCTCGAAGCGGGTGCAGATGTGAACGCCAGGTCGCCGCTGGGATGGACGCCGTTGATGTCGGCGGTTTCATGTGGCTACTGGCCCTCGGAGGTCCGCGAGTTTCAGTGGGAGGATTTCGATGACGATTGGGAGTGGGATGATGATGGCGACTGGGCCTGGGATGATGAGGAGGACTGGGAGTGGGAGTGGGAAAGCGCGTGGGATGAAGAGCAAGACTGGGAGGCAGAGTTATTAAGCAGGGAACCGGATCTCCTAGTCATCAGGGCATTAATAGCCGCAGGCGCTGACGTGAACGCGTGCACAGCGGATGGCTGGACTCCGCTGATGATTGCAGCCTTGAGCAATTCATGCCCCGAAACCGTTGAGGCCCTGATCGCGGCAGGAGCCGAAGTGAGTGCAAGAAATGAATACAGCCAGACGCCGCTCATACTTGCGGTTGAAAACGACATGAACACCGAAGTCGTCAAGATGCTTGTGGCTGCCGGCGCAACAGTGGGCCCGGAAGATGAGATTGGCAGGAGCCTCCTAGCATTTCCGGCCTACGTATCAGACCTCGAAGCCGCCAATTTGTTGTTGGCCGCTGGCTCTGATCCCAACGCAAGGGACCAATTCGGCTGGACGCCGCTGATGTACGCGGCAAGATACAGCGCTGATTACAGTGTAATCGCGCTGCTTGTTCGCGCGGGGGCCGGCGTCAATGCAATGATCGAAGATGGCACGACTCCGCTGATGCTTGCAACGATTGATGGCTCTCCAGATGTTGTCGAACTGCTTCTGGCCGCAGGTGCTGACGGAAGTGTACAAGACGAGGACGGCTGGATCGCGCTGACGTATGCAGCGAGATTCAACCCAGATCCTCAGGTTATCGCCGCGCTTATTCGGGCGGGCGCGCCCGTAGACCACAGAGATGCATATGGCGCAACACCGCTGATGCATACAGGCTTTAACCCGAACCCTGATGCGTCCGGCCTTCTCGTTGCCGGCGGCGCCAACGTGAATGCCAGAGACGCGAGTGGTTGGACTCCTCTGATGTTCGCAGCGGCAGGCAGCATGAATCATGACGCGATCGCTTTCCTTCTGAAGGCAGGCGCTGATGTGACCAAACGGAACAGTGAAGGTGCAACGGCTCTCATGATCGCGGCCGCCAATCCCGAGAACGTGGAAGCGCTTGGGCTGCTCATAGAGGCAGGCGCTGATGTGAATGGAAGAGACATAGACGGTTGGACACCTCTGATGTGGGCGGCAGCCATCAACCCGGATCCGAAAGCGATCACGGTGCTTGTTGCGGCAGGCGCCGACCTGAATCGCACCGACGAAAGCGGGTGGACTGCGCTTATGATGGCAGCTACGTAC
>LSQX01039145.1_pt1 | contig 13773 bp, 9 predicted proteins | sample 654561 | NCBI WGS metagenome assembly LSQX01 (sample SAMN04489861, study PRJNA283612) | anaerobic digester metagenome | isolation source: 4 biogas reactors fed with cattle manure at either 37C or 55C with and... | place: Denmark: Kongens Lyngby | collected 2014 | reverse complement strand
TCTAGGCATAACGGGAACAGAACGGTTGCAATCGTTAAACCAGGAAATAGCTGATCTATTGTTTACAGATGCCTCGGATGCTCCCCAACGCCTAGGCGGTGAAGAGTCATCTTTATTTGAGTCTCTGAAATGGGCGGCAGAACTGGCCCAGGCATTGGAACAGGGTTTGGAAAGTACCATCCGGGAGCTGGTAAATCACCGCAGAGAGATACTGGCGTTGCCTGATTCGGGTGTACCCGGCCAGCTCCGTAAAGACCTGGCTGAAGAATTAGATAATCTGGCGGAACGTCTGGGTAAAGATGATTTTTATCGGCATACAGCGGATTTAAATACCATGCTGACTACCATCAAAGCAGCCAGCCGTGATGCTGCGCTGAAAATGGCTGGCATCCAGCAGAATTCCATAAAATCGGCTTCTCAGGAACTGATTGTGTTACCTGCCTGGCAAGAATTTACCCAGGAGGAACAGAACGATATACTGGCTCGGCTGGATAGCTTGAAAAAAGAAGCTTCTGCTGATCTTGCTGGACTGAAGGATCTTATAAACCAGGAATTTGTTTTCCACTCCCGCTTGAGGGAAATGAAAGAATGGATGATCAAGGAAGGTCGTGAACGACAGCACCAGCGTCTGGAAGAAGAGAAAAAGGTTGTTATTGCCGAAGGCAAGAAAAAAATTCAGGAAGTCTTTAAATTCCCGCGAGCATTGAACAGCGCGAGTGAATTGGATGAGCTCATAAAACAGCTCCAAAATCTGAAAAATCAGATCGCCCTTTATAGTGAGATTGAAGTTACTTTAAGCATCGAGGATTGATAATATGGCCTATGATCAAAATACCCGCAACCGATTACAGAGATTTGTAATTGAAGCTCGTAACCTGCTGAGCGGAGAATTTACGCGCCAGTTCCAACAAAAATACGGTCTGGATGCCAGTTCTGGGGAAGTCAGTCAGCTGAAGCGTCTGGTTCATCTTAATGATCGTGAAATGGAGACTGCCCAAATGCTCCGGGACACCCTCGCTTACTATCTGGCTTCCAGTCCTTCGGGTGGCAAACGGGAATGCCTGGAACGAATGATCCGGGAGCAGGCCTTTACAGTCTTAAACCGGCTGTGTGCTCTGCGCATGGCTGAAGCACGGGAAATAATTATTGAATCACTATCCAGAACCTATAATTCCAAAGGATTTCAGCTTTATGCTCGTTTGGCGGGTACCGCTCTGGGAGAAACCGGAGATGCTTACCGCGCCTACATCTTCAGCTTGTTTGATGAACTATCCCTGGACTTGCCGGTGCTATTTGATCGCTTTAGCCATCAGGGATACTTGTTCCCCGGTGAAGGAGTGTTATTGGAGCTTCTGGCCATGATGAATGATTCAGGACTATCTCCATTATGGGTAGAAGATGAGACGATCGGCTGGATATATCAGTATTTTAATAGCCTGGATGAAAGACGGCAGATGAGATCTGAGTCTCAAGCTCCGCGTAATAGCCGCGAGCTTGCGGTGCGCAACCAGTTCTTTACGCCGCGTTATGTGGTGGAATTTCTGACTGATAATACATTGGGGCGCCTCTGGTATGAAATGACCCGGGGTGAGACCCAGCTTAAGGATAGTTGTAGCTATCTGGTGTGTCGACCCCAGGAAATATTCCTGGCCGCTGGTGAGGAAGCACCAGAAACGGAAGCATCCACGGATGATCTGAGCCAGGAAGAGATGCTGCAGCAAGCGGTTTACATACCCTATCGCCCCTTAAAAGACCCGCGGGAGATCCTCATGCTGGATCCGGCCTGCGGTTCCATGCACTTTGGACTGTATGCCTTTGATCTATATGAAAAGATATATGAGGAAGCCTGGGATCTGGAATCTCAACTGGGTTCTCAAGCTTTTGCACGCAGTGAGAATCTGAAACCATTACAGCAAACTTATGCCAGCAGAGAAGAATTCCTGCGCAATGTACCGCGTTTGATCGTTGAATGCAATATTCATGGGGTGGATATTGATTCCCGAGCGGTGCAAATCGCCGGGCTATCCCTATGGTTACGAGCCCAGCGAAGCTGGCTATGTCAGGGGCTCAAACCGCAGCAAAGACCGCAGATAAGGAAATCCAATGTGGTTTGTGCTGAACCCATGCCTGGAGAAAAAGGAATGCTGGAGGAGTTCGCCGGTAAACTGAAACCCAGGGTACTGGGTCAACTGGTGGAAATGATTTTTGACAAGATGCAACTGGCCGGTGAGGCCGGATCTCTGTTGAAAATTGAAGAAGAAATCGAAGAAGTGCTAAACCTGGCCCGGGAGGAGTTCCAAAGGGAAATACAAATTCGTAATGATGAGAGGAATACGCTTTTTCCAGATATCCAATCCCCTCGACAAGCGAGTCTGTTTGACTTTACTGATCTCGGGGATAAAACACGATTTTGGAATTTTGCAGAGCAGAAACTGCTGGATGCTTTAAGGGAATATGCTGAGCAGGCAGATGGCATAGATGCTGTGCAGAAACGCCTTTTTGCTCAGGATGCTGCCCGGGGATTTGCTTTTATTGATGTTTTTCGTAAGAAATATGATGTTGTTCTAATGAATCCACCGTTTGGTGAGGCTTCGGGCAGAGTTATAAATTATCTTAATAGAAGATATGAGCTATGGAACAAGAATCTTCTTTGTTCCTTTATTATTCGTTCAAAAGATATAACAAATCAGCTTGGACTAACTGGGGTAATTTTTGATAGGACCGCGGCAATTAAGAGTTCATATGAAAAGTTCCGAATAAATCATCTCGACCTATACATAGTATCGGCTGCGGATACCGGTTGGAATGTATTAGATGCAGATGTTGAAACAACGGTTTATGTTTTGGCTTCTAAGTCTGTTGAAGGGGCCGCCTCCTTTTTTGATGTAAGGGATTATTCTGCTGACCTAAAAGGGACAAAGCTTAATATAATGATTGAGGACTTTAAAGAAGGCAAATTAGCGGACATGATACACCTAGTCGATCCGCGTTCATTTTTACGTTTACCAAATTCCATAGTAGGATACTATTTTAATGACTTGCTTATGAAGTTATTTTTTAAGTTTGATAATTTAGAACAATTAGGGTTGCAAGCAAGGCAAGGACATGCCTTAGTATCTAATGAACACTTTCGATTGTTTTGGGAGTTGCCGTTTGTCAGCAATATGGGCTATGAGTCTTTTTATTCATCTCTTTATAATGGCTCTGAATTTAGTCTTTTTGCAATTCCAACACGTGATACTGTTGCCTTTGGAGTACATGGGCTAAATGTAATTTATAACAAATCAGTAGTTTTGAGGAATCCTCAGTATCAATATCTCAGTGGTGTTGGGTATGGGAAAAGAGGAGATTTTTTAGATGCACACATATTGCCTTCTGGAGCTGTATTTACCTCTGAAGGTCAAGCAATTACAGGTATTTCAAATGATAAGGCTCTTATCTGTTTAGCTTATCTTAACAGTAGCATTGCTCAATATACGATAAACCAATACTGCGGACAACATAAACATTGCGGGTATGTAAATCTGTTGCCTCTTCCCATATTAGATGAGTTAGTTGGCAAACTTATAAAAGATAATACATTATGCCTTATTAATATAAAAAAGACATGGTTCAAATGCGATGAAACAGCTAGAGAATTTAGTTGCCCTTTGTTTGCCACTGAAGGTAAATACTTTTTAAAAAATAACTTAAAATCTTTAATAGATGATCAAAAAGCCAAATATAAGATTGATTCTGAACAGCTATTCAATTGTATCCAAAGAAATGACGAAATTTTCATTTCTAGTGCAGAATTAACTTCTCAACAGTACCAGTATTTAATAGCTTTCTCCAAAATACGACCTCAAGATACCCCGTGGCCGGATATGGATAGGGATAGAGGTACAAGTGAAATAGAGTTATTTCTATGCAAAGAAATTATTTCGCAGCTAGTAGGCTTTGTAGTCGGCCGTTGGGACATCTTTTACGTCACTGGACGAAAAGAAGCTTCTGAACTTGAAGAGCTTTTTGAACCACTTCCTGTTTACCCATCGGGAATGCTTCAGAATGAGCAGGGCTTACCTGCTGGTCCACAAGACGTACCAGAAGATTACCCCTTAAGAATTAGCTGGAGCGGTATTCTGGTTGATGACGAAGGTCAGCCTGAGGACATCGTAGCCCGGGTGCGTGAAGCTATCGAGGTAATATGGAAAGAAAAGGCCGGGGATATTGAGCAAGAGGCTTGTGGGATCCTGAGTGCTGACTCTTTGCGGGATTATTTTCGCAAGCCAGGCAATTTCTTTGCCGAACATTTGAAGCGTTATTCCAAGAGCCGCCGCCAGGCTCCTATTTACTGGCCTTTATCAACTGCCTCCGGTTCCTATACGATCTGGCTCTATTACCAGCGTCTAAGTGACCAGACACTGTATAGATGTGTAAATGACTATATCGAACCCAAGTTAAAACAGGTAATGGAATCTACTCGCCAACTGCGGCAGAAGGGCGGGCGCAGCCGAAAGGAAGAGAGAGAGCTGGAAGAACTGGTCAATATGGAACAGGAGTTACAGGAATTCCGTGATGAGCTATTACGAGTGGCAGCCTTTTGGAAACCTGATCTCAATGATGGGGTGCAGATTACTGCTGCACCGCTCTGGAAGCTATTCCGTTTACCCAAATGGCGGACTACCTTGAAAGAAACCTGGGAGAAGCTGGAGAAGGGCGATTATGATTGGGCCAATTTAGCCTACAGCATTTGGCCGGAGCGGGTGAGGGAGAAGTGCAAACATGATAAATCCCTGGCCATTGCCCACGATCAGGAGGACATATATGAAGAACCCGTTGCTCAGGCCAAGAAAAAGGGTGGCCGGGGCAAGAAAAATACATAGTGGGAGTGCGGGCTATGAATTCTATCCGAGAATTTATTAAACAAGAGGTATTATTACCGCGGCTGAATAAGAACGGAGTGCTGATCGTTTATGATCCGGAGATGCGTTATCGGGAGCTTTGCCTGGACATGGAAAGCGAGGAAGTGCGAGTAATAGATGCCAGTGAGAGCAGCATTTTAAGCCGGGAGCTGGCTATCAGGACCCTGAATGAATTAGCATTAGCTCAATTAAAAGGGATGTTGATTTATGTTCCTTTCAAGGCGCCATTGAATGATAAAGAAAAGGTGAAAGATCCATTTGCGCTTTACATAGCATTTGATAGTATATTCCCCGATCCTGTTAACGATGGGGATGAATATATGAGCATTTGCCTCAAGGCCAAGCCCGATTGTGTCACGCAGATACGCCGGGTTTTCTCCGAAAACCCCAATCCCACCTTTGCCGTAATTGATGCCATCGGTGGTGGCCCGGGATGGCCTACCCTGCAAACATTGCTCAAGGTGGAATCAGCCCGTGATATCCTGCTGGCCTTATTAGCTCCCTCGCCGGAGCAACAAAACGCGCTTAAAGGCCAGGATGGCTGGGTAGCCGAGGCCAAAGAACTATTTCGAACCAGCCTGGATATGAAACTACTTACCAAAGGCAAAACCTGGTCATCTATTGCAGATGAATTATGGCGTTTTATATTGTTCAGTGAATTTGTCTTTGATCTGCCTGGTGGATTGCCGGAAAACTTGAACAAGGTTCCGCGAGCTTGTCTGGAGGCCCGGTACTTGGTCGAATATCTCTGTGATACCCTGCGCAGTGACCGGCGAACTCAGAATGAATATATCTCCAGATCCACAGCTATAGAACAGGATTTAGCTCTGGTTGCCAATTGTGCAGGTGTCAAAGATCTGGGCAGGAGGGATACCTTTCCCTTTGAAGAACGGTGGTTTCTGGAACGAGCGATTGAATGCCTGCAAAAAGACGATCATGATGAAGTCCGCAAGATTCTGCATGGCCGTGAATCTTCGGTATGGAGTAATATCGGTGAAAGCCAGGTGCAATGGGGACTGGTCAGGGCAGTTCTGGAATTGGTGGAAGTCTGTGCTGATTATGAGCGACAGCTTCCTGATTATAGCCAGAGTATGACAGCACTCATCGATTTCTATGTGGCCAGTCTGCGTGAGGTGGATCGGATCCACCGCGAGTTTGAGCAGGCAGCGGGTGATTATCTGGAATCCCGGACTAATCTAAATCAATTGGTAGATTTGGGACGGGCTCATTATCGTTGTTTGAGTGAAAAAGTGCATGATTTGTTCATCCGGCATTTTGAAATATCAGGCTGGCCGGTAGTAGGCAAGCTTAGTAATGCCGACGTATTTGACCGCTTTATTGCGCCCCGTTTGACGGAAAAAGGGCATCGCATCGCATTTTTTATGGTGGATGCGCTTCGTTATGAACTGGGTGTGGCGCTCTCAAAACAATTGAGTGAAGATGGCAAGGTTGAACTTTACTCAGCCCTGGCTCAATTGCCTAGCACTACGAAAGTTGGTATGGCCAGCTTACTGCCCCGGGCTGGGGATGCTCTGGTTATTAATCGCAAGCAAGATGGCAGCATTATTCCTTGCTTGGATGACTTAGCTCTGGGGAATGTTAACCAAAGAATGGATGTATTACGTAATCAATATGGTCAGCGTTTCTTGGAAATGACTCTTAATGATTTTTTAAATAAAAAGAATAAAATAGCCAATGACGTGGACTTATTGGTGTTACGCAGTGTGGAGATAGATACTCAATTTGAAAGTAATCCGGAAACTGCTTCGGGTTTGATTCAGGATATGTTGAAACGGATTAGGGTGGCAGTGCACCGTTTGCAAACATTAGGCTTCCAGGAGATAGTAATTGCTACAGATCATGGTTTTGTTCTCAATTTACTAATTCAGGCAGGAGATGCGGTCTCCAAACCTCCAGGTGATTGGGCTAATGAGCATGAACGCCTGCTGTTGGGACAGGGAAACGGTGATGCTTCTAATTTCGTAATGACTGCTCCAATGGCCGGTATTCGTGGTGATTTTCCTCACATAGCCGGACCACGGGGATTGGTTCCTTACCGTTCAGGTATGGTTTATTTTCATGGTGGTGCATCTCTGCAGGAATTGATTGTGCCGCTGATTGTAGTTCGGCTGGAGGAAGAAAAGCAGGATTATAGAACTCCGGATGTGAACCTCTCCTATAAAAATGGTGCAAAAAGGATTACCACTCGTTTGCCGGTTATGGATATTAGCCTGCAGGACCTGGGCTTGTTCGGGCAGAATACTGAATTGGAGATTCTACTGGAGGCACATGACCCCAAGGGAAATGTAGTTGGTGAAGCCAGGAGCGGAGGGAGAGTTAATCCGGCTACCGGGACAATAAGTCTTAAACCCGGAGAAAGGATACAGGTGACGATCAAGATGCAGGCTGAATATGAAGGTAAATTCTCGGTTAAGGCCTTGAACCCAACTACCCTGACCACTTATTGCAAAGTCGATTTAGAAACGGATTATGTGGTGTAACGATATGGATAAATTAGATAATAAACTAACATCAACATTTGAAGGACGGGTCGTGCGCAAGGATCTTCTGCACCGTATTAAGAAGGGGACCAATGTGCCTACCTTTGTGCTGGAATTTCTGCTAGCTCGCTATTGTGCCAGCGAAGATCCGGCTGAGATTCAGGCAGGGATGGAAGCTGTTTTGGCTACCCTACAGGATAATTATGTGCGACCTGATGAGGCTAATGCTGCTCAATCGAAAGTGGCTACCAAAGGCAAACACCGATTTATAGACAAGGTGCATGTGCGCTATATCGAAAAGGAGAAAAGACACTGGGCTGCCCTGGAGAATTTCAACTCGCAGCGCATTGCCATTAGTGAGCGTTTTTATAAGGATAACGACCGCCTTTTAGAGGGAGGTATCTGGGCTGAAGTAACCCTTGCCTATAATAATCTTGATCAGGATAATTATGCCTTCTTAATTGAGGATCTTATGCCAATTCAACTTAGCCGGTTTGATTTTGAACGCTATGGCGAAGGCCGGCAAGAATTTACACGGGATGAATGGTTGGATGTTATATTACGATCAGTCGGATTGGAGCCAGCAAAACTGACCAAGCGGATGAAATTCCATTATATAGCCCGCCTGGCACCATTGGTGGAGGCCAACTTCAATTTTATCGAGTTGGGACCGCGCGGTACCGGAAAATCATATTTCTTTAGTGAGTTTTCTCCCTATGCCACGTTAATTAGCGGTGGACAGGCCACCAAATCCACGTTGTTTTATAACAATGCCCGTAATAAAGTGGGCCTGGTTGGATTTTGGGATACAGTTGCCTTTGACGAAGTGGCGGGGATTAAGATAAAAGACGCTGACACCATTCAAATTATGAAGGATTATATGGCTAACGGCAGATTCTCCCGTGGGGTTGAAGTTATCGCTGATGCCAGCATGTCTTTTGTAGGAAATATTGATCAGTCCATTGAGCAATTGGTATATTCCACCGACTATGACTTATTTATGCCTTTGCCCAAGGAATTCGATCTGGCTATACTAGACCGTTTTACCTATTATTTACCGGGCTGGGAGATGCCCAAAAACAGCAGTGAGTTCTTAACCGACCAATACGGGTTTATTACCGATTATCTGGCGGAAGCTTTTCACTATCAACTGAAGCATTCCAACCGTTATGAAGAGGTGAATAAGCGGATCAAGCTGGGTAGTTCAGTGGAGGGTCGTGATGAGAAGGGAATTAAGAAGACCGTTTGTGCTTTTCTTAAAATTCTTCATCCGGTGGGAGAGCCTAGCAATGAAGAGTTTGATGAGTATGTGGCCTATGCGATAGAAGGACGCCGCCGGGTAAAAGAACAGATGAATAAACGCAAACCAGATGATGAATTTGCCCGGATTAATCTTTCCTTTATTGATCGCGATGGACAAGAAGTAGTAGTTTTTTGCCCGGAATCGAAAAACGCTCAGGCGACCCAGCGACCTATAAGAAAGGAACTGGATGGAACCACTACGCCGTCATCCGGTACATCCAAAAAGCAACCTGTGGAAGATGCAGTAGTGAAGGAATCGGTATCTGAAGAGGTAATGTGTGCAGGTTCCGCATCACCGGCTGTAGAATTATCTCTGCCGGAAGAACTAGAACCTAAAGAACAGCACTATACTATTCTTTACGGAGATACAGGATATAGCTATGAATCCATAATAGGACCGTATTTAAAGGCAGCCAAAACCATAACTGTTGAGGATCCATATATCCGGATTAACTACCAGCTTCAAAATTTCGTGCGCTTTTGCGAAGCTGTGGTTAAGCTTTCTTCTATTCAGCAGATTAATCTTATTACCAGTTGTGATGACAATACCAATGTATCGGATATGAAGGAAAGGCTGCAAGAGCTCAAAGAAAGTCTGATGGAAATAGATGTAATCCTGGATATAAAAATAAGGCCCAATATGCATGATCGTGAAATTCGCCTCGATAACGGCTGGGTAATCAAGATTGGCCGAGGCTTGGATTTTTATCAAAAACCCAATGGATGGTTTGAGATTGGTGCCAATGATCTAGCATTGCGCAAGTGTTTGGAAACCAAGGTGGACATATTTAAAGACGGTAAAGTATCACAAACATAGGATGCCTTATTCAGATGATGTATACGAGCCTATGTTATTCGCTACTTGGTTATATGACTCCTACCGAATTCCAAGCGAGCTGTTTTCTGTAATGTGTTACTTAATCGTGTTGACAAAACGGTGGGCTTTAAAAACTGTCAACCAGATTACCACCAAGTATGAGATCAGCCAAGTGGTTATCTCACGCTGGAGGAAGCCGAAGTTAAAATCTCTATGGATAGCAAGAGCCAGGCATTAGATAAGAGCATAGCAATTCGAAATTCTTGGCATTGAGACCGGTAACCCTTTTGAAAAAGCCCGGCTCAAGCTGTGTGAAGACAGTTTAAACTGAACGCGATTTCGAGAAAGATTTTTGCAGATGAAAGAGAGGGCCGACCATATCGAGTGGTTTAATTGAGTTGCGGGGATGCCATTGAGGCAATCACCGAACTGCGCACTGGTGCGCACCGGTATCCGGCTGAAAGGACCTCCTACAATTAAATGTAGTGCAATGGATAGGTTCAATGCACTTATCTCGTGCTTTTTGAATGCAAAGGGATTATGGCATTTCAGTGATAGCTTTTGCCGCAGCAATGTATATGTTTTAAATTAAGAAGGAATGAATTTAATGCTCCGAACAGAGAACCGTTTAGAATTGGAAACTTTGTATGAGGCGACAGCCCGAGAAGAAGCAGAGCTCAAAGCGATTCGTATGCAGGCTTTTAACGCTTCGGACGCTTCTTCAGCCACTGGCGTGAGGTATTCTCTTGATCACAGCACTCTGGATTCGCTCCAAGATCGTATCCAATATGTTATGAAGGGTATGATCCCTTTTAAGACATTGCTTTCTTCTCATATAACAAAAAGCCGTTTTCGGAGCGATCCAGAATTCTACCACAAATGCGGCATCTCAAGACAGCATTTCTCCAAAATAATGGGAAGAGAACTTTATATACCGAAGAAGAAAACTGTAATGGCAATGGCTCTAACACTGAGGTTGTCACTCGAGGATACGAAAGAACTGCTAGCCAGCGCTGGCTTTACTTTCGTCAAGTCTGATAAAACGGATATCGTTGTACATTACTGTATCGAGCACCAATTGTATGATTTGGACGATGTCAATGAAGCCCTAGTGATTTTCAACGAAAAGCCGCTCCTGGAATAGGGGTGGCTTTTTTAAATGTCCCCTGGCAGTTGACCTATTTGCATGATGATACTTGTATGATTAGTACAACAAAATTAACGGAACGCGTGACTATCATTATTTATCATCTTTGGAATAGGGGGGTTAATATGTGGGTTCTTTTCGAAATGACAGGATGGATTGGCACCGAACATTATTTGCTTGAAGGCGAGGACTGCGACAGCATTGTACAACAGCTATTAAGAGAAAATGACCTATACTGCATAGCGAGGATGGGAAGAAGCATGGGCCCGAAAGCTGACCAGCCGCAACTGAACAAAATCGATAGGTTTCTAAAAAAATATGACAACGGCGAACTGACGTGGAATGATCTCTCAAAGTTTAATTTTAAATTAAGCACAGGAAGCCTTCGTTGCATGGGCATAGCCTCGGAATCAGAAGAGATCGAAAAATTAAAACAGCGGGCAACTCAGAGGAGATAATAATCATCGCTTTTATACTATCCGGAGTATCAAGTAAAGGAGAGATACTGATGAACTACGATTCCGAGAGCTTGTTTGAAATATTAACTAATTATGCTGTTGAAGTCGGGCTGCTTGACAACAAGGATGAGATTATAGTTACTCAAGAGACCCAAAAAGATTTAATTTCAGCTATTGTTGACGACGTAAGCAATTCAAAAATATCAGATTTTAATGGCAGGAATCCTTTCCACCTGAGTTTTAAGTATGTGTTTTCGAAAGGGTTTGAATTGGCGGTTTTAACCGATGAATTTGGAGCGGAACTCTATTGTGAACATACAGACTATAATTACGAAGATCTGCTGGAAGATCGATGTGGTTTGGCAGCCGATAAAAAATGGATCCCGTTGATTGATATTACGTTGTCCTTATACATTAATGGATTGTATGACAGTTATCAGCAGTATGTTACCACAGCTTACAGCAAATCAAAGGATGTTGATACCTGGAGTATATTTGATCAAGCTCTGAGGGTAATTAACATCCTGGGAATAACATTTGGTAAAAGGTGTATTAAAAAAAGAAAGCCATGGCAGCTAATTAGAGGGAACGACGGACGAAATAAGATCAATTAAACTAAATGACAGGAGGGATATAACCATGATTGACTCTATCAGTTACGGAGATATCAAACATATAAAGGAGCTCATCGTTGAGGGGAATACAGAGCGTGCAATTGAGCAGCTAACTATGATTCAGGACCAGATTTTCATCGACAACGAAGCGCACACATTCGGTATCACCGTGTTGGGGATAACGGTATGGATTATATTAAACGTCTGGGGATATCAAATCCCCAACGATTATTACTACAGCGCTTCTTATGACAGTAGCCTCTTGTCAGTTGCAATAGGATGTATTACCTCGTCTGTATTTACGATCGGTGTAGGATTATTTGCATCAGCATTCATGGGAGTGATTTTTTACGGAATCGGCAAACAAGCTTATTTAAGTTATGTAAACAGTAATTATGGATATCTAGACCGTGAGGAATGGATCAAACAAACGAACAAAAGAAAGATGCTTCTATATGCAGGTGCGATACTTGTTGCAGTCTTCCTGATGGCCTGGCATTATTATTCCTATGTTTCTGGATAATGGTGATGTCAGAACCATAGAGGTTTTTCTGTGTATCCCAACTTCAACTGTTGCCAGAATGAAGGAAAAAAGTATTGTTTATAGCACTAATAAATTGATTTGTGGAGGAAAAAAAATGAGTGATTGCCCAGAAGATAGACCTTTGGGATCAAGTGTTCAATATGTAAGGCTTACCAATGATAAGGGTGAAGTCATGCTATTACACCCCAGAACTAATGCATATAGGGTTGCCTATCAAGTTGCAGAAGGTGAAGTGTGCTATTCGGAAAAATTCCGTGTTAGGGTTGGTGTGCAGATCAACTATTATCATTTTCTAAGGTTTATCGCATTTAACAACAATATTGCTAAAGTAGATCTCCCGGACGGCAGAGCTTATAAAATCGGGTACGAGCATGGAGTGCATGGTGGATACCCTACCTCTAAAGTTTATCGAATTGATTAATTCTCACAGAACAGATTACCACCCTACTAACAAGGCTCTTCTAGTTGGAGGCTATAATGTCAGAAGAATCTCGACCATACATTATTCTATCCAATGAGCCACAAATCATTGTGGACATAGCGGCAATTTACATTAATGGCCAGCAGATTGATACCAAAGTAGACTATCTGAGATATATAGCCCTTGAGGAGTGTAATTTCATTGAAGCTTTTGCGATGAAAGACGGGAAACGAATTGAGATCATTCCTAATAACCACAAGGTAATGAACATCACCTATGAACGCAGTCGGGTTGATTTTAGTGAGGGGGATAGTTATCATATCGCAACCAAAGAGCGCAATATCTTAGATGCAATAATGGTCAATTATTAAGTCATTATTTGGACATTATTTTTGTAAAAACCTTTAAAAAGTTATGAGCTAAAGTGAATATAATATTTTTGTGAACGGCTTAATACTGGGGATTATGATAACCTGTGATACATTACAAAATGAGTTTATACGGATTCGTAATCAGCAGGTCACCGGTTCACAGAAAGATACAATAATGAACATAAATGCAGTACAAAGTAGATTAAGAGATGTTGACTACACTTTACCCGTGTGTACCAATGTTTACCAACCTTAAAAATAGCCATCTGCAGTTGCCTGTAGATGGCTATTTTTCTCACTTTACTAAAAACAGTGATGAGAACTGGCTGGTCTTTAGTTTTTGATTTCTTGATTCTTCTTATGTTGCATTTTTACTATTTAATTTTCAAGGCTGTAAAAACTCCGCTGTATGGTTTTTAAGTGCGTAGGATAAATCTCTATAAACGGGATATCTTAAACTCCTTAAATCACATTTAATAGGAGTAATTTTTGAACAAAGGATTATGTCTAAAGTTAGATAGTTATGCAGTAAAGCTTTTTTAGTATCTAAGGTTCTTAATTAATATTATTAGTTAAATACCATATTTTAATAGATTCAAATAATATTTAGCAAAATTTGTTTGCATTTATTGTTATTTTGCTGTAACATACCATAAATAGAATACATTCTCTATTTGGCCAGACGAGATGAAAA
>LSQX01219180.1_pt1 | contig 13774 bp, 7 predicted proteins | sample 654561 | NCBI WGS metagenome assembly LSQX01 (sample SAMN04489861, study PRJNA283612) | anaerobic digester metagenome | isolation source: 4 biogas reactors fed with cattle manure at either 37C or 55C with and... | place: Denmark: Kongens Lyngby | collected 2014 | reverse complement strand
GGTGTATACACGACAAGAGAAGCATAAAAAAAAGAACAAAAATAGCCGCTGGTGCCCAAAACTCGTAGCAAAAAAAGATGTCAATACCTTTTATCATAAGGTATGGGTCATACATTGCAATTCCTGCAGAAAATAGTGCTCCTATAAAAAATGCAATCTTTCTCATAATTGCTCCTATAATTAAAGCATTAAAGAACTCTCTTAACGTTTATTTTATTATTTTAAACTATCAACAATCTATTTTCAATTATTTTAAATATTATTGTAAATAATGTTATAAAAAGTTTTTGATTTGTGTATGTCACGTTTATAAAATATAATTATATATACGACACTTTCAAAACAATAACAACTATTATAAAAACGGTTAATATGAGTACTTCTAAAGCAATGATAAATGCATTTAATTCAGGAATTGTTATTCCTGCATTCAATATCTTTTATTTGCCTGCTATTAAACCTATAGTTCAAGCAATTAAAGATACACAAATTTTTGGGATGGTAGAAGTTGCTCGGCTTGAATGGACAAAATTTAAGGTTGAAAATCTTGAATCTGTCTATAATGAGTTTCAAACTGTTGCAAAAAACGAGAATTGTGTCAAGTTACATTTAGACCATATACCTGTTGTTGATGAAGACGGGAAAAGAGTGGATTATATAAAAATAATAGAAGAGGCGCTTCAACTTGGATACCATTCTGTTATGGTAGACAGTTCTCGGCTCAGTTTAAAAGAGAATATCAGTGCTGTAAAAAAGGTTGTTGAGTTAGCCCATTCTTACAATGTGCCTGTTGAAGCAGAATTGGGGGCAGTAATGGGGCATGAGGAGAAAGAACTCCCGCCTTATGAAGAACTTTTTTCAACGAAACAAGGTTTTACTTCTGTTGAAGAAGCTGCTATTTTTGTAAAAGAAACAAATGTTGATTGGTTATCAATAGCAGCAGGAAGCGTGCACGGAGCTGTGTCTGTCACTTTGAGAGATTTAGAAAAAGTTGAAGCACGCCTTGATATAGACCATATAAAAAGATTGAGAAACGCCACTAATGTACCTCTTGTGTTGCATGGCGGGACAGGTATTAAAAAAGAGTATATAAAAGAAGGAATCAACGCAGGAATATCAAAAATCAATATTGCGACAGCTGTACGGAAGGCTTATGAAAAGTTTCAAGATACTTCTATAATTAAAGCTCAAGAAGAGGTTTACAAAACTGTTAAAGATATAATTATTAATGATTTAGAAATTGAAGGGACGAAAAAGATAGTCCAAAAAAATATTTTTTAAGGGAGGAGTTATGGAAAACAAAGTTATGTGTTTGGGTATTATTGTTGGGGATTTTTTAGGTAGACCAGTAGAAGCAGCACCAGAAAAGGGTAAATTGATTTTAACAGAACGTACAGAACTTCATATTGGTGGTTGTGCAAGTAATACAGGAGTTGTGCTTAGTAAACTTGGAATAAATGTATCTATATCTGGGAAGGTCGGAAATGATAATCTTGGTAACTTTCTGCTCAGTAAATTAAAAGAAGAAAATATCGATGTAAGCAGGATAAAAAGAAGTGAAACTAAATCTACCTCGGGAACACTTGTGTTTATACACTCCGACGGAGAACGGTCTTTTATACATTCTACCGGTGCAAACGGGGATATTAAACTGGAAGATATAGATTTTGATTATATAAAAACTTTTCCGTTAATACATATTGCTGGTGTTTTTTTAATGCCTGGATTTGATGGGAAACCGTTAGCTGAAACATTAAAGAAAGTTAAAAGTTTTGGTCTTATGACGTGTCTTGATACCGCGTGGGACTCAACTGGTAAATGGATGGAACTTATTGAAGAATCATTACCGTATATTGATTATTTTATACCAAGTATTGAAGAAGCTAAAATGATTGCTGGTAAAGATAACCCGACTGAGATTGCCAACTTTTTTATGGATAGAGGTGTAAAAAATATTTGTCTAAAAATGGGTGCTGATGGTTCTTATATAAAAAACAAAGATGAAGAATACCGCATTTTTGCGCCTGACGCTCCAAAAATTGATACTACAGGTTGTGGTGATGCTTATGCGGCAGGGTTTATAGCAGGAATTGTTAAAGGTTTCTCTTTTGAAAAATGTGGGATGCTTGCAAATATTACTGGAGGAAAAATAGCAACTTCTGTTGGTGCAACAACTGGAGTAACATCTTTTGAAGATACCATTGAATTTGGTAAAAAATATGATAGGTGGGTTTAAGATTGTTGTTTATGGAGAAACTTAATGAATAGAACAGTAAAGATATTTGATAAGGTAAAAAAAGAAAAACCTCTTATACACCACATCACTAACTGGGTAACTATTTATGATTGTGCTAATATCGTAAGGGCAACAGGGGCGCTACCTGTGATGGCTCATTCGCCCAATGAGGTTACAGATATGGTTGAGATATCTTCTGGGTTGGTATTAAATATTGGCACTCTTACAAATAGTCTGGTGGACGCTATGAAATTGGCTGGAAAGAAAGCTAATGAGAAGCATATTCCTGTTGTGCTGGATGCAGTTGGGGTTGGTGCAACAAGGTATAGAAATGAAGCAATTAGAGAACTTCTTAAAGAAATAGAAGTAGATGTGTTAAAGGGTAATGCTTCTGAAATCGCTTCTATTGCTGGTTTGGAAACGTTTACTAAAGGTGTTGAATCTACAGAAGTAGAAGTTGACCTAAGAGTGTTAGCCAAAAAACTTGCTAAAGAGAAAAACTTTACAGTTGTTATTACTGGAAAAGAGGATATTATATCTAACAAAGATACCGTATATGTTTGTAAAAACGGACATTATATGATGGGCAACATTGTTGGTACAGGGTGTATGGCAGCTTCTATGATTGGTGCTTTTTCTGCTGTCGAAAAAGATTATTCAGTAGCGTCGGCAACGGCACTTGTTGTGTTTGGAATTGCCGGAGAGTTGGCTGCAAAAAAAGCCAAAGGCCCTGGCTCTTTTAAGGTATGTTTTTATGATGCCCTATATAATCTGTCGGCTAAAGAGATTGAGGATTTAGAACAATTGGAAAAGATGTAATGAATAAACTTAATCTAAATTTGCACAAGATGGGCTTCTATTTTGTAACAGACTGTAATCTTTCTAAAATTGGTGTAGAAGAAGATGTTAAGGCAGTTATTAAAGCAGGAGTGAAAATAGTCCAGTATAGAGAAAAAAATAAAAGTAGTAGAGAAATGTTTAAAGAGGCATTAATATTAAAAAAGATATGTAACAATAAAACTCTTTTAATTATAAATGATAGGATAGATATAGCTCTTGCGGTAGACGCAGACGGGGTACATCTTGGGCAAGATGATATCCCCTGCCAGCAAGCAAGAGTTCTTATGGGAAAAGATGCGATAATAGGGGTAACTGTTCATAACATAAAAGAAGCTGGTGAAGCAGAAAAATGTGGAGCAGATTATGTTGGGGCGTCACCTATTTTTGCAACATTCACAAAAAAAGATGCTGGTGAACAAGCAGGGTTACAACTAATAAAAGATTTAAAGTCCAAAATAAAAATTCCTATTGTTGCTATTGGTGGGATAGATTTAAAGAACGGTTTATCTGTAATGGAAGCAGGGGCAGATTCTTTTTGTGCTATATCAGCAGTTATATCAGAAGGGAAAACTTTTGAAGAGTCTAAAAAGTTTGTCCAATTGGTAAACAGGTTCACCTGTTAATTTAGTCTGCTGTCATCACGATACTCTCTACTTTGCAAATTTAATAAAACCTGCTTTTTCAATCTCCCATATAGAAGAACCAGTTGCAATCCAAGCAAACCAGCCACCTCTTTTCCAAACACCAATGTTAAAACATAGTTTATCCACTTCGTTTGGTGATATTCCTATTTCTGAAAAAGGTATCTTCCATTCAGCTGTCCAAGCAAGATTTTCAACGCTCTGAACAGAAGATTTATATTCTATATGTTTTTCCAGATTAATAAGTTTTTCGTAAGGCATACCAAAGGTGTTCACAACTTCCATCTTTCCATTAAAATGCCCCCACAATGTGTAAATGGGACCTGTTGGCATATCTTCAAGCCACCATCCTTTACTATGAGTTCCTTCCTGACTTTCAAAAGATACCTCTATCATTGGTATACGTTCTTTTAAGGAGATTGGCATATCTTTTGTCCAAGGGTCAGATTCACTTTTTACAGCAAGGTATAAGTGTTTATCATCATATTGTAGCCAAGCGTAACTTTTTGGCGATTCTTTTTGTTTACCGTCCCAATGTTGCTCAATCTTCATACTCTTGTTTACATCTAAATTAAACCACTCTTTATTATCAAGTTTTCCATCAATTACAATAGGTGTTTTTTTTAAAGAGATATTGTAAGTGGAAGGTGGATTTATTCTTTGTGTTGAAGAAGCGCCAGAAGTGTTATCAATCTTATAATATTTACCGATATCACTCTTTTTTCTATCTATAGGCCAAGTTGCACGTAAAGGACTTTTATATACCCCTATCGTATCCATTGTTAATGGTTCACACCCAGTATAACCGATGACTGAAGCGCCTGTTCTTAACCTAAAATCGGCTTCCTCTCTATTTATAAAGAGTGGGTTTATACCATCCCAATTATTTTTAAAATAGGTTGTTGCTTGAACACCTCTCGATATGGCTATGAATCTGCCACCAGTATTCACGTTTCTCTCTATAATACTGCCCTGAATCTCTCCCCATACAGCTGGTTCTTTTTCTATCATCCCTACCAAAGGCGGGTATCTATAGTTCCAGGGCGGTTGTTTATAGTTTACACTTTTAAGTCTTAAGGCAAGTTGCCCCACCATCCTTACATTTGGACCTTTCTCTATATCACCGTCTTTACACAATATTGAGGATCTATCTCCTTGGGATATGCTTCTACCACTTCCGTCAATAAAATAGTTGTTTGTAAGATAGTTACCTGGTTGAGTACTTGATATGCCGTTAGGAAACCTGTAATAAATGTTTTTATCTATAACTATGCCTGCGTTTATTGCGTCAAGATGTATTGAGTTTAACCCGTGAGAAAGATTTGGCGAAGAATGGGTACTTATATGGTGAAAATAGTTGTTCCTTATAACTATTCCTCTACTCATAAAATACCAAGGTTCTCCATAAATATACATAGCACCTATCTCTCTACCCTCGTGAGGACCGTCGTGGAGTTCGTTGAACTCTATTATATGGTCGTTAGCATTAAAGTATATTAACTGGTGTGGAGCGTCATATATAAGGTTACGAGAAACTCTCTGCCCAATCCCGTCAATACTTACCCCTTGACAGTAACCACCGTCGAACCTATTAAAACGGTGTATATAGTTATTTTCTACAAGATGGTTTGAAGGAATAAGTTTTATTCTGTCGCCACCGTTAAGAGATATTCCCCCTTCACCTGTATCATATATATCACAACCGACAACAGCGTGGTTCCATCCCCCCGCTATCCTAACAGCCCATTGTCCTGTGTTTCTAATGGTAGAGGAAGCTATAAGATTGTTTTTACCTCCAGAAATTTCAAAACCGTGAGACCTACCTCCTTCAATTGTTAACCCGAAAAACGAAATATAAGAAGCGTTCTTTAGTTGTATAAGAGGCGTCTCAAAGGTTGTTCCTACCACTTCATCGGTTCTTTTTAGTTTTTTAGGAGGATAAAAATAGAGTTTCCCCTGCTTTCTATCTAAATACCATTCGCCTGGTGTATCAATTTCGCTTAAAAGGTTGTAAGCAAAATAAGGGTGTTTAGCTGCTATACGTGCTCCTCTATGGCCTGGGTCAGGCCGATTAAATCTTGGGTCTTCTTCTACATACATTATCTTTTTTTCCGTATCAATAGAAGAAACTTTTAAATGTTTAATAGCGTACGGTGTCTGAACGCCCATATACCCTTTAAGCCATATCTCGTCTTCTTCTTTCCATCGGACAGGTCTATCTTCTGAATAAATAAATTTTCCTTTCTGGTAAGGGACTTTACGAAATTCATAGTCCCCTTTTGGGTCAACAAGTGCAGCTACTCTAAGCCAACTATCGTTAGGCCAGCGAGCAAGATGCATAATTTCCCCGTTATAAATAAGTTCCATTGCGGATAGATTGGTAGGACCAAAACCTCTGTTTAGGAGTGTGCCGTAGTCGTTTATTCCTTGAGATTTCAAATCAGCAACCCATACCTCTTTTCTTGCTTCTTCAGGAAGCCGTTTTAATATCTCTGGCTGTTTAAGAGGCATAAAATTAGTAATTTTTATGCCACCTACAATTTTTACATTCTCGTTTGGATAACTTCTGTAAACAATAGGAGAATCCTCAGTACCAGAATCTTCTTGACTAAAAACGATAGGTTCTTGAAGGAAATAAGTGCCTTCCCTAAAAAATATGGATATACCACCTTTGTGCGTACCTTTCTTTTTTGTTGCTCTCACTTCTTCCTGTGCTCTCGAAATGGTTCTAAATGGACTACTCTTTGTACCTCGGTTAGAATCTTTCCCAGAAGGAGAAACATAAAAATTAAGTGTAGGTTTGTTAATCCGTTCAATATACTCATCTTGCCTACTTTTCTCCTCAGTTCCATCTTTTAATCCTTCTATCTCTTCCAATCTATCTCTTAAATCAACTCTGTATCCATCGTTTGGAAAAGAGGATGCTTCTTCTGCTATTAACCTGTTAATATATATCTGCCTTGCTTGAGAATACTTTTTTTCTTCTCTGTACATATCTCCAATTTTTAAGTAAGCAGTAAATATATGGTGTTGTAAAGCGCCTTCGATGTTTTTTACCTGTTCGAGAAGTTCTCTTGCTTTCTTATAGTTTTTTTGGCTTAAATATACCTCTGCCTCTTGGAATAGACCGTATATCTTATAAAAAGGGTTGAGTTGCTGAATTTCAAAAAACTCTTTATATGTCTTATGAGTGTTCTGGTAATCTTTTTCAAGCCTGTAACTTTCTGCAATATTAAGTAAAGCCATCTCAACTCCATCACCTAAAAACCCTTTAATTTTTTTATACTCTTCCCGTGCTTTATTAAAATCACCTTTTTTAAGTAAAGAGTCGGCTTTTAAAAACATCTCTTCTCGTGAAACTATTATCTCTTCTGGTTTAAGAACTCTGTTGTATATAACAACTTCATCTATATCAAGTTTTGCTGAACCTACTCCGTGCCCTGAATACCCAATCACAAAAGGTGTGTTAGCTGGTACGTATTCTCCTTTAAATCTTTCGGTTTTAATATGTGCCCTCTTTTCATCCCTCATAACAATATTACTTTTTGCTAATTTTCCGTTAAGATAGATATTCATTTCAGAGCCGTCAAAAGTAACAACAAGATGTTGCCAGATATTGTCAGAAAAAGAAAGTGAAGTAGAAATTATAGTGGCGCCAAGAGGTTGACCAACTTCAAAACTAAGGGTCATCGATTGCTCGTATGATGTCAATATTCTCCACCCTTTAGAAAAACCTGAAACTGAAAGAATTGTGCCATTTTTCCTTTTACTTGCAGGTAGTATACTGCCGGGTCCTTGTCTTCTAAACCATACTTCTGCTGTAAATTGGTTATCCTGTATATTAAAAGGTTCTCCTCTGTAAAACCCTCTATCAAGGCGTACCGCATTTTTTTCTTGCCATCGACCTTCGATTACTTGAAGGTCATCAAAAACTTCTTTAGTTGTTGGGTCTGTATAAGGAACGTAGGTTAGGTTCTTTTGATTTTTACTTAAATCGTATACAATATTTTTACTCTCTTTTACATTCTCAAATGTATAGTATCTGGCAACGCTTGGATCTTGCTTTAAAGATTCTCTCTTTTTTATCCATTGGCTATAATCTTGACTTTGAGCAGTAAAAGAAAAAATCAATATCACAGATATACAATTAAGGATTTTTTTCATAAGAACCTCCTTGGCTAGTAAGACGTTCTGCCAAATTTGGCTATACTTTAAGTAGTAGTTGCGAGGTATGTCTGCCGAAGCCAATCTACGCTAAACTGCAAACTTCGACAGGTATACCTTGGCGTAGGTTGAAACACTTTGTGTAACTACGACAATGACAAGCATGGGTAGTTTCATTCTCCTTAAAATATTGTTTAAAAATTTATCTTAATATTATTAATGCTCAGAAAAATGTATGAGAATTTTAAGTAACTATTAATAGTTTAAGTTCAAAATTTTTTATAATACATTGCGTTGAATCACAATTTCACTACTTAAATTTTAATACTCCAGCGTTATCTACCCGCCAAATACTACCACCTGTTGCTACCCAAGCAAACCATCCGTCTCTCATACAACTACCCAGATTAAATCTAACAGTATTATTATTTTTAAGGTTTATATTTAAAAGAGAAAGAGGAAGTTTCCATTCTGCAGTCCAATGATTGGTATCTTTATCAATAAGTACCGATTTATATTCTATATTTTCTTGGAGTTTTTTTATTATATCGGCTGGTATACTAAAGATATTGTGTACCACAAAAGTTCCATCAGGTCTCCCAGTAAACACATATAAAGGTCCTGTTGGAACACCTTCTTGCCACCACCATGTATCTTGACCTATTACGCCCTCTATGCCAAACTCATGAGAAACATAAGGGTTGGTTTTAGGAAACCCTTCTTTCCAGGGGTCAGGCATATATTCTACCCCTAAATAGATGTTATCATCATCGTAAGTTATCCATAAAGAAACAGCAGGAACTTCCCTTTTTGTGCCTTTACTATGTTCTTCTACAACAAGTATGGCTCTCTTCTTATCAAGCCCAAACCACTCTTCTTTATTAAGAATACCGTCTATTTTTATAGGGTTTGCCCGTTTTACTACCTCGTACTCTTGCTCTCTGCTAATCCGTTTTAACGGTGGAAACTTTGCGGAAGCGTCTTCAACAGGCGGTTTCCAGTTTGGGTTATAATATTTTCCTGCTGGGGATTTTTTTACTGGCCAAGTTGCTCTCAACTCGTCTTTATACAAACCTATCTCCTCAAAAGGAATAGGGGTATATTCTGTTTCCCCATAAACAGGTGAGCCTGTTCTTATAGTGAAGTTTAGAGCATCTATATCTTTAAAAAATACTGCACCTTTTTCAAAATTATTCTTTACGCTGTTATCGGTATAATTAAAACTTCCTGCAATCCTCATTATATCAGACACATTAGAAAAAATATTCTCTTGGATAATAACGTTCTTTGGTTCTCCGTAAGGTTTAATTTTTAGAAAATCTCTTGTTTGAGGGTACCTACTATCCCACGGCGGTTGACGGTAAGAAACTGTGTTAAGAAGATTTGCCCACCTTTTTACGCTTCTGTCTTGCCTAAGAAGGTAGGTTCTATTAGACTGAGCTATCCCTATATTACAGTCTGTAAAAATACTATTTTTGATTTGTGTATCTGGTCCGTGAGTAAACATTGCTCTTTCTGTACAACGGTAAAAAATATTTCCTTCCATTGTCATACCACCATTTAGAGCATCTATATATAAACCCGTCACTTGATGTGTTTTTAAAGGTGAAGAATGTTCAGTTATGTTATGTATAAAATTATATCTCATAACATTACCACGATTCATAAGATACCAAGGAGCTCCGTAAGAGTATATTGCACCGCCGTCTCTGGCTTCGTTCATAACGTCGTATATTTCATTATATTCCACTACCTGATTATTTCCACTAAAAGGGATAGCAATATAGGAAGAATCGTGTATAAGATTATGAGAAACCCTATTCCCAACGCCTGAAATTCCTATACCATACTTTCCGCCAGCATGAGTAAATCTGTTAAATCTGTATATATGGTTGTTTTCTATATAATGTCCTGATGGTAAAAGTTTCTCCCGGTTACCACCAGTAACGTTTAATCCTCCCTCGCCAGTATCATATATATCGCAACCAACTACGCCGTTCCTTTCTCCTTGATTTATTATGACTGCTAAAGTTCCAGTATTTCTTATGGTAGAACCAGCTATAAGGGTGTTTGTACAGTTGTTAACAGTTAAACCGTTGTGCCAAGTACATTCAAATGTTAAATTTAAAAAGATTATATTAGAAACATTTTGTAGTTCTACAATTGGTTCGTTTAAAGTAGAAACAATAATTTCACTTCTTTCAATTCTATCAGGCGGATAAAAATATAGTTTACCGTCTTCTCTATCTATATAAAATTCTTCTGGCTTAGAAACCTCAGAAAGTATGTTGTAAAAATAGTATGGAGTATCTTTAACAACAGGCATATCATAAGCTCCATAACTTTTTGCTTGCCTAACATCAGGGGCAAGGTTGACTATTTTGTTGTCTGTATCTATATCTGTTACCGAAGTATGAACCTTATCCCAGGGCCACATAAAATATCCAGCTACCCATATATTCTTCTCTTCAGTCCACCGTGAAGGTCTATCTCCTGAATACTTAAATCGTCCTTTCTGGAAAAAATAGTTGCTTGTCTTCCCATCACCCTCTGGAGTGGCAAGATCTGATACCCGCTCCCAACCTTCGTCAGGCCATCGAGATATTTGCATAGGTCTGGTATTATAAAAAAGTTCCATAGCAGATACAGTATAAGGGGAATGTGAATGACCTCTGTTTATAAATTTTCCATAATCGTTTATACCTGCTTCTTTAAGGTCTGCTACCCATACCTTACTTTTTGATTCTTGGGGTAACTGTCTTATTATTTTAGGGTCCTTAAGAGGTTTAAAATTTGCAACCTGTTTACCACCAATAATTCGCACTTCTTCACCCGGATAACTTCTATATACAACTGGCGCTCCTTCCTCACCTGAATCTTTTTCATTAAATTTTAACCCTTCGGTTATAAAATATTTCCCACCACGTAAATATACTCCAATACCGCCTTTAGGGAGACCTTTATTCTTTTTAATAGATTGTATTTCTTCTTGTGCTCTTTTAATTGTTTGGAATGGAGACTCTTTTGTACCTTTGTTTGTATCTTTACCTTTTAGGGAAACATATATATTATATTTTGGACTATTGACACGTTCTGCTCGTTTTTCTCTGATACTTTTTTCTACAACTCCATCTTTCAACCCTTCTATATTATCTAAACGATCAACAAGGTTTAACCTGTTGTTCTCATTAGGGTAAGAATTTTTATCTTCTTGCTTTAACAAATTTTCGTATATACGGCGAGATTGTGTATATTTTCTCTCAAATCGGTAAGTATCTCCTGTATACATCTCTGCTTTAAATACCTGGTCTTTAGAAACACCTTTTGTTTTTATTATATCTGAATATATCTTACGTGCTGATGTGTAATTATTCTCTTCAAGATAAAGACTTGCCTGTGTAAAAAGAGAGTATATTCGGTAGTTTAGAGATAGGTTAGGTGTTTTTAGGATTTCGTTATAGGTCTGGTGTGCAAGAGGGTACTTCTTTTCTAACCGGTAAGTTTCTGCTATATTAAATAAGGATAGTTGGGTAGCATAATTGAGGTCTTTATATTCTTTGATTTTAAGATACTCTTTTCTGGCTGAGTTGTAGTCACGAGAGTTGAGGTATTTGTCTGCTATCCGTAAATTTTTTTCAATCTCAGATACCACTTCTGTTGATTCAGCCCACCCTCCTGTTTTAAGGATATTTACAGAAAAAAAGATTACCAGAACCAGCAAAAAATTTATTTTTCTTTTCATTACATTCTCCTATATATAATATTTGAGGAACCTAAAAGTTGAATTTTCATTAAAACTTTATCATATCTTCTTACATTTTTCAAGTTCGTGTAGTACGTTAAAAGAATTTACATAAAGTGGTAAGGTATAATTATACATTTTGATAAGAAACATCCTTATGATAAAATAGAAGTATAAAAACAACCTATTTGAATAAGCAGGTAATTGCAAGGGAGGAAGTATGGAGAAAAGGTATTTAGACTATCTTAAAAGAAGGTTGGATGCTTTAGATTATGAGAAACTTATTGGTATTGATAATAAAAAACTACATATCTTTATTGCTGATTCTGTTGAGTTGTGCGAGCCCGACTCTGTTAAAATAATTACCGATTCTAAAGAAGATATTGAGTATGTTAGAAAGATGGCTTTAGAAACAAAAGAAGAAAACCCTTTAGAGATGGAAAACCATACTATACATTTTGATGGGATGGAAGACCAAGGTAGAGATAGAGAAGTCACAAAATATCTTGTACCTGAAAATGATTCTTTAAGTAAAACATTAAACCAGATAGAAAGAGAGGAAGGATTAAGAGAGGTTAAATCTCTGTTAAAAGGTAGTATGAAAGGTCGTATTATGGTAGTACGGCTTATGACTTTAGGTCCAAATAATTCTGAATTTAGTGTCCCTTGCATTGAATGTACAGACTCTTTTTATGTGGCTCATAGTTTAACACTTCTATATAGGAACGGGTACGAAGAGTTTAAACGGCTCGGTAATAACGCTGAATTTTTTGCTATTCTGCATGCCTGTGGAAAATTGGATGAAAGGATGGTAAGTTCTGAGCCAGATAAGAAAAGAATTTATATTGACCATACAAGAGATACCGTTTACAGTGTAAACACCCAGTATGCTGGAAACACAGTAGGATTAAAAAAACTTGCTTTAAGGTTGACTATAAGAAAAGCTGATAGAGAAAAGTGGTTGGCTGAACATATGTTTCTTATGGGTGTTAAAGGTAAAAACGGTCGCAAATCGTATTTTGCAGGTGCTTTCCCGAGTGCTTGTGGCAAAACATCTACTGCTATGTTACCTGGAGAAACAATTGTAGGAGACGATATTGCTTATTTTCGTGCTATCAATGGAAAATGTATGGCAGTAAATGCTGAGTCAGGAATTTTTGGGATTATACAGAATGTTAATGTTAAAGATGACCCTGCTATTTGGGAAGCGCTCCATACCCCTTACGAAGTTATTTTTTCTAATATCTTGATAAATAACGGTAAACCGTACTGGCTTGGGATGGGAGAAGAAATTCCTAATGAAGGAGAAAACTTTTCAGGCAACTGGTATAAAGGTAAAAAAGATAATAAGGGTGCAGAGATACCACCAGCCCATAAAAATGCACGATACACAATTATGCTTAACTCTTTGAACAATTGCGATACTGAACTTAATAACCCTAATGGTGTTGAACTATCTGCAATTATTTATGGTGGTAGGGATGCTAAAGCAGCACTACCTGTTCAACAGAGTTTTAGTTGGGAACATGGGATTATTGCTTATGGTGCTTCTCTTGAAACAGAAACAACTTTTGCTATCATAGGAAAAGAAGGGGTTCCTGAGATTAATCTTATGAGTATACAAGACTTTGTGTCTATACCTCTTGGAAAATATATTGAAAATAACCTCGATTTTGGTAAAAGGTTGAACCAGACACCAGCCATATTCGGAGTAAACTATTTCCTCAAAAATAAAGAAGGAAAGTATGTAAATGAAATTAAGGATAAACATATCTGGATAAAATGGATGGAATTAAGGGTCCACAATGAAGTTGATGCCATCGAAATTCCTACTGGGTTAATACCTAAATATGAAGACCTTGCTACCCTTTTTAAAGAGGTTGCAGGTAAAGATTATAGTAAGGAAGATTACATACAGCAGTTTACTTTGAGGGTTCCAGAAAATATTGCAAGATTGGAGAGGGTAATAAAGTTTCACAATGAAGAGGTTAAAGATGCTCCTCCGATTCTTTTTCAGATTTTAGCAGAACAGAAACAACGGTTACTGGAATTTCATAAGAAGTATGGAGACTATGTTTCCCCTGAGAAACTTGTCTGATAAAAAACATTCCGAAGGGCTGTTAGCGAAAGGCTTGAACTTTTTGTTAACAG
>LSQX01193548.1_pt1 | contig 13776 bp, 6 predicted proteins | sample 654561 | NCBI WGS metagenome assembly LSQX01 (sample SAMN04489861, study PRJNA283612) | anaerobic digester metagenome | isolation source: 4 biogas reactors fed with cattle manure at either 37C or 55C with and... | place: Denmark: Kongens Lyngby | collected 2014 | reverse complement strand
ACATATGTGTTATAATCTACGGTGGACACTTCCTGCAGGAAGTTAAGCAAGCAGGCATAAGTGTCTTTTTAAAGTTTAAAAATATAAACAGAAGGATGTAAAGAAACTATGATAAGCACCACCGGCATATCTCTGAGGTTCGGAGATCGAGTACTATTTGAAGATGTAAATATTAAATTCACACCAGGCAACTGTTACGGCCTAATCGGTGCCAACGGCTCAGGCAAGTCTACCTTCCTGAAAATACTATCCGGAGAAATTGACGCAAATAGTGGAGACGTCACAATAGAGCCCGGAAAGCGGATGGCCGTACTAAAACAGAACCATTATGAGTTTGACAGCTATGATGTCCTAAAGACAGTAATGCTTGGCCATAAAAGGCTTTGCGATATAATGGATGAAAAGGAACTGCTATATAGTAAAGCAGAGTTCACAGAAGAGGACGGCATAAAGATATCCGAACTAGAAGCAGAATTCGCAGACTTAAACGGATGGGAAGCTGAGTCGGAAGCTGCTACCTTACTCAACGGCCTTGATATTGGAGAAGAGTATCACAATAAACTAATGGCTGACCTGGAAAGCAATCTAAAGGTAAGAGTGCTGCTAGCCCAGGCTCTTTTTGGCTCTCCGGACATACTGTTGATGGACGAGCCTACAAACCATCTGGATGTAGCATCTGTTGCATGGCTGGAAAACTTCCTTTACAATTTTGAAAACACTGTCATAGTCGTATCCCATGATAGGTACTTTATGAATAGAGTCTGCACCCATATCGCAGATATTGATTTCAGTAAAATACAGCTCTATACAGGCAACTATGATTTCTGGTATGAATCGAGCCAGCTAGCCCTTGCCCAGGCAAGAGACATGAACCGGAAAACAGAGGCCAAAATAAAGGAGCTACAGGAATTCATTCAGCGTTTTAGTGCCAACGCATCAAAATCCAAGCAGGCAACCTCCCGTAAAAAGCTACTGGAGAAGCTGACCTTCGAAGAAATAAGGCCATCCTCCCGTAAATACCCCTTTGTGGATTTCAAGCCTGACCGTGAGGTTGGCAACGATCTACTAACAGTAAATGAATTGACAAAGGATATCGGTGGCGTGAAGGTCCTGAACAATATCAAATTTTCGATAAATAAAGGTGATAAGGTTGCCTTTGTCGGAAATGACGGACTTGCCAAAACCACGCTGTTCAAAATTCTAGTGGAGGAGCTTGAACAAGATAGCGGCGATTTCAAATGGGGTATAACCACCTCCCGGGCATATTTCCCCAAAGATAATTCAGCATTTTTTGACGGAGTGGATCTGACACTGGTGGAATGGCTTAGACAATACTCCAGCGATCAAACCGAAACCTTCCTAAGGGGTTGGCTGGGCAGAATGCTCTTCTCCGGCGAAGAAGCACTAAAAAAGGCAAGTGTTATCTCAGGAGGCGAAAAAGTGCGTTGCATGCTGTCAAGAATGATGTTGTCAGGTGCCAATACACTGATATTTGACGAACCTACAAACCATCTTGATCTTGAATCTATCACAGCGCTGAACAATGGTATGTCCAATTTCAAGGGAACAATACTTTTTAGCTCTCATGACCATCAGCTAGTTCAGACTATAGCTAACCGAATTATGGAGATCACTCCAAAGGGCTTGATTGACAAGCAGATGACCTATGACGAATATTTAGAAAGCGAAGAGATTCAGGCCTTACGAAAGGAAATGTACAGTAAGTGAACCTTTTAACTGCTGAAAATATATCTAAAAGCTACAGCGAAAAAACACTCCTACTCAAATTGTCGCTGGGTATAAATGATGGAGAAAAAATTGGCTTCATTGGTATAAACGGAGTTGGCAAATCCACGCTGCTTAAAATATTGGCAGGGGAAGAAACCTCCGATGAAGGTACCATAACAAAGGCCAATGGTCTTCAAATTGCTTATCTTCCACAGAACCCATTTTTCGAAGATGATACAACAGTACTTGAATATGTATTCAAAGGCTCGTCTGCTATCATGCAATTACTAAGAGAATATGAGGCTGTCCTGCGTGGTATTGAAGAAACGCCAGGTGACAGCAGACTTGAAAAAAGGTTGCTGACTCTGACTCAGCAAATGGATACTCTGCAGGCCTGGACATTAGAGAGCGAAGCCAAGACCATACTTACAAAGCTCGGCATAAACGATTACAATGCCAAAGCAAAAACACTGTCGGGAGGTCAGAAAAAAAGGGTAGCAATGGCTGCTGCTCTCATAAGCCCGGCAGATTTGCTTATTCTCGATGAGCCAACTAATCACATCGACAACACCACTGTCGACTGGCTGGAAAAATACCTCAACAGCCGCAAAGGGGCTCTCCTTATGGTCACTCACGACAGATACTTCCTTGATAGAGTGTCAAATAGAATAATTGAGCTCGATCAGGGTAGAATGTTCAGCTACCAAACAAACTACAGCGGATTTCTGGAGAAAAAGGCTGAACGAGAAGAGCTGGAGCAGTCCTCCGAAAGAAAGAGGAAAAGCCTGTACCGTCAAGAGCTGGCTTGGATAAGACGAGGTGCTCAAGCCCGTTCAACGAAGCAGAAGGCCCGGATCGAGAGATTTGAGTTGCTAGAAAGTCAAAAAACACTGTCGTCAAACGAAAATATAGAAATAACAGCAGTTTCCTCCCGCCTTGGGAGAAAGACAATCGAACTTTCGCACTTGAGTAAAAGCTATAGTGACACAAAAATTGTAGATGATCTGAGCTACATAGTGCTCAGAGATGACAGGATTGGAATCATCGGTCCTAACGGCAGCGGAAAAACAACACTACTCAAGCTAATTGCAAAAACTCTAAAACCGGATTCAGGTCTAATAGACACAGGAGAGACAGTTAAGATAGGCTTCTTCACCCAGGAAGGCTCCGACATGGATGAGAATATGCGAGTCATTGAATATATAAGAGATGAAGCCGAGTACCTCACTACTACCGATGGCGTTATAACTGCTGCACAGATGCTGGAAAACTTCCTCTTCCCCCCTGCCGTGCAATGGACAACAATTTCCAGGCTGTCCGGCGGAGAAAAAAGGAGGCTATATCTGCTACGCATTCTAATGAGTGCTCCTAATGTATTGTTGCTAGACGAGCCGACAAATGATCTTGATATACAGACACTCTCCATATTGGAAAGCTATATTGATGATTTCCAGGGTGCTGTCATATCAGTGTCCCATGACAGATATTTTCTGGATAGGGCGGCTGACAAAATATTTCTACTAAAAGGTGACGGCACAGTGGACAGATATGAAGGAAACTACTCCTATTATGCTGAATGTGTGCAGAATGTCCCTGACAAGCCAACCCAGGGTCATAAAGATATAAGGATTGAAACCAGTGCCCCCTCTGCCGCCAGCAGCGGCCAACAGAACAAAGAGCGCCCGCTTCGGTTCACCTACAAGGAGCAAAAAGAGTTTGAAAATATTGATGAGACAATTGCTGGTCTTGAAAAAGAGATCGCCAATATCGACGATCTCATAAATACCGCATCAACGGACTACCAGCGCTTACAGGGGCTGCTTGCCGAAAAGGAAATCCTTGAAAACAAGCTGAGCGTGGCAATGGAGCGGTGGGTCTATCTAAACGAGCTATATGAGAAGATCAACCAAGGTTAAGCTACATCCTGAACCCCCATCGTACCCTGTCTCGGACCCCTATCACGCCAGCTTGCGCCTTTCAGCTCTTCTTTATGTGCGCTCCAAAAGCACTCAGCGGAAGGAATTTATTCAGGAATATCAACAAGACACCAAGAGCAGCAGGTATGGAAGATGTTACAAATATTATCGCAGCCCGTACATCTGCAGCATTTTGTTGCAGTCCGCCGGGAGAACCAGCACCAATCGGGCTTTGCCCCATAAGCATCTTATAAGCATAGCTACCAACACCATGCATTGAAATATCTGATATGAATAAATTCTGATAAAAGAAGCTACCCCAATTTGATATGAAGGCCAACACAATAATTACTGCCAGGGGGCCCAGTGCTAACCTCAAATAATGTCCTAAGCTACATTCTGCCCCTTTGAGTTTGCAGGATATAGAGAAATGCAGTGCAAATGCACCAACAACAGAAAAAGCTGAGCTTATAATAATTGGGTAAATCGTATCAATCACTCCCAATTGCCTATAAATCAAATACTCGCCAACAAAATTATTGCTCACTGAAAACAGAACCACAAGAATCAAAGGATATAACACTTTACTGAACCTCAAGGGATATGCCAGGGTAAATGTCACAATGCCAGAAATAACACAGCTTATAATACCATATTTTAATGAATTCGATAGGGCAGTAATAAACTGCTCATCCATCAACAAAAGGCCAATCCACCGGCCAAGCCCGCCTCCTGTTGGAATGAGGGTTATGATAATCATAATGACTGACCCAGCTCCAAAAAGGATGAATCCTAATATCCCCAAAATGGATCCCCCCATCGTCTTCGGTCCTTCGCCAAGCTGTCCGGCAAACTCAGTGATATGCGGTGTCAGATAGTACAATAGGAAAAAGAAAGCAACACTGATAACCAGTTGTAGAAAGGTTTTTATAACCCAAGAAGCACTTACCAGACTCATTTCCATAGTCTGAAATCCTGTCCTGTATATAAACATATCTATAACTTGAGAAGATTTCTGTGTTAACGCATTTGATGTTAGCATTATAGTCTCCACATCAGGCGATAGTATCATAATAGCTCTTGCAGCCACATACCCCAGTATAACAAGAGCAATCCTGCCTGCTCCAGATTGTCTGCCCCTACTTTCACAAACAAGCACTCCAATGATCACGGGTATGTATACGCTCCTGATAGCATCTATTATTGCCACCATATATGGATAAAGCGCCGACTCAGCTAAGAACCGCACACGTTCAAATCCCACTGAAGTCAGTACACTGTTGACGATACCATCCATTGAAAACAGACTCATAAATACATTGATAAAAGATACTGCCGGGATAAAAGCCGGTACGGCTATCAACGCTATAGCCAAGGTTTTGACTATCCTACCCGGTAGCCTTGATATGCAAAAAGTATAAGAAGTATTCCAAGCACACAGGTAAAAAGGATTGAAAGTGTGCTGATCACAATGGAGTTTTTTATTACTCCCGCAAACATATCATTCTGGAATAAGGTAATATAGTTGTATAATCCAACCGGTTCGCTTTGGGCAATACTCTTGAGCATGTTATAGTTTTTAGATGAAAGTATAATAGATTGAACTGCAGGCAATAGCTTAAACAATGAAAAAAATATCAGTGCAGGCAATGCTAATAAAAATGCTCCTGTCTTTTTATTCATAACAAACCTCACTTATCATTTTTATAGAGCTATCTTTGTTCCTTAAATAAACACTCCGCTAATAACACAGTTATTTTATAACAAAAACAAAAATCCTGCAATTGTTTACAGGATTTCCTTTTATAATATAACAATGCATCTAATGTTATATGTCTTTGTATTCGAACATATCAAAATCAGCCCATACGCTCTTTGTATGCATATCCACAGCAAACATACCGGCAAAAGCCCCTGTAAACATTTGTTGTGCGTACTCATCAGCCAGTAGCGTCATATCAAACGGCATACCTACAGGTATGAATTTTTCACCATTAGTGCTATATGAAAGAACAAGGGAAGGACCCTCAATAAATGCCTGAAACCATACCGGTTTATCTTCCGGAACCGGCATAGGCTTGCACAGCTCCACTAGTCTTTCATCCGAATACAGATATGCCGTTACACAATTACCAAGCTTCTCATCAAATGTCTTGTACAGTGCATAGTGATTATTGTTGTTATAGTAAACAGTCAAGCCCGCCATTTGGTGGTAACGTTCCGGCGAAAACTCAAGCTTTGTTGTCACCCTTGCATTAAACGAGGTAACACGTCTTGCAACCAAGCTGACATCATAACGGCTGGTCAGCGAATCACGTCCTCTGAGACAAAGGTATCCTTCACGAGAAACCACATTGGCCCAATCCTCGGTGATAGGGTTCCTAGGCGAACAAAAATGAGGACTGATTTTCCCGTCAGCAAAATTGTATAGTGTTTTTTCTTCGGGAAAATCATGCGTCGACAGATCAGGCGCCGGCGTTTCCGCTTTGGCTAGATTGCTGCCATCAGCCATCCTTAGCCATCCGTCACTTGTCCATCTCATCTTCTGCAACGCCGTTTCACGACCCAAGTAGCACCTGCGTTGAGGAAGCACCGGTCGGCCACAGAGATGTGCCATATACCACTCCCCGCTCTGTGTCTCCACAAGTGAACCGTGCCCTGCCTTCTGAACTCCCGCATCGGGGTTACACAGTTCAGGCATCATATATGGTTTCGCTTCGCTTGCTGAGAACTCCCATGCTGCGCTTGTTATCACAGGATTTGCAGGATCAGGCTCATAGGGTCCCGTTACACAGGTGGAGCGCAAAACCGCTACACAATGTCCATAGCCTGTCCCGCCTTCTGCAGTTACAAGATAGTACATACCGTTGTATTTATAAACGTGAGCTGCTTCAACATATCCCCGTTTTGTAGCACCACGGCTAATGCTCACAGGCTCTCCTATTAGCGTGCAGCTTTTTAAGTCAAACTCCTGAATAACGATGGACCGGTTATCCATATTATCAGGGCGGAAATCTCTGTCCTTGTTGACAAGCCACTTTCTGCCGTCGTCATCATGGAACAGCGATGGATCAAAGCCACTGGAATTAAGGTAAACAGGCTTACTCCACTCACCGTTTATGTCATCGGTCCATATTAGATAATTGTCCACATCGAAAAACCATGGATTGCTGCCATGAACATTAGAATAGATGAGGTAAAACCTCTTCTCCTCCTCACAATAGCTCAGGCATGGGGCCCAAACACCCTTGGATGCCTCCTCCCCTGTCAAATCAAGGTACTCTTTTGTTTTCAGTGCATGACAGGCAAGCTCCCAGTGTACAAGATCACGAGAATGGTAGATTGGAACCCCCGGAAACCACTCGAAGGTCGATACTGCTATGTAGTAATCATCCCCTGCCCGCACTATGGACGGATCAGGATTAAAGCCGGGAAGTATAGGGTTTTTAATAGTCTTCATCTTTTGCCTCCTATAAACTTAATACATTACTCTATTATTCCTGCCTTTTGTAATTCTATCATAGACTAATATCACGATGATAGTCCAACCAACTAGTAAAGCCTCATTGACCACACACCTTTTGATAGTTTCGCCCTTGGCTGTATTATTTTACTGTAGCTACTTTGTCTTTCTAACGCCATTTTCATCGACCTCGTGATCATCGATTTTCGTGTTTCTGGCAAGGGAGCCGTCAGCATTGAAATAGTACCATTGGCCATCGACCTGGAGCCATTTGCTGGACACCATCAGGCTGTCCTTGGTGAAGTAATATGTCTTTTTGGCACTGTCACTTCCAATGTTCAACCAGCCCACCAGCCTTTTGTTTCCAGAATAGTAACACCAGTCATCGCTATCTTTGACCCAGCCGGTTTTCAGCGTTCCGTCTGTTTCAAAGAAATACTTTGAACCATCGATGGTCTGTGTGCCAGCGAGAGGCTTGCCATCCTTGTAGTAGAGCCACTGTCCGGCATCATTCAACGCCCAGCCCTGTGCGGTAGCAGGGTCGATGGTCAGCTTGATGTAGCGGTAAAGCATGGTGGAAACCTCCGCACGGGTAGCATTGGACTTCGGATTAAACCTGTTGTCCGTGTCGCCTATCATGATGCCCGCTTCCTGCATGGCCACAACTGCAGTTTTATAAAGGTTACCGATGCTATCAGAGTCCGCATAGGTGGTGATCTCACGTGTCACTGGCAACTTATAGCCAGTGGCTTTGGCATAGTTTGCGAAGATGACCGCGATTTCCTCACGAGTAATCGCCCGGTCAGGTGCAAACTGCTGATTGCCGATTCCCTGTACAATTCCTTTCTTGTATCCCCATTCAATGTAGGGCCGGAAGGCACTGTCAGCTTTAACATCGGTGAAGCTGTTTGTAGTGTATTCCTTCACCTCAACACCTGCCAGTCTGCCAAGAGCTGTTACCAACATTCCCCGGGTCGTTGCCGTGTTAGGTTCAAAGGTAGTATTCGAAGTGCCGGAGAGAAGTCCTCTACCAACTACATAATCAATAGCTTCCCCGCCCCAATGGGCTTCAATGTCCGTAAACCTGGCGCTTGGAGCGGTGTAGCCCACGCCGTACGCCGATAATTGATTGGTGGAGATTACCAGGCTTCTGCTGTCTACGTCATAGGTCGAGCCGGGGATACGCAGTGCCTTGCCCGTCCCGTCCATATACACGCCGAACAGGTAACCGACAGTCTCATTTTTGCCCGATATATATGGGATGGCAAGAGTGGCTGTCCCGCTGCCAAGGCTGGTTATATAGACAATCTTGCCGTCCTTGACATAGCTGATGGCGATGCTATACACGGGCCTGTTTCCGACAAGTGCGTCTGCCTCTTTAGAGGATCCTGTGACCGGGGCAATGGTAATGCTGGTATCACCGCTACTCTGCTTGTGTATTTCCTGTAAGGCTTTGAGGTCAAGTCCGAGGAAAACATGTGCCCCATTCAGTTCTAACCGGCATACCTCTGCGCTCACAAGGCTGCTCAATGAGCTTTGAGTCAGCGTAGCCGTCAAAGTGCTGGCACCCTTTGGCATAGTAATATCGAGAGCAACAGTAGTTCCATCTGCGGTTCTGCTCTGGGCTTTTGCGTCAGCCTGTGCCTTAGCAATTGCATCGGTGATGGCCTTATCCGGAATGGCTGCGCTGGCGGAACCATTTGTTCCGGCTATAGCTGTGACAGCAACCACCGCCGTTACTGGCTGGTCAGGTGCCATTGCTGTCGATGTTGTGGCAGTCATAGTGTTACCGGAACTGGAGCCACCACTGGAGGACGAACCACCACCGTCTTCATCGGGGCTGGTTTTCGGCACAACCACAATGTTCTTTACTGTCAAAATGTTGTTCATACTGTCGTTGTCGCATATTTCTACTTTGGAAGAATCGTATGCTTTAGCTATCAGGTACAGCAACTGTGGCAAATCCTTCGTATCTGTGAATGTAAAATCAACTAAAACCGATGTGCCTAAGGCCTCGCTTTCAAACCTGCTTCCGGCAATCTTCTCATCGGTAACCGGAATCATGCCGAAGGAATCCATATAGATTCCGGCAACAATAGTTTTGCCCGAAAGTGAGAAGGGTGTATTGTTTGATATCAGCGCTTTAATCAAATAATTGCCATCTTCTTTTGAAAACGATAGGATTTCTGCGGCGATATCGGTCTGACGCAGGCTGATGGAGCCTGTGGCCATGGATTCGCTTCCGTCGGCAAACACTGCGGTTACAGTGTAATCGATGCTATCCGGTAAATTTCTTGTGGGAGTGTATGCTACCGCGACCTCAGCTTCATCGTTTGGCAGGATACTCATAGTCTTCGCACCACTCTCTACGCCAATATTGGTCTTGATGCTTGTAATGGGCATAAATCCATTGTTCTTGACTTTGATGCCAAAATCGGTCTGGAGCCCCGGCATAAGGCCGGAAATTTTATTCATACCGGAAGTGGTTTCGATGGTGTTCTTAAACTGTGCCTGGGTTTCGGAAAAATATACACTTCCCTTTGATTTCTCGTATTTTGATTTCCCGAATACAGTCAGGATTTTCAAGTCGTTTCCATTAATATATACATCGTAGGAAGCGACGTACATGCCGTCTTCAGTATCAGGCAATGTGGCAGAAATGGGGTTGATTGCAGTTGCTGTGATGGGGGCGGAAACTAGCACGATGTTATCACCACCAACCGATGACATTCTGGAGGCATAAATCGTAGCTTCTGCTTTATCGCCGCTATCGCCGGACCATGCCAGTACAGCAGTTCCCGTCTCCGACCCGTCGCTAAACAGCTTGAAATCTCCGCTAATACCTGCGGGAACGCCAGAGAATCTGGTATTCGTTACGAACCCGTCAGCACCCAGCTCATGCAGAGTTAACACAATGTGTTCCGCATTATAACAGGCCAGCGTGTAAGTTTTGCCATTATAAATCAAGTCAGTTCTGGTGGTTATAGGAAGGTTGTTGTCAATAACAGTTACACTTCCATCGCTTAAAATTTTGATAATCACGATTGTTCCGCTATCCATGACTACCGTTGCCAGAGCGTTACCGTCATCTGCCATTGCCACGAAGTACTCCTTAATTTCCTCACCGGAAGGCAAATATAACTGAGTAGGCTCTCCCCACGCAAACCCGTTATACTTTGCAAACATCAGTCTGCTGTCGGATAATATAATAGCTTCATCAGCGTTATAATCTCCCAAAACAGCCTGTGTCCAAACCACAATACCGTCAGTACCGTTAGTTGCAGTTTTAGGCATTACATCGGCCACTTTGTTGTCTGTCAGCGTTTTAATACTCCAATCCGTACCGCCCCAAACACCTGCCTTGATCTCCGTCTTTCCAGCTGCGTACTTTAGCCAGCTGACCTCATCTAGAGTATCCTGAGCATTTATGTCTAAGTCATCTCTGTAGCTCCCCCAGGATGCGAATGTGCGTCCATCCTTACCTGAAACGGTGTCAAGCCCAAACGCTCTTTGGTCACTTAGGCCTTCAGTGTGAGCGGCAATTATTTTGCCTTTGGAATCCATGTAAACTATATCGTTGCCTTTGTTATAGTACCGCACCGCCGATAATGCATCTGCGTACAGCTCTCCACTAGGAGAACCTGTAGCTCCTACACCCAAACTAAATGAATCCACTGCAGCAAGCAACAGCATTATATTCTGGCTGTAAGGAACGGCAAAGCCTGACAACATACCAAAGGAATCCGCCTCAATAGGCATCGATTTCTTGTTTTCCTGCACATAATCAATTTCGAACGAATGCGTTTCGTAAAATGGTTCCTCCCCCGGTCGCTTGAACCAGCTGTACCATTTCTTCATAGCACTTTCCGTTGTTTCAGAGGCCTCAAATGGCTCTGTCATGATACGATTGTAGTTGGCCGCATACAAGCCGCCACCTGTAGTAAATTCCACATGCCTTTCTATTATGGGCGAACCTGTGGCATAAGGGCGGTATAAAGATTTTTGCGTATATTCTGCATCCTTAATTTCACCTTTTAATGAAACCTTTAAAGCATATACCCCTATGTCAAAGGAGACCCCATTGTGGGCGGTCTGCACATCGATATCCAGATAGCTTCTTCCCTCCATATTAAAATTCAATGTAGAGCTTGAATCTCCGCCATTGTCAGGAGGCTTTATCTCAAAAGCAGTTCTGACCATGCCATCAAATCCTACAGCCCATTCATAATAGTATCCTAAATCGAACCGTTCCTCTGGCCTATACCGAAGGTAGGATTGGTCAAGAATACGTCCTTCATGGAAGCTGAACCGTATATCGCCACTTGGTGTAACGACTGCCTTGCCTTCAATGTAACCCTTTGTACCCGGAAAGCTTCCGATTGGTAACAGGCTGGAATATATCTCAGCCCCAAACCCAGAGTTTACATCATTCTTAGTTACATCAAATATCTCGTCATAGGATACATCCTGCCATCTATCAGCAAGATCCACCCAGCCTGCTTTATTCATTATGCTACCGTTGACGTAGCCACGTATAATATATTCGTCACCCTGACGCTCAACATTAAAAGTAAAAGGGTTATTCGAAGGCATGGATAATTTAACCTTTGTTTTGTCAAATAGCGTGGCTACACCCTCAAAGAATGTAAACCTCGCATCTCCAGCGTGTCTTACATCACGGGTATTCTCCCTAACCTTTGCATCTCCGACATTCACCACCATTTGCTTATCATGGAAGAATTCCTGTTGCTCTAATATTTCAGTTATTTCCTTTACATACTCCGCAGTTTCCTCGTCTACCATCTCTCCCCAGGCTATATTGCGTGTATCTGATGTTCCATCCTCAAACATGGCATTGAGATCAATCCGCGATATGCGCCCCAGCGTCAGTTGCTCCCTCGTAGGTGAAAAACGCAATGTCGTGTATTTGTTTGGTGTAAAGGCTGAAAGGTCAGCCTCGTCAATGCTGACTGCTGTAGAAACCTTTGTGAAATCAGGCAGCCAGCCTACCGTATTACCATTTTTATCAGTTGTGGCACTATGGTTTACGAAAGTGAGGGACGCACTTATGACTCCACGGGTGGCCGTGGCAACCTGCACCTCTATACTATTTCCTGGATAAACTGTTAAAAATCTATTCGATGAGAAAGGGGAGCTCTGTGTCTGCCCTTCTGTGCCTATCACGGTTATTCTCTGGATATAGCTCGATATGGTGATAGCATAGCTGTTCGCTTTTCCATTCTTTAAATTTTCTTCAAGCACCTGAAGATCGTAGTATTCAAGCTGGGTTCTGACGTTACTGCCAACAGAGTATTCAAATTCGACCATAAGATGCGAGCCTGGGTTTTCGTATAAAGACCGGACAGGCAGTTGGAATTTTCCGTTACCAGCTACGGTAGAGATCTCACCAGTTGTGCTGGTGATAATTTTTCCCTCTTTGGATATCGCACAGTATCTTACGACGACGGGTATGATATTGCCCGCACAACTAAACGATGCCATAGGCTCGGACATGACGACTGTGTTGGTAGTGAAAGCCTGAGTTGAATAACCGGTGATGTAGCGATGGTTAGTTGCAAGGGACGAAACCACCATAGATGCCTGATCATACTCCTGCGCCCAATTCCTGTAGCTTTTACTCAAGCTTTTCGGAGCAGTGGCGGCGGCGAACCTGTAGCTACCAGTGCCGTTCTCCTGAGACATCCATACATCGCCCTTTATACCGCTTGGTTCATATATTATTACATACCCATTATAAGGGATAACATCCTTTTCCAATGCTTTACCGTCACTATTTTTATAGCTGATACTGACGGGCTTATCACTCTGTGCATTCAGCAGCCGGAAGGCATATACCTTTCCCGAAATATCATCCTCGCTGAAATAGAATTCCTTAGTGGTACAGCATAGCGGCTTCAGCGACAGGCGTATTCTGCCTATCACCAAAAACATCGCTGTACATCAAAATATCAGACAGGACAGCAAGGTAAAAAACCGCTATTCCAAACATAGCAGCCCCCTGCTCCTTGATGGGATTACGCATATTCCAAAACAAAATTGCAATCCCCGGAACAATACATGCGACGAGCAAGATCTGGTAATATCTTAATATTGAGGTGAAAAAAATAGAATCCCCAAAGAGTACACAGACACCATAAACACAGGAACCAAGAATGGCTGTATGTAGAATAATTCGTAAAATCTTACTAACAGCATACTGCCCAAGGTACAAGGAAAGGAAAACCGTCACCAGCACCATGCTTAGATATTCCAGCATAAAGGACATGTTGCCGGGTATTCGGAAGTAAACCCAGGCTTGGCTTTGCAGGCATTCCCTTAGCGCCATGACGATACAGGCAAGGGCAAAATATAATGTTGCTCTTGTGTGAGAAAGCATCATGTAAACACCCAGCAGCAATATCGCTGCGCATAAAAACGCGCCCATCACGGCAACTCCCTTTATTCTCTGAAATAGGAAGAGATCAGCTGCCGCTTCGCTTTTGCTTATATTTAGCTCCGCAAGAGATGCTCCACGCTTGTTATGATAAAATTGTGCGCTGTGGAGGATTATGTCCATTTCACCATTTTCCACAGCCCCATAGAATTTGATGTTGTTTTCCCAAACCTCTGTATCTTGTTTGGTAGTACCATTTTTTCCGTTCTGGGCTA
>LSQX01212497.1_pt1 | contig 13777 bp, 14 predicted proteins | sample 654561 | NCBI WGS metagenome assembly LSQX01 (sample SAMN04489861, study PRJNA283612) | anaerobic digester metagenome | isolation source: 4 biogas reactors fed with cattle manure at either 37C or 55C with and... | place: Denmark: Kongens Lyngby | collected 2014 | reverse complement strand
AAGAGCTGGTCAAGGTGATCTGTGTCCCCAATAAACTGGTCAATCTAGTTGTTAAGTGAAAATGTTCAGATCAATAAAAACCCCCTCTAAACCTATGGGGGTGGGCGTAACAAGTCTTGCAGTGCTCAATTAATCTCAAAAGCAGGCAGAAGGAGCACTGCTTTATTTTAGTGCAAAATCTTTTACTGGAAAAATTGATATGTTTGTAAAAAAATAGCAGGACAGCAGGAAAACCGGCATATGGAAGAGAATGGTAATGTAGTAACCGGCTCAAGTCTACCTGTGAGCTGTGCTTACAGATTAAAGTTAATCTATGGGGAGCGCGGCTTTTTGAGGAAAGCGGGTAATAAGATTATGTTAGAGATCGATCGGAAAGTACAGATCTTTATTTTTCTTATCGCTGCAGCTTTAATTTTTACAGGCGGCTATAAGTATGCCATGTGGCTGGCCTCAGGCTCGGAAGAAGAGCTGATTATTGAAAACAATGTTGATGATATTGATGCTGGGGAGACAAAAGAATTGGGGGTACATATAGCTGGTGCTGTGAAAAAACCAGGTGTTTATTACCTTTCCCTTGGATCGCGGGTAGAAGATGCCCTTCGCCTGGCTGAACCCCTGGCAGAGGCGGATGTAAATGTTCTAAATCTTGCTCGAAAATTAGCTGATGGTGAGAAGATATATGTTCCCAGGGAGGGGGAAACACCCGAACAAGCTATGAGCGGCGCTGTTCTTACAGATCAAGGTTCAGAAGGGAAGAAGATCAATATCAATACAGCAACAGCTGCTGAACTGGATACCCTTCCAGGTATAGGCCCTGCTATTGCTCAGCGGATCATCGATTATCGAACAGAACATGGCCCTTTTCGTACAATCGCTGATCTCCAAAAAGTATCAGGAATTGGGGAAAGAAGATATGAACAGCTCAAGGACCTGGTCACGATTTAATAATACCCAAAACTAGCAACAGCTGGCAGAGGCATGCCAATTATTTTTTGGGACAGGCAGGAATTTTACAAATAATCAAGAATAAGTATTTATTGATGTCTGTGTGTTTTTTGGGAGAATGGCGCTGTTCTGCGACAGCGTACAATGGGGAAACTAAGGGGGTGATATCGGGGGCCGCGGTTGGCAGATGATGGGAGACTGTCAACTGGGTGTTATTTTTGGGAGGTGATCAATGGTAGTGTAACAGATATTAAAGACACACTGCCAAATTTTATGTATTAAGGGGGGAAATTAAATGGATATCCAAGGGATGTTGGCAGTTGCTATACTGCTGCCTGTTGTAGCTGCAGTCCTTGTTTTCCTTATCCGTCAGTATCAATTACGCGGACTGATTGTAATAGTTACAGCAGTAGCTCTGATTGTCAACTCCATTTACTTCCTGAAGCTGGACTTGCCAATGAATTTTACGCCAGATAATCCAATTTGGGGCACGATAATCACAGTTCTTGACTATGCAATACTGTTATTTTATATCTATGCCGGTTTGTCATTGAAAAATTGGCTTGTCCTTATCTTTGCCCTGACTCAGATTATCCCGCTGGCATGGTGGGAGTTTGGCGTTGGCGCCAGTCATGCTCTCGAAGAGATTAAGCCCGCTTTTCTGATCGACAATCTTGCTGTTTTAATGGTTCTTGTCATTTCGATTATCGGTTCATTGATTTGTGTCTATGCTATTCGTTATATGTATGATCATGAGGAACACAAGAAACTGGAAAAATCCAGACAGTCTAGGTTCCTTTTCTGGTTGGTGCTGTTCCTCGGAGCGATGAACGGCCTTGTTTTGGCTGACAATTTAATGTGGCTTTACTTCTTCTGGGAAGTCACCACATTGTGCTGCTTCCAGTTGATTGCACATGATCTCACCAAAGAGGCGATCAACAACGGTGCCCGAGCTTTGTGGATGAACTCCATCGGCGGTACCGCAATGGTAGCAGCGATGATTTATCTCTACAATGCCAATGGTGGTAATATTGAATATCTGTCCTTGAGCAATATTATTGCCAGTGGTGGCGTAGAGGCATTTTTACTGTTACCTGTAGCTTTAATGTGCTTTACCGGTATGATCAAAGCCGCTCAAATGCCATTCCAGAACTGGCTGCTGGGAGCGATGGTGGCACCGACACCTGTTTCAGCTCTGCTCCATTCCAGTACCATGGTGAAGGCAGGGGTTTATCTTGTGATCAGGCTTGCTCCTGCATTTAACCCTGTTCTGGGAATGATTGTGGCTGTCTGTGGAGCATTTACTTTCTTTGCTGCTTCAGTTCTGGCCATCAGCCAGACCACAGGAAAACGGGTGCTGGCTTACTCAACCATCGCCAACCTGGGTTTGATCATTGCATGTGCCGGCCTTAGAACAGAGCTCGCCATCGCTGCAGCTATGCTGTTAATTATCTTCCATGCTATCTCCAAGGGTCTCCTCTTTATGTGTGCTGGTACCATCGAGCACCAGATTTGGAGCCGGGAGATCGAGGATATGGAGGGTCTTGCAGAGAAAGCACCCCTTACCACATTTATTACCATTACAGGAATGCTTTCTATGTTCCTGCCGCCCTTTGGTATGCTCCTCGGTAAGTGGATGGCATTGGAGGCTGTTTATGCAGTTCCGCTAGCAGCGATTCTTTTCGTCCTGGCCAGTGCAGCTACTATGGTCTTCTGGGCGAAATGGCTTGGCCGCCTCTTACAGGTGACACCTAAACTGGGTAAAAAGATAGAGTCTCTGTCACTCAGCTATAGTGTGCCTTTGTGGTCACTTTTTGTGGGGATTTTTGTGTTCGGTATTGGTATTGCCCCACTGTATGACCGTTTCATTAAATTTGCAGTGGATAATGTTATTCCTATTCAGCATGCTTTTACAGAAGGATGGCAGATCATTTTACCGGATGCAGCCACTGCTCTTTCCCTGGAAAAGGGTGTTGGACTGCTTGGTTCCTATCCGGTATTGCCGTTGTTCATCGTTTTTGCAATAGCTATTGTATTACCTCTGCTCTTTGTCAAACTGAAACCGCAGGAACTCAGGCCAATTTACCTGTGCGGAGAGCATGCAGGGGATGTTGATACTGACGAATGGTATGCTGAAGCTGATAATGTCTCCAAACTGGAACTGGGTGGTTATTACTTTGAGAGTGCCGCCAGTGAAGAGTCATTGAATGCCTGGGTTTATGTTATTGCCATCGCCCTGTTAGTCATAATGTTTAGTATCGCACTGGGGGTGAGCTTATGAACCAGGTGTGGATAGCGATTATTGCGGTTGTTGTGGCACCATTTATCGGAGGATTGCTGGCTGGTATTGATAGAAAGTTAACGGCCAGACTTCAGGGACGCTATGGCCCTCCGATTTTACAGCCATTTTATGATTTCTTTAAATTGCTGGGCAAGTCGAAGATTGCTACTAATAGAACCCAGTTCATATGGCTGATCGCTTACCTGGTTTTTATGATAACTTGCCTGGTGTTTTTAGTGCTGCAGCAGGACTTGCTTCTTCTGGTCTTCCTGCTTGGTTTTGCAGGGATCAGTTTTGTCCTGGCCGGCTTCAGCACAAAGTCGCCATACAGCCACTTTGGTGCAAACCGTGAGCTGATGCAGATACTCTCTTATGAACCAATACTTCTTCTGTTTGCACTTGCGGTATATGCCCAGAATGGCAGTTTCATGATCAGCAGTATTATGGAAAACAGCACACCGCTGTTAATTTCACTTTGGCCGGTTTTTATCGCTTTGGTGATAGCCTTGACCATCAAGATGCGGAAATCACCCTTTGATATTGCAACCTCGCACCATGGTCATCAGGAGCTGGTTAAGGGGATTATGACTGAGATTTCCGGTCCCTACTATGCCTTAGTTACTTTGACTGAATGGTATGAACTGGTACTGGTGCTTGGTCTGATCGCTCTGTTCTGGAGCAATCCCCTGTGGGTAGGTATTTTGATTGCTCTAGGAGCGTTTATCCTGGAACTGCTCATTGACAACGTTAACGCTCGTTTGACCGGCGGCTTGATGGTAAGAATCTGCTGGGCTGCCGCGTTAATACTCTGCGTTCTGAACATTCTGTATATCTATTTCATGAGGGGGGTGGCATAAATGGGAATCATTCAAACATCTCAAGTTAAATCACCATGGATTCTGCACTTTTGCAATAGTTCCTGCAACGGTTGTGATATTGAGGTACTGGCCTGCTTAACACCCCTTTATGATGTTGAACGTTTTGGGATAGTCAATATGGGCAATCCGAAACACGCTGATGTTATGGTAGTTACAGGACCGGTTAATTACCGCACTGCGAGAGTGCTGAAAAACCTATATAATCAAATTCCCGATCCCAAAATGGTGATTGCTGTTGGTGCCTGTGCCAGCACAGGCGGGGTCTTCCACAATTGTTACAACATCCTGGGTGGTGTTGATAAGGTAATACCTGTGGATGTGTATGTACCCGGTTGTGCAGCCCGCCCGGAGGCGATCATCGACGGTGTTGTGCTGGCCCTACAAAAACTTTCTAAAGCTGTGGGGGTGGCAAAATGATTGAGAACCTGAAAGAAATCAGCAAAGATACGCTGCTACAAGAGGTGCAGAAGTTCGCTGATGCTAAGGCACGTTTTGTAACAACGGTCTGCAGTGACCTGGGTGATAAATTGGAGGTTACATATTACTTCAACTACAGCCCCGGTGTAGATATGGTAGCTCTGCGCATGGTTGTTGGCAAGGATGAAGAGGTGCCTAGTATCAGTGGGATCTACCTCACAGCTGTGCTCAGTGAAAATGAAATGTTTGAGCAGTTTGGTCTCAAGGTGAAGGATATGGCTATTGATTTCGGCGGTTTGATGCTCCTGGGTAAGGACAGCCCGGTTAAACCTATGGTTAAAGACGATGCCGCCGCTGGGAAGGGGGGCGAGTAAATGGCACCGCGTACAATTGCACCATTTGGCCCACAGCACCCGGTACTTCCGGAGCCGATTCAGCTGAAGATCACTTATGAAAATGAAAAAGTGGTTGATGTTGTGCCGGCTCTCGGTTACGGTCACCGTGGTATTGAAAAAGCGTGTGAACTTAATGAATATCCCAAGAATATCCACCTGTGTGAGCGCATCTGCGGGATCTGCAGCTGCATGCATGGGATCAGCTATTGTGAGGTTGTGGAGAGGCTCTGGCCCATGGAAGTTCCGCCGCGTGCCAAGTACTTGCGCACCATTTGGTCGGAGATGAGCCGGACCCATAGCCACCTGCTCTGGCTTGGATTACTGGCAGATGCATTGGGATTTGAAAGTATGTTCATGCAGTTCTGGCGGATCAGAGAAAAAGTTCTTGACCTGCTGGAAATGACTTGCGGTAGCAGGGTTACCCAATCAGTATCTGTTGTCGGCGGTGTGCGCCGTGATATCGATGATGAACAGAAAAAAATCTGCATCAGGACACTGCAGGAGGTACGCCAAGAAGCTGAGGCTCTGATCAATGTGCTGGCAACTGATCCCACAGTCAAGGCGCGTACTGTAGGCAAAGGCGTTCTCACCAAAGAACAGGCTATTCTGCTGGGGAACAATGGCCCCCACCTGAGGGCCTCCGGTGTTAAGGAGGACTGCAGGATGTTAGGAATGCAGGCCTATGGTGAGTTGGGATTTGAGCCGGTTGTAGAGACTGATGGCGATTGCTACGCCAGGGCCTTGGTCCGGGCGAGAGAAACATTGCAGGCTATTGATCTGCAGTTGGAAGCTTTCAGTAAGATGCCGGAAGGGGAAATTTATGTACGACCTAAAGGCAGCCCACCGGCCAATGAAGCCGTTTACAGGTGTGAGCAGGCTCGTGGCGAGGTGTTCTACTATGCCAAAGGGAACGGCACCCGCAAGTTGGAGCGCCTGCGTGTGCGGACACCGACCTTTGCCAATATTCCGTCTCTACTTGTGATGCTGCCAGGTAGTGAACTCGCTGATGTACCAATAATTGTATTGTCAATAGACCCTTGCATCAGCTGTACTGAAAGGTAGCCCGGAGATTTAAAGGAGGTGGAGCACTATGCCAGTAATGCTGCCGACTATTATACGCAACCTGTTCGGGGGGCCTGCTACCAGGATGTATCCAGTACAGGTGCGGGATCCCTTTGAAGGGGCGCGTGGGCATATTGAATTTGATGATGATAAGTGTATTCTCTGCGGCAACTGCGCCCGGCAATGCCCGGCTACAGCAATAGAGATCAACAAAGAGAAAAACGAGCTGGTCTTTTATCCAGCACGCTGCATAATCTGCTTTGTTTGTGCTGAAGCGTGTAAGAAAGATGCCGTAATTGCTTCAAACAAATGGCGGACACCTTATTATACAAAACCGGTAGAGGTGCATGTTGCCAAGGCGAAGAAAGAAAAGGCAAAAAAAGAATAAAATAATATAAAGTATCATCCTGAACAACAGGTCCCTGCCGAAAGGTTGGGACCTTTTTTTCTCCTGCTTATCTTTGCCGCAAAAACTATAGATCTTGTTCGGGTTTATCTGAGAAGTTATAATTAATCTGAGGTGAGCATCATGTTGAATATAGGCGCTGGAGAACTAATATTGATACTAGTTGTTGTGCTTATAGTTTTCGGCCCTGGTAAACTTCCTGAAGTAGCTAAATCATTAGGCAAAGCAATGAGAGAGTTTCGCAAAGCATCATCCAATTTACAGCGTGTCTGGGATGAAGTCACCAGGGAGGAGACACCCGCTGCCAATAAAACTGCTTATTCCAGCAGACAAGGAACCTCTTCTGCCAGCTCAGAAGAAAAAAACAGCGATGACAGTGTGTCAGAGAATTCAACTGCAAAGCAGGCTGAACAAGCGGAACAGCATGCAGAAAAAAAACAGGAACAGCCTGTGGAGCAGAGTACTGAATAGATTTTTTCGGACACAATCAGTAAAGGGTGATGATAAGACAAAACAGAAGGGAGAGATCAATCATAAAACAAAAAAAGACTCTGGTTATTGTGGCATTGTTTGCTTTTTTTATGGGGATTGCTTTTGTAGGCGGCGCCCTTTTTGCATCTGGCAATTATTGGCTTGATCAGATACTGGGTGCAGAGAAATCTACCCCTAACATTGATACCAGCATCCCTCCCGGTGTAGAGCCAGGTACTATTGCCAGTATTGTTGAACAAGCTGGACCTGCAGTGGTTAAAATAGAAACATTTGTATCGACGAGCCAGCAGTCTAACCCTTTCTTTAATGATCCATTCTTCCGAGACTTCTTTGGGCAGTTTTCCACAACACCCCAACAAAAAGTACAGCAGGGTATTGGTTCTGGTTTTATCATTTCCGAGGACGGCTATATACTTACCAACGAGCATGTAGTAGAGGGCGCTGAAGAAATCCAGGTTAATGTTGTTGGCAGGGAAAAACCGCTGCCAGCTAAGGTTATAGGAGAAGACCATGACCTTGACCTGGCTGTATTGAAGATCGATGCAGGGGATGCTCTTCCAGTACTAAAGTTGGGAAACTCCGATGATATTGCCGTAGGGAGTTGGGTTATTGCCATCGGCAACCCTTATGGACTCGACCATACAGTGACCGTTGGGGTGATCAGTGCTAAGGGACGACCGGTATCTGTTCAGGATAGGAATTACCGGAACCTGTTGCAGACCGATGCATCTATCAACCCTGGTAACAGTGGGGGACCGCTGCTCAACCTACAGGGTGATGTGATCGGAATCAATACAGCTGTAGCAGAAGCCCAGGGTATCGGATTTGCTATTCCCAGCGATACTGTGCGCAGTGTTTTAAATGATCTGATCAATGAGGGGAAAGTAAGGCGGGGCTGGCTTGGTGTAGAAATACAGGATGTCACACCAACCATTGCTGATCACCTCGGCTTGTCGGACCTCAAGGGTGTATTGGTCCGCAATGTTTTATCAGGAGGGCCAGCTGACCGTGCTGGACTGCAGCAGGGTGATGTAATTTTGGCTATTGATGGAAAAGAAGTAAAAGATAGCGATGAACTGCTTGAACAATTAAGGCTGATAGGGCCTGATAAGAAGGTGCAGTTAACAGTATGGCGTGATAAGAAATCAACTGAGCTAACAGTTACTCTCGGAGAGCGTCAATAAACAGTCATGGGTATGACGCAGTTTACATAAAACTGATGGGAATATGAATAACAACAGGAAGGAAATAACAGGGAAAGGAAGAATATATATGTAAAATATTGGCAGGAGGGCTGTAAGATGCCCCCTCTTCTTTTACTTAGCGTTACTTTTGCATTGGGAATTCTTGCGGCATATATCAGCCGGGCAGGTAGCGGTTGGGTGCTGGCAGCATTTATCACAGCCATTATAATGTTGGCCACAGCCGCCTTTTTCTTTTTTCAAGGGAAAAGGGGTTCTTTTGTCTGGTTATTGTCATCTTTTTTCTGTCTCGGCTTTACCTGGATGGGTATAGATAAGCTGCCTTTTCCCCCTTCTTTGGAGCCATTTCTTGGTCACTATGTACAAGTAGAGGGAGTTGTTGAGGGTCTCCCAACTCTTTACCCAAACCGTATGGTGCTGGTGTTGGATACCCCTGTGGTTACACTGGAGGAGGATAGATGGCAGGGGCAGGGGAAGCTGCAAGTGGTTTATTATCTGCAAAAAGAGGAGGCCGCTGGAAAAATCAATGAAGCTGACGCACAGCTCCGTGCTTCTCTGCTACCTGGAAAACGGGTCAGTGTGGATGGATTAATTGCCCTCCCTCCAAAAGCTTTTTCCCCAGGAGAGTTCGATTACCGTGCCTATCTGGAGCGGCAAAATATTTTTGCTCAGCTGACAGCCAAAAAAATAACTCCATTGGGAGCAGGGGAAAGGGGACTGTCTGCTCTCTTTGCGTTACTGCGCCTGCGGATCGAGAATGCCATCCACCATAGCCTTCCTGCTGAGGGAGCCCTGTTCCTGGAAGGAATTTTGCTGGGCTTTAAAGGGGGAATGACACCGGAGGACCGCTCAATATACCAGAGGACAGGGGTGATGCATCTCTTTACTGTTTCCGGGCTGCACCTGGGATTTGTATTCATTGCGCTGTTGGCGGCAGCCAATTTGCTTAAACTTAAACGGTTTCCTACCTTTATCCTGGTAACTGCGGGATTATGGGGTTATGCTGGCTTGATCGATTTTAATCCCCCGGTGACCAGGTCTGCGGTGATGGCCACTGTTGGCTTAGCTGCCTACCTTTGGCAGCAAAGGCCAAACGCTCTCAATTCCCTTGCTCTGGCTGCTTTTGTACTCCTGCTCATCGACCCGTCTGTGCTCTTTGAGCCCGGTTTTCAGCTTTCCTTTGCGGCTACTTGGGGAATTATTTATTTAGCTGTTCCTTTGGGAAGATATGTATCTTTCCCTCTGGGATTACGAGAGGCGGTAACAGTACCGCTTGCTGCACAACTGGCCATTTTGCCGCTGGCCGCTTTCTATTTTCAGCAGGCTGCAGCAATGGGAATGATAGCCAACATTTTGGTGGTGCCTCTGGCAGGTCTGGTGGTTTACCTGGGTTTAGCGGGAATGGTCTTGGCTCTGGCTGTACCTGGCATCTTAAATCCCTTTTTTCTGACAGCTGGGGCCTTCTTTTATCCCATCAGATGGCTTCTCGAGCTGCTGTCAGCTCTTCCGGGAGCAGCTTTTCTGGTTCCGCCTCCTCCTCTCTGGCTATGTTTATTGTATTATATTTCAATGCTTGTGCTGGGTTGGGTACTGCGGGAGGGCTTTACGATAAATTTCCCCCATTTTCGCTATCAGTCAGCTGCTGCCCGCAGATTGTTCCCTGCTCTCTTGTTGGTTATCAGCTGTACTGCTATGCTTTTTACAGGCACAGTGAAAAAGTGCCAGGGAGAACTGGAGGTGACCTTTATCAATGTGGGGCAAGGGGATGCCATTTTGGTTCAAACACCAAAAGGGCGGACAATGCTCATTGATGCTGGAGGCAGCCCGTTATACAGCAGTTCTACTTTTGATCCCGGGAGCCAGCTTGTGGTTCCGGCCTTGGCTAAAAGAGGGATCAGGAAATTGGATCTGCTGGTCAACTCACACCCCCATGAGGATCACCTGGGGGGTATCCCTGCAGTGCTCGATTATGTAAAAGTGGAGAGATTTGTCGCTCCACCTGTGGATCACCCAACACCATTGGTTTTAAAGGTACAGCAGCAGCTCAAAGATAAAAAAATCAAGGCTTCTAACCTAACTGCCGGTGCCATCAAACTTGACCCTTCTGTTGAAATTTCGGTTTTATGGCCGGTCCGCCCTTTACTATCAGGAAGCTCCAGTGATGCTAACAACAATTCCCTGGTGCTTTATTTGCGCTATGGGAAGATAACATTTCTGTTCACCGGTGACCTGGAGCGAGAGGCTTTATCCCTCCTGGCTTCATTAAACCAGGAGGGTAAATATCCTGGGGGGATCCGGGCTACTGTCCTCAAAGTGCCTCATCACGGCAGCGCCAGTGGTATCTGCCAGGAATTCGCTGCAGCAGTCAGGCCCCAATTTGCTGTGATCAGCACTGGGAAAAATTCCTTCGGCCACCCGGACAAAAGGACAATCCGTTTCTGGCAGGAACAGGGTGCTAAGGTTTTGCGTACAGATAAAGCAGGAGATATTACCTTTACCACAGATGGTGTGACACTCAGTCTCCAAAACTGATACCGATGGCCCTAGCGGCATGAACCAACTGATGAGCCGGAGGCACAAAGGATGTTTTTTTCGTTGCTTCATGGAGGGGGACCGCGGTGATTTTATTTTCTTTCAAAGCCACCATCAGACCGCTCTCACCGGAGATAGCCAACTCTGCGGCAGCCACACCGAACCGGGTGGCCAGAATCCGGTCTAAGGGTGATGGGGAACCACCCCGCTGAATGTGGCCTAATACGGTTACACGGGTTTCAATCCCTGTGGCCTGTTCGACCAGGTCACCCACCACCTGTCCTATACCCCCCAACCGCAACGGATCTCCGCTTCCCTTGATCCTCTTCCTGACCACCCTTTCCCCATCTGGGCCAGGGGTGCCTTCAGCCACAACAATAACACTGAACAACTTTCCTTCCTCTCTCCTCTGCTGAATCTTTTTAATGATGCCCTCCAGGGACCAGGGTATTTCCGGTATCAGAATAACATCAGCACCACCGGCGATCCCTGACCAAAGGGCGATCCAACCGGCATAGCGCCCCATGACTTCCAGGACCATCACCCTATGGTGTGATTCTGCGGTTGTATGGAGTTTGTCCAGTGCACTGGTTGCTGTGGCCACTGCTGTATCAAAACCAAAGGTTTGATCTGTGGCAGCCAGGTCGTTGTCAATGGTTTTGGGAACACCGATAATTCTCGCACCTTTATCTACCAATTCCTTGGCAATGGAAAGAGTGCCATCCCCTCCGATGGAGATCAGGGTATCAAGTTTTAGTTTGTGAAAATTTTCCAGCAGTTGATCTGACACATCACGATACTGGGTTTCCCCGCTCTTTGTTTTAATAGGAAAATTAAAGGGGTTATCCCGGTTGTTTGTACCCAGGATCGTGCCTCCCCTGTGCAGCAGTCCGGAAATCGCCCTTTTATCAATAGGAATATAGTCTTTATAGATAATCCCCCTATATCCATCCCGAAATCCAAGCACATCAACACCATGGGCAAACAGAGTTTTGGCAGCTGCCCTGATCACCGCATTTAATCCAGGGCAGTCGCCACCTCCGGTTAATATTCCGACACGCATGGTTTTTCCTCCTTTACAGAATAAGGCTGTTATTCCTCTGTATTAGTATTTTACTGGTCAAGCATTATTCCCTGCCCGATACTGCAAATAATACAAGTTATTAACATATTGTATACAAAGGCTTTTGTTTAGCTGATTCACCCCTTAATAGGAAGATGCATGGGAGGGTAAAAATAGTGAGTAATCAAGAGATTATTGAATTGCTGAAGCAGTTAGGACTCAGCGGGGATAACCCAAGTGAAATAGAAAGAAAAATGGAGGAGGGGGGTATTGCCGGCAGTGATAGCTGCCATGCGGGAGAGGTCTTGGACAGCATCGGTTCTGTCAATAACCTAAAAGGGGAGGAAGTGGCAGATTTGGTTCGGGAGTTGACATCAAGCATCAGCGGAGAAAAGCGTCAGGAGCTTAAAGAATATATATCACAGGCAGCGCAGCAGTTGGAAGATGAAGAGCTCTCCCTTGGCCTGCTGAAAGTAATGGAGCTTTTTCTCAAGCAGGATTAACAGGATGGGGGGAAAGGTTATTTAATTTCATGTATAATTTAACTATGGACGCAAAACATCTCAAAACCTGCTGAACATAAATCAGTTGTGGGAATATATGGATTAAGGGGGCTGTGAAGCATGCCTGTCCTGACTTTTACCCAGGCTAGACAAGCCTTAGCCAAAGGGAAATATCCCTTTTTTTTGATTCTACATGGTGAGGCTCACTACCTGTCCAGGAAGCTGATCAGAGAATTGAGAAATCTTCTGGAAAAAAGTGATGAGATAGAGTACCTGGAATGGGATGAAGAAGCAGTTGACGCTGAGATTTTTACCTCATTGACTACTATACCCCTTTGGCTATCCAGGCGTTTGGTGGTGATCAATAATACTCAAACTGCCGAACTGAAAAATTATCTGAAAGTTAATAATCAGCGCCTTGTGTGTGTGCTGCTTTTTGATAATAAACTGAAAAAAAGGGATATCCCTGAAACTGAAAATTGTTGGGTTGTTGAGTGTTCACCTCCAAAGGGCAGGGACCTGATTAAATGGCTGTCTGAAGAGGCAGCAGCCAAAGGCAAGGAACTTCCTGCTTCTAGTATTGAGTATCTGCGTTTTGCCTGTGGGGATGACCCTGCGGTTCTTGCAGCTGAGATTGAAAAAGCTGCTGTCTATCTGGGCAGCGAAAAGCAAATAACTGTAGATATATTAAAAAAGGTCGGCAGCAGAACCGCAAGACGCACCCTTTTTGAATTTGTGGATGCTGTAGCTGAACATAAAAGAAGGGCTGCCCTGGAGATCGCTGGTGAGCTCCTGGCACAGGGTAATCACCCTGTGCTGCTGGTTTCTATGCTTTCCCGTCATTATCTGCAAATGCTGGAGGCAGCTTGCCTTCTAAAAGAAGGAGTTGCTGCCCAGGACCTTTCCTCTCAGATGGGTGTTCATCCATATGTTGGCAAAAAACTAGCCAAACAGTTGCGTGCCTCCAGCATTAAGGAGATAGAAAAGGTTCTTTTTTCTTTGTTGGAACTTGATCTATCGATCAAGCAAGGAAGGGGTTCTCCAGAGTTGTTGCTGGCGGCCTTTTTAGGGGAGGTCTGTTAGGTATATAAAAAACCCCTCTCTTGAAGGGGTTCTTGTTTTTTTCTGCTTATAGCTGAGCCTGATTGAGTTTTCTGGCCAACTGGGATTTTTTGCGATTCCGGGCGTTGGGGTGAATGATTCCTTTAGCGGCAACCTTGTCAATAAGACGAACCGCTTTTTTGAAGGTGACCTCAATATCTTCTTTATTCCCTTCTGCTAGTGCTGCCTCAAATCTTTTGATGGCGGTCTTCATAGCAGACTTGCGAGAAGCGTTGCGCAGGGCACGAACTTTAGCGATCCTCGCCCTTTTTTCCGCGGACCGGCTATTTGCCATTCTCTTCACCCCCTTGTACCATAAAATGAAACCTGCATCATCTGGAGTTTAACTGATGCCAGATAAAAGTTCCATAGAATCTGAGCCTCAAATGAGTCCAGCAGATGTTAACAGCTCACTCAGATTAGGCCAAATATGATGGTATCACGATTAATGGAGATTTGCAAGCATTGATTTTAGTGAGACGGTGTCAACTTTTTATAGG
>LSQX01136064.1_pt1 | contig 13777 bp, 7 predicted proteins | sample 654561 | NCBI WGS metagenome assembly LSQX01 (sample SAMN04489861, study PRJNA283612) | anaerobic digester metagenome | isolation source: 4 biogas reactors fed with cattle manure at either 37C or 55C with and... | place: Denmark: Kongens Lyngby | collected 2014 | reverse complement strand
GATAAACAATTTGCAAGATATATGAAAAAAGGCATACAAGTAGAAGGTTTGAACCTTTACAAAATTTATCGCTTTTTAAAAATCACCGGTGTTCTTTCTGCCAGTGCCAAGGATCCTTTGTGGAAGTATCATTGGGTGAAGGATAACGAACCGGAAATTTTCAAAAATACCTATAAGTGGCTTGATGCAAAGGAATATCTAACTTGCCGGGCTACAGGTAATATGAAGGCAAGCAAGGATGTGGTCAGTGCAACATTTTTATATGATGTTAAAAAAGGTTGCTGGAGCCCCGAGCTTTGCAAAATGTTTGATGTAGATATGAAACACTTGCCGGAAATATGTGATTCCACGGATATGGTTGGAGGACTACTTCCAAAGGCGGCTGAAGAGCTTGGTTTGAAAGAAGGAACTCCTGTGTTTTCAGGGGGTAGTGATGTCAGCCTTTGTCAAGTTGGTGCAGGTAGTTTGGAGGTAGGGGATGCTAATTTTTACTCAGGTACCTCCGGATGGGTATGCACCACAGTTGATAAACTGCATTTGGATTTAGGAAACCTTATTGGTGCACTTGTCGGTGCGGATCCCGATACATATTGCTATATTGCGGAGTTGGAGACTTCAGGCAAATGCATGGAGTGGGTTAAGGATCGCATTGATTTACCCGAAATGGATTATGACGGTTTGATTGAATATATAAAGAAGACACCTGCCGGCAGCAATGGGGTAATATTTTCTCCGTGGATGCATGGGAACAGGTGTCCTTTTGAAGATCCCTATGCAAGGGGATTGTTTTTTAACTTAGGCCTTTCTACTCGCGGGGGTGATTTGGTCAAATCAGTAATTGAGGGTGTTTGCATGCATATGCGATGGATGCTGGAAGCTACCGAAAAGGCGTTCAAAACCTCTTCAAAGGTTCGTTTCACCGGCGGAAGTGCCATTTCTTCAACCATATGTCAAATTCTATCGGATGTGTTAGGTAGAGAAGTTGAAACTATAGAAAACCCTCGGCATGTAGGGGCAATGGGTGCGGCAGCTCTTATGGCAGTTAGTTTTGGTCTCATCTCAGATATTAAGGAAATAAAAAAGATTATCAAAGTAACAGACACATATAAACCAAATTCCAAAAACAATTCATTTTACAATAAAATATATCCCATATTTAAAAACCTCTATAAGGATAATAAAAAGTCATATAAAGCACTTAATGGTTAAAAATAAATAGAGACAGGAAAGAATATTCAAATTTGTACATTCTGGTAATCTCTTAACCGATTATTGTAAACCATAAAATTAAATAGTAAAAGTAAAAACAAACAAAATATTTTAAGAAGGTGATAGTAGATGAAAAAAGAAGGTTATAGTGTATCCAAATGGCCTGATGTGGATTTGATAAACGAGAAAATGGATAAGCTTATAAATGACAGGCTGTATGAAATCAAACCCGAAGCAATGGGGCGATATTTGAATTATTTTGAAACCAAATGCAAAGGTTCAAAAGCATTAAATGAAGAAGCAAGAAAATATATTCCCGGCGGCGTTCAGCACAATTTGGCTTTTAACTATCCATTCCCGTTAGCCATAGATAGGGCTGAAGGTGCTTATTTGTATGACGTTGACGGTAATAGGTATGTGGATTATCTGCAGGCGGGTGGACCTACGCTTCTTGGCAGTAATTATAAACCGGTAACGGAAAAGGTTATTGAAATAATCGCGGAACATGGGCCCGTGACAGGGCTATTCCATGAATATGAATTAAAATTAGCTAAGTTGATACGAGAACATATGCCTTGGGTTGAACAATATCGTTGTTTCGGAAGCGGTACAGAAGCCGACATGGCAGCAATTCGTGTTGCCAGGGTATTTACAGGCAAGAAAAAGATTGTTAAAGCCGGTGGGGCATATCACGGATGGAGCGACCAGTTGGTTTACAGTTTGCACATTCCTTACACCAAAACTTATGAAGCCCACGGGATACCTGAGGAAGCCACTATTCATACAAAAGAATGCTATCCCGGTGACATTGAATCATTGAGAAAGGTTTTGGAAGCTAACGAAAAAGAAGGCGGTACGGCAGCAGTGCTTATAGAACCCTTTGGACCGGAAAGCGGTACCAGGATGACACATTTTGATTATTGTGCCAAGGTAAGGGAACTTTGTGACGAATTTGATACTTTGCTTATTTTTGATGAAGTAGTGACCGCATTCAGAGCGGGCCCCGGCGGAGCCCAAGGGTATTTCAATGTAAGGCCTGACCTTACCGTCTTTGGCAAGATAGTATCCGGTGGTTTTCCTATGGCAGGTGGAGTTGGGGGCAGAGAGGATATAATGAGCGTCATGGCAGCTGGTGTTAAAGCGGGAAAGAAGCGTGCCTATGTCGGTGGAACTTTGACAGCCAACCCTCTTAGCTGTGCAGCAGGATATTTTGCTATCAAAGAGATTATTGAACAAGACGCGGCAAGAAAAGCCGGGGAAAACGGTGACAAGCTGTGTGCGGGAATACAGGGACTTATCGACAAATATGAACTTCCTTTTGTGGTGTGGAATATAGGCTCCATTATACATTTTGAAGTATCGGGAGTTATGTACCTTTCTGTAACGGATCCTGATATTTTCAAAAAGATACCCCAAAGACAGCATAATATTGAGGAGTTCGGGGCTGCTTTGACAGCTAACGGTGTTATTACCCTTGCAGGCAGCCGCATCTATACCAGCATGGCTGATAATGATGAGACCATCGCCGAAACTCTAAGGTGCTTTGATGAAGTATTTAAAAATATTGATAGATAAAACAATTTCTAACACCTTGCTTTGAATGTATAAGCTTTACACAGCGGATAGGTGCCGGGATATACCGGCATCGCTGTGGCATTTACAATATGAAAGGAGAAATAATAAATGATTCAAAAACTTGATTTGGTTAATTTAGGTCACGCATTCCCTGAAGTAGCTTTTTCAGATGACTATATTATAGGTACTTACCAAGCTCGCATCAAAACAAGCAGTATTGAAAAGTTATCCTTGGCGATTGCGGATGAACAGACAACGGGAACATGGATAAAGGTGGGTGCAGATTCCATTGAAAAGAAAAGAAGATTCGGTGCCAAGGTTGTTTCTATCTATGAAGTGCCTGATAGGGGATCTGACTTTGTAGAGGATTTGCCACCTTTATACATTATTCAGATTGCTTTTCCAATAGAGATTTTTGGAGAAAATATCCCAATGCTATTAACCACATTATTCGGAAATATTTCAGCTTCCGGTATGGTAAAAATGATAGATTGCGCTTTTCCGAAAAAGTATATTGAAAGATTCCAAGGCCCCAAGTTCGGCGTAGAAGGTTTAAGAGAAGTATTAGGTATAAAGGACAGACCGCTTCTAAATGCCATGATTAAGCCGAACATAGGGTGGACGCCTGAGGAAGGTGCGGAGATTTTTTATAATGCTGCCAAGGGTGGCGTAGATATTATAAAAGATGATGAACTTTTGCCGGCTGACGGGAGCTTTTGCCCCCTTAAAGAAAGAGTAACAAGATTTATGGAAAAGGAAAAAATGGTGTTTGAAGAAACAGGGGAGCATACTCTTTATTCTGTAAACATCACCGATTCCATTGATAAAATAAAAGATAATGCCTATAGGGCTATAGAATATGGTGCTAATTCCATCATGCTGAATACTTATACCGCAGGACATGGTGCTCTTAAAATGCTTGCGGATGACCCGAATATAAATGTACCCATATTAGCTCATGTAGACTTTGCCGGTGCCTATGCCAGTGCCACATATACAGGTATTTCTGCACCATTATTAATCGGTAAAATAACCAGGCTTGCAGGTGGTGACTTCCAGATTAACGGTCATCCTTGGGGTAAATTTCCTATACCATATAAAATGTTCTACAGAAGTTTCAAATTCTTTACGCAGCCTTGGTGGCATATTAAACCCATGATGTATGCTTGCTCCGGAGGTACAACGCAGCTCGTGGTAAAGAATTGTATCGATGCTTTAGGTACCGATATAATTTTAGCAGCCGGTGGCGGAGTTCACGGACATCCCGATGGCAGCGAGGCCGGAGCACGTTCTATGCGGCAAGCCATAGATGCGGCAGTAAAAGGTATTGATTTGATGGAATATGCAAAGACCCATAAAGAATTAATGCGTATGGCACAAATGCTCAGCCCGGATATAATGAAAAACTTTGATTTGATGAAATAACAGCCCTAATGCCCGGCACAGTTGTAGCTACTGTACCGGGCATTTTTTGGTTAGATAGTTATTGTTTCGTGAGAACAGTAATATACCCGGAAGCCGTGACTGATGCAGTGGCGGTGGGTTGTTGTAATCCTATCCTCTATCTGCTAAGATATAAACAATAATTATTTGTTCAACCTAAAGATAAAATGTTATAGGAGATAGTGCAAAATGAATAACTGTCTGACTGATGCGACAGACATATCTGTCGGGAACACAGCTGCTGAAATGGTCATAAATCTAAAGCCGGAAGGAAAGTTCGAGATATACTTTGCAGAACAACAAAATTCTGTAGGAAAAGGGCAAATAGATTTTCAAAATGAATTTTATAGACGTTATTTAAAGGATCCTGAGGAAAGTCTGATATTTTTAGGATTTAGCCATGAAAAAGTTCCCATGTCCGAGTCCTTATATTTTATTCAAAGTATTGCATCCCGATTCATAAAAAAACTAACAAAAGAACCTTACATTGAATTACTTCGAGAAAAAGCTAAAGTAACACTTGAGAGTGAAGATATACATGAGCTTATAAAAAAGGCACCCTATATGAGCGGCATGGAAAATTTGGATGAAGACTGGCTTCGCTCCATATGGGCAAGGCTTAACATGATTTTTTCTAAAACCATTAAATACTATGACGGCAGCGTTTCAGATTTTTTCTTATCATATAATTCTAATATTAACCTTGCCGGGCGTGTATATTTTCATCTTGTAGAGAGTAAGAATGAGGACTTTCCATTTGCTTTTATGGCTACATATTCTATGGAAGGTGCTGTGGGTAATACAACAAAACATTTACCTCTTAAAAATGCATTATTGGATTATGGAAAAAACAGCAGAAAGATGTTGACACTTTTGTCCACTGTCAATAGAGCAGCACAAAAAAGCCCCTTTACAGCGGGGCTGTTACAGTCCGGAGAAATATTTTACCCTATAAATCTTACATCTGATGAAGCCTACACCTTTTTACATGAAGTCCCTTTATACGAGGAGTCAGGTATTTTATGCCGTATACCTAATTGGTGGAAATATCGATCGAATAAAGCAGGAATATCAATAAATATAGGCGATAAAACTCCTTCTCATTTAGGTTACGAGGCAATTCTGGATTTTAAAGCGGAGATTACTATGGGGGGAGAAGAAATTTCCGCCGAAGAGTTAAAAAAGCTTCTTGCAGAAACAGAAGGATTGGCTTTTATAAAAGGAAAATGGATTGAAGTAAATCACGAAAAGTTAAAAGAAGTCCTAAAAGCTTATGAACAGGCACAAAAGCTTATGGGTGATGGTGATTTTAATATAATAGAGGCTATGCGATTTCAATTAACCGGTGAGAAAATGCTGAGAATTGACGATGAGGATTTCGAATTTGAAATAACCAACGGGGAATGGCTAAAAAAGGTGCTAAACCAATTGATAATGCCTGATACTATTAAAGCTATTGATTGCAATGATAATTTCAGAGCAGTTTTGCGACCATACCAACAAACAGGTTTAAACTGGCTTAACTTTATGAAAGAGCTAAGGCTGGGGGCTTGCCTCGCTGATGATATGGGATTGGGTAAAACTGTTCAAACCCTTGCTTTGCTTAATTATTTGAAAAGGCAGAGCAATCTAAAAACTTTGCTGATTATTCCAGCATCTCTTATAGGAAACTGGAAGACTGAGATAGATAGATTTGCACCAAATCTTAACTACTTGATCTTGCACCCGTCAGAGACAAAGGTATTGGATAAGGACGAAATAATAAACTTTGATGACACCGATGTTTTCATAACTACTTATGGCATGGTATTAAAAATTGATTGGCTGAAGGATATGCTTTGGGACATTATAATCCTTGACGAGGCTCAGGCCATCAAAAACCCGGCAACAAAACAAACCAAAAAGGTAAAAGCTCTAAAATCAAACTTTAGAATAGTGATGACCGGCACACCTATTGAAAATAGACTTTCCGACCTATGGTCAATATTTGATTTTTTGAACAGGGGTTTATTAGGCAGTTCAAAAGAGTTTGGTGACTTTACTAAAAAACTTAAGGAAAAGCATCAAGGTTATAACAGGTTAAAACAAGTGGTAAGCCCCTTTATTTTAAGAAGATTGAAGACGGATAAAAAAGTTATATCCGATTTACCGGACAAGATAGAAATGAAAACCTACTCAAGCCTCAGTAAAAAACAAACAGTGCTTTACAGTTCTCTAATTAAAGAATTAGGAGAAAAGTTGGAGTCTGTGGATGAAGGGATTTCAAAAAAAGGTCTTGTCTTATCTGCTTTGATGAAATTTAAGCAGATTTGCAATCATCCGGATCAATACTTGGGACAGAATTGTTACGCTGAGGAGGAGAGCGGTAAATATGAAAGATTGAGGGAAATTTGTGAAACTATATATGAAAAAAGAGAAAGAGTGTTGATATTCACACAGTTTAAAGAAATAACAGAGCCCTTAAGAACTTTTTTAGAATCAATATTTCATCACAAAGGACTTGTACTTCATGGTAGTACCTCGGTAAAAAAAAGGAAGGAAATAGTTGATAAGTTTCAGGGGGAAGAATATGTTCCTTTTATGGTATTATCCATTAAGGCGGGTGGCGTGGGACTAAATCTGACTTCAGCAAATCATGTGATACATTTCGACCGTTGGTGGAATCCGGCAGTTGAGAATCAGGCCACTGACAGGGCTTTTAGAATAGGTCAGAGGAAAAATGTAATAGTCCATAAATTCATTACCAAAGGCACTATTGAGGAAAAGATTGATTTGATGATTGAAGATAAAATAAAACTTTCTCAAGATATAATATCCGACGCAAAGGAAAACTGGATAACAGAGTTGAATAATAAACAATTGATGGAACTATTTAAACTTTCAGTATAAATTAGGAGGAAGCATTTATGTCTTATTATAGCAGTGGCTACAAAAAACACGTAACTGTAGGAGAGCTAAAACTCAAAAGGGATAAAAGCCTGCTAAAGCTCACTAAAAAGAAAAACAGTCCGGAAATACAGCCGGTGATCATTGAGGGAAGCAAAATTGCGAAAAGTTGGTGGGGCAAGTCCTGGAATGATAATTTGGAAAGATATTCTGATTATGAGAACCGCATTGGGAGAGGCAAAAGTTATTTGAAAAACGGAATGGTACTGGATCTAAAGATAAAAGAATGCGAGGTTGAAGCCTTAGTCCAGGGAACAAGAGTGAAACCTTATGAAGTAAAAGTTCATATCGAACCCTTGAAAAAGAAAACCTGGCAAAGCATAGTGAAAGATTGTCAAGGTAAAATCGAATCCTTAGAGGAACTCATAGAAGGTAAATTCCCAAAAGAGCTTTCACAGCTTTTGACTGCAAAAGGCACAGGGTTATTTCCTTCACCGGATGAAATCGGCTTTACATGTTCTTGTCCTGATTGGGCAAGCATGTGCAAACATGTGGCAGCGGTTTTGTATGGTATAGGCGCACGCATTGACAATAGCCCTGAGTTATTATTTATTCTTAGAGACGCTAAAATAGATGAGCTTATTTCGGAAGCTGTGGAGGAAAAATCCAAAGAGCTGTTAAAAAAGTCACGTAAAAAGACATCAAGAGCCATCGCAGACGAAGACATCAGCGACATTTTCAATATATAATGGCTATAGTGCAAGGGAAGACTACGAAAAGGCTGCGTTTTGTAATCCTGAGCTTCAGCGAAGGATCTTGATCCTTTTCCGTAGAATATCAGTGGTGGAACGGTTCGCTACAGTGTTGCTCATTCGGTCCAAAGACCATATAGGAATACCCCGACAAAACAACAAGAAGCAAGAGTTCAGGGACAAAGGGCAGGTGCAAAGATTCTTCAATTCTCACAGAATGACACCCAAGGGTGTTTTTATTAGCATCTGATATGCCTGACATTATTTTCAGGAGGCGAATTTATGTATGAAAAGATAATGTTTATAGACTTCGACGGAACCATTACAAAACAAGAAACTTTAGACGGGAGTATGAAACTCACCATAGATCCGGATCTTTATAAGGAAAAACATAGAGAGATGCTAAATGGCAAGATTACGCTTAGTGAGGCTTTACATATAGGCTTTGAAACAGTTCCATCATCAAAACTTCCCATAATTATGGACTTCGTGCGTACCGTACCCGTAAGGGAGGGATTTATGGAGCTTCTCACTACAATGAAGGAAATGAAAATTCCCGTGATAGTTATATCCGGTGGCTTGAAACCTTATATAGAAGAAAAGCTGGAACCTTATAAAGACCTTATTTTAGATATTTACAGTGTTGACTTAGACTGCACCGGTGAATACATGCGGTTGGTTTCCGAATATGAAGAAGCAGGGGAAATCATGCAAAAAACCAAGGTCATGGCCAAATATGATTATGAATATGCAATATGCGTAGGAGACAGTTATACTGATTTTCGTATGGCACGAGCATCTCAGTTGGTATTTGCCCGGGATGTTTTGGTAGAGTTTTTAGAAAAGCAAAGTATTCCCTATGAACCATGGGATGACTTTTATGACATTAGGGATTATTTCATAGAATAATAAATTTTAACCAGGCAGATTAATGTTAAACATAAAACATTTAGCATTATATATTTTATATGGGTACAGTTCACACGAACTCAGAGTTACCCTGAATAGAATGAGGTATCTTAAGACTCTCAGGGAAGCCTTAATGCGATATTTGTCGGTGCAATATAAGGCAATTAGGTAGCGTGTGGCAGTAACGTTATATGATTAACAGAGGAGAAAATGATATGAATATTATTATAATAGATGGCCAGGGGGGGAAAATGGGTAAGATGATTGTAGAGCAGCTAAAGGCAAAATATCCGAAGCTTACTCTTACCGCCATAGGCACCAACAGCATTGCTACGGCAGCCATGATGAAGGCCGGCGCACATCAGGGTGCAACAGGTGAAAACCCCGTCATCGTTGCATGCAGGTGTGCGGATATAATTATCGGCCCTATAGGCATTGTCATTGCGGATTCCATGTTGGGGGAGGTTACGCCCATGATGGCCAAGGCCATAGGGCAGAGCAAGGCTGAAAAAATACTGATACCTGTAAACAAATGCAATAATCATATTGTGGGTTTCAAAGATTATTCATTATCGGATTATATCAAAATGGCTGTGGAGTTGGCATTAAAGATAAGTACCGGGGAAGGCTAAGCCACTTTTCAGTCATCCTGAGCATCGCGAAGGATCCTAAACGCATTGAAAACACAAGATCCTTCGATTCTCCCAGAATTACACCTAATGGTGTTTTTATAAAAATACATAGGTTTACGAAACTTTCCTCATGTGACAATGTTTGATGCAACAATTAGACAGTTATTTGCCTATAAAAATATAATAATTACCTATCTAAAAGACTTTGATTTTAGCATAACTCATGTATCTTTTATCAAATTTCTTCTTCTAAATAACCGCTTTTTTTGAAAAACATATATATCATCGGAATTAGAATCAACTGTATAACTATCCCGGGCAGTGCGGTAAGAAACGCACCAGTAATGAACATTGACCAGGCATATGATTTTCCTGATAAACCTAACAGGATTACATTTGCAATGCCCAATGTCAACCTGCCGCATATCATCGATATTATTAAAGATATCGTAACATTTGTTTTCTTGGAAACAATGGCAATAACAGCACCATATGTAGCGAGTTCAACTGCCATCGCAATAGCCACAGGGTACAACGGAGGCATGCCGGTCATTATACTTGATAGTATAGGAACAATAATACCTGTTATCAATCCATAATACCAGCCGCAAAGAAGACCTGTCAGCAAGACCGGAATGTGCATAGGTAAAAATACAGATCCCGAGATAGAAAGTGTGTGAAAAGCTATAGGGATAATGATGCCTAATCCAGTAAGCAAACCTGCCATAATCATTTTTATAGTTGATACTGTCTTCATATAATACCTCCAAAAAAATAATACCACAAAATATTAGTAATCCTTCTGGAAAACATATACCTTCGTGGTACGATTAAATTCAGTATAATGGCAGATACCACTGTTGTCAAGGCCTTGACAAAGTTCCCATTAGTTTTGTATAATAACATATAATTATTAAAGCGGCAGTGAAGAGGACAGTAACCTGATTTTAGGTATGGAGAGAGGCAATCCTGCGGTGAAAGATTGCTTACCGAAATCTATGTGAAAATCACCTTGGAGTCGGATGCCTGAAAGTTCAGTAAGGCATTCCCCGGTCACGGGTTAATATGATCCAAGTTGGCAGATTTTAATATCTGCAATGAGGGTGGTACCGCGATTAAATCGTCCCTATGGTTTTGTGTTTTCATACCATAGGGATTTTAATTTTATTAAAATATGCATATTTGATGTATATGATTGACTTGCATCAGACATTGTCCCATGAGGAAAGTTACGAAAAATTACTTTTTCGTCATCCTGAGCATCGCGAAGGATCTTAGTCCCAGATAACAGCGAACAGAAGTCCAGAGAAAGACTGCTGGCATCATGCCTTTAGGGTCAAGATTCATCACTATCGTTCAGAATGACACCTGATGGTGTTATTATAAAAAATCATAGTTTTTCGGAGGTTTCCCGGCGGACACCATAAAAAGAGGAGTTGAACTATATGAAATTTAAGCCTTTATCCGATGTGCATGTAGCGGAAAGGGAAAAGAACATATCCCGATTTTGGGATGAAGTAGATATTTTGAACAAAACCATAGAAAACAGGGAAGGTAAGGAACCTTATATATTCTATGAAGGGCCTCCTACGGCAAATGGAAGCCCCGGCATACACCACGTAATAGCAAGAACTTTGAAAGATACCGTATGCCGCTATTATAATATGAAAGGGTTTCAGGTTAAACGAAAAGCCGGATGGGATACCCACGGTCTTCCTGTTGAAATTGAGGTTGAAAAGCGTCTCAAGCTTTCCAATAAAAACGAAATAGAAGAATACGGTATAGCTGAGTTTAACGAAAAATGCCGCGAATCTGTTTTCTCCTATGAAAAAGAATGGAGAGAAATGACAGAACGCATGGGTTATTCCATAGATTTGGATAATCCCTATATTACTCTTGACAACAATTATATAGAAAGTGTCTGGTGGATTTTAAATAAGTTTTTTAAAGAAGGCTATATATACGAAGGCCATAAAATTTTGCCCTACTGCAGTCGATGCGGCACAGGACTTGCCTCCCATGAAGTTGCTTTGGGATACAAGGAAATAAAATCAAATACCGTAACGGTTAAATTTAAAAGAAAAGACAAGGATGAATATTTCTTGGTGTGGACTACCACACCTTGGACATTGGCATCCAACGTGGCACTTACGGTTAACCCCAAGGAGACTTATCAAAAAGTAAAACATGAGGGTACAGTATATTATATAGAAAAACATCTTGCAAAAACTGTCCTTGGCGAGGAATACGAAGTATTGGAAGAAATGCCCGGTAAGGACTTGGAATACATCGAATATGAGCAAATAATGCCCTTCGTTCCCGTGGATAAAAAAGCGTTTTTCGTCACCTTGGCGGATTACGTAACCGTAGAGGATGGTACGGGAATAGTCCACACTGCACCGGCTTTTGGCGAAGATGACTACAATACCGGCAGAAAGTATGATTTACCCGTATTACAACCTGTTGATGAAGACGGTAAATTCACAGCCACACCATGGGAAGGAAAGTTCGTCATGGAAGCAGATTGGGATGTAATTGTCTGGTTAGATGCAGAGGGCAAACTCTTCAAGAAACAAAAGATGGAGCATAATTACCCCCATTGCTGGAGATGTTCAACACCTCTTTTATACTATGCAAAACCCAGCTGGTATATAGAAGTTACGAAAATGAAGGATCAAATAGTTGCTGAGAATAAAAAGATAGAATGGTATCCTTCCTATGTGGGTGAAAAAAGGTTTGGCAATTGGCTTGAGAATGTAAATGACTGGGCATTGTCCCGCAACAGATATTGGGGTACGCCTCTTAATATTTGGAGATGTGAATGCGGTCATACTGATTCTGTAGGCTCGCGCCAAGAATTAATAGACAAGGCGATAGAAAATATCGATATGGATATTGAACTTCACAGGCCTTATGTGGATGATGTGCATTTGAAATGTGATAAATGCGGAGGTACCATGACAAGGGTGCCGGAGGTAATAGACTGCTGGTTTGACAGCGGATCAATGCCTTTCGCTCAGCACCATTATCCTTTTGAAAACAAAGAGAATTTCAACGAGCTGTTCCCGGCGGACTTTATATGTGAGGGAATTGATCAAACAAGAGGCTGGTTCTATTCCTTGCATGTAATAGCCACCTTTGTCATGGGCGTATCTTCTTATAAAAGATGTCTTGTCAATGATTTAATTTTAGATAAAGATGGCCAGAAGATGTCAAAATCCAAAGGAAACACAGTAGATCCATTTGAATTATTTGATAAATACGGAGCTGATGCACTGAGATGGTATCTGATGTATGTATCCCCAGTGTGGACTCCAACCAAATTCGACGAAGACGGTCTAAAAGAAATACTAAGCAAGTTCTTCGGCACCATGAGAAATGTATATTCATTCTTCGCCCTTTATGCGAATACCGATGAGGTAGACCCGAGAGATTTTTATGTTGATTACGAAGATAGACCGGAACTGGATAAATGGATTTTATCTAAATATAACAATCTGCTGAAAGAAATAGAATATGAAATGTCCGTATATGATTTGCACAGGTCGGTAAGGAAGATTCAGCTTTTCCTGAATGAGGATTTCTCCAATTGGTATATCAGGCGTTCCCGCAGAAGGTTCTGGGCGACGGAGTTGACAGAAGATAAGAAGGCCGTATATAACACTACCTATGAGATATTAGTGGGATTGACAAAAGTTATTGCACCCTATTCCCCCTTTATGGCGGAAGAAATGTATAAGGATCTGACAGGAGAACTTTCAGTCCATTTGGAAGATTTCCCGGTTGGCAAGGATGAGCACATAGACATGCATATAGAGGAGCGTATGGATCTGATCCGTGATCTGGTTGGCCTGGGAAGAGCCGCCAGAGAACAAGTCAGAATTAAGGTTAGACAGCCGATTTCGGAAGTGCTTATAGATGGCAAATATGAAGGGCTTATAAGCGACTTGGTACCCTTGATCAAAGAAGAATTGAACGTAAAAGAAGTTGTATTTGCCAAGCATTTGGATGATTATATGGATTACAGTTTGAAACCGAATTTTAAGGTTGCCGGACCCATACTTGGTTCCAAGATAAAATTCTTTGCAAAGGCCTTAGCGGAAGTTGACGGTGCAGAGACAGTGAAAAAGCTGGATGCAGGCGAAATACTTCATCTAATGGTGAACGGGGAACAATTGGATGTAGTGAAAGACTATGTGCTTGTGACCATATCTGCTAAAGAAGGCTTCACCGTAGCAATGGAAAACAATTTATTCGTTATCCTAGATACTACATTGACTCCTGATTTAATCAATGAAGGATATGCTAGGGAATTTATATCTAAGGTACAGCAGATGAGAAAGAACAATGGATATGAAGTATTAGATAATA
>LSQX01159436.1_pt3 | contig 13778 bp, 10 predicted proteins | sample 654561 | NCBI WGS metagenome assembly LSQX01 (sample SAMN04489861, study PRJNA283612) | anaerobic digester metagenome | isolation source: 4 biogas reactors fed with cattle manure at either 37C or 55C with and... | place: Denmark: Kongens Lyngby | collected 2014 | reverse complement strand
AACCTGCACAACTTACTGCAGGAATTGAGCGATTTGCAGGGGCAAGTACTCAACAAGCCCGCCGAATTAGAACCAAAGCTTGAATCCGAAAAAAAATCCTTACTAAAACGTTTTTTAACCAAACAAAAAAAACCACTGCAGCCTGTTTCAGCCAGCCATATCCAGCCGGACAGCATTGCACAGACTGTTGTAGAGCACCCTGCTGGCAACTGTGCGTTCACGCAGACTGAAGATGATCGTGCTCATGCCGAAGTGGTAGAGCAGATACAGGTAACCCTTTTACAGCTTATTTCTGAATTGCCCATTAATCAGCACAATCAAGGCGCGGCTGATGCGCTAAAAAGGAAACTTCAGAGCACCATCGACTGTTTTCAACTGGCTGATCTTCTCGATGAATTGGCGAACCTCGTTATTGCTATTCATTCAAGTAATCACCAAGAGATCGGTAGCTATTTACAGCAGCTTAACCAACGCTTGAACTACGTCAATGAAAGCCTGCAGACAGCACAGAACAGTTATCAGGTGGCGGTCAATGTGGCCGACACGTTCGATACGCAAATGCAGGCTCAGGTCAAAACACTGAATCAAGATGTACAAAAAAGCACAGACCTAGATACGTTAAAATTGCGAGTGGATGAGCGCCTAAACGAGTTTGTTGAGTCGCTGAGCAACTATCAAACACAGCGCAAGCAGGTAGAACAAAGCGTTTTAGACCGGTTTAATTCTTTAAGCGAGCGTTTCGTTTTAATGGAGTCTGAAACCAAGCAGCTCAGCTCAAAGCTTAAAGAACAGCAGGAAAAAGCCCGTCTTGATCCGCTAACCGGAATCGCCAATCGAGCTGCATGGGATGAGCGCTTGATGGTTGAACATACACGCTTGACGCGCACAGCCGAACCCTTGTTGCTCGCCATCATAGACATCGATCTATTTAAGAGGGTCAACGACAGCTACGGACATATAGCTGGAGACAAGGTACTAAAAATCATTGCTAGCAAACTGGAAAGATCCATCCGCAGAACTGATTTTTTAGCACGTTATGGCGGCGAAGAATTTGTTTTATTGCTGACTGACACGCGTCTTGATGAGGGTGAGCGGCTGTTGAATAAAATCCGCGAGTCCATTGCTACGGCACCGTTCCATTTTAAGGGCGAGCCTATTCAAATTACATTCTCCGCTGGTATTGGCCAACTGCATGCCAATGAGCCTTCAGATCACGCCTTTGCCCGTATTGACCAAGCTCTGTACAAAGCAAAAGAAGCAGGGCGCAATATGGTTGTACGCTCCGCTCCCTTCGTTGAATAACCTGCTAATTTTAAGCTGACTAACCAATTATGCCGCTGCCTAATATCAGGTTTTCTATTGCCTGAAGATCTGGAATGTAGTGGGTTTCTCCGTGCTGTTTAACTGCTTGCAACTCGTACTGACCCAGTTCGGATGTGGTGTCTTCAAGTAGGCCTGCATCCACTCTAAGAGTGCGTGGAATACCCTGAATCACTAGCGCATAAAAGCGAAAATCAGGTCGCGCGCCCATAGCATTAACGATCACAATCCGCGACTGCTCATCCACCTGCGCCGGTTGTTCGGATAAAACCGCATAGGATATTACCGGTAAACGCAAACCTCGCCATTCAAGCTGACCAATTAACCATTGAGGCGCATGTTCTATGGCCTCAACATTACGATAGGGTACTAATTCCGCTACTGTGGTATTGGGCACAAGCATTTTCCGCTCTGCCACATTTAACAGCAAACAGGTTAAAAATGGCGGTAAGTTTTGTTCTGTCATCAGCTAATCCTCATTGAATTGGCCGTATAGCGTTGTATTAAATGGTTTAGCATAGCCATCGCCAAACCTCTAGGCGTAGAGCTATAACTACTATGTCCGGTTTTACGAATACTGTCTGGCATACTTGGACAGGCACAGCTTTCTGCAGATTGCACCCAAATAATAGCACCTTGTTTTTTTGCGTAAGCGCTGGCACGGCTGCCATCTTCGCCCATACCGCTGAAAACGATGACACCACTACGCTGGGCAAAGCGCTGGGTTAGGTTAAGCATAACCTGATCGATAGAAGGGCTGTAAGCACCTGTCCACGGACTGTCTAAAATATTGATGGTACCGGCTTCAGTGAAATTCAATTCATTTTGCACAGGTACTACTACCACTTCACCGCTGTATACAGCTTCACAGTGCTGCGCTAAACGTACTCGCCATTCGCTATGTCGACCGACAGCTTGCGGCAGCTTCTCTTCAAAACTTGCATCAATATGCTGGGCGTAAATAAAGCCGACGGGCAAGCCGCTGGGTAACACGTCCAAAAACTCTTTTACTGCGCTGGGACCACCCAACGAGGCTGCTAACAGCCATACTTCCCTTGCTGGCTTACCTATGCTGCTCGTGAGCTTCGCAAGTGACTCAGGTAGCGACAAGCGTTCTTGCGAGGCTGAATCTGCGTGGCTAGCTTGAGCGTTGATGGGGCCGGCTTTTGTTTGCAGTAGCTGGTCAATCTTACTCAGCAGGCTGCGCTCCCAGCGTGGATAGTCTTCAGAATGACGCTCCGGCGCTTGCCCCTCACCAAACAGAACCGGAGTGTCTGTTTCGTAAAGATGCTCTAAAACCTGACATTTCTCATCATCAGTCTGCAGTAAATTAACCAGCCACACATCAACCTGATAGGCGGCAATTTCCTCAACCTTTACCTGCTGCGGGTCGCTATTGAGCGCGATACTATAGCCTGGCGCACTTAGAGCTTGCTGCAATAAATGTCGCTGTAAAGAGGTATCTGCAAGCACGGCTACACGCACTGTCACTTATCTTACCCTTTCCTTTAGGTGGTGAGTCCTTCAATTTTTTGCAACAGCTCAGCCTCTTGATAGGGCTTACCTAAGTACTCATTAACACCAATGGCCATGGCTCGTTCGCGGTGTTTTTCACCCGTTCGTGAGGTAATCATAATAATGGGTAAGTCCGCCAGCTGCTGGTCATGTCTAACCAGGGTGGCAACTTCAAAGCCATCCATACGCGGCATCTCAATGTCCAGCAACATAATGTCGGGTTTACGATCCTGTAGCTGGGTAATGGCGTCCATCCCATCTTTAGCCGTCATTACGCTCATCCCATGGCGCTCCAGTAACCTAGAGGTTACTTTGCGTACCGTAACCGAGTCATCCACAATCATCACGAGCAGCTGTTTTTGGCGTGATTTTTCCTCAGCACCCTGCTCGTCAAACAATTGTGAGGCACTGTTGCGCGCATAGAGGTTACGAATGGTCGCCATCAGGTCGACAATGACTACTACGCGACCATCACCAAGAATTGTTGCTCCTGAGATGCCATACACACTGGAAAACTGCGGACCTAGGCTTTTTACCACAATTTCCCGTGAGCCTGCCAAGGCATCAACCTGCACCGCAATGGCGTGGTCTTCAGAGCGCACTAAAATCACAGGCAGTGGCAACGCCTGTCCCACCAGTTTGGGCTGCTGACCATTGAGCAATAACTCGCCGATATAGCGTAGCTCATAGCTTTGACCGGCATACTCATATTGTGGCGGCACTCCTTCTACGCGTGCTTGTTCGTACAAAGCCTCCAGCTCATAGGGCGATACCCGTACGATCCCTTCAATAACGTTTAAGGGCACAGCATATAAATCATCGCCCGTGAGCACCATCAACGCGCGGTTCACTGAAACGGTAAAAGGTAGACGAATAACAAAGCGCGTACCTAAACCGGTTGCAGACTCAATGTTGATAGAGCCACCAATTTGCTTAATTTCTGAGGCAACCACATCCATGCCGACACCACGCCCAGAAACCTGGGTGATTGTGGCTGCAGTGGAGAATCCAGACTTAAGAATAAACTGCATGACTTCTTGATCAGTCAAGCTGGAATCAGCTGCCATCAAGCCACGCTCAATCGCTTTTTTACGTACGGCCGCCAAATTGATTCCGCCGCCATCGTCACTCATCACCAGCAGGATATCTGCACCTTCACGACTTAATTCCAGACGGATAGTACCTTTGACCGGCTTACCTGCTGCTTTACGGGCTGCGGCGGTTTCTATTCCATGCCCTATGGCATTTCTTAGCATATGTTCCAGAGGGGCGACCATGCGCTCCAGTACGGAACGGTCCATCTCGCCTTCAGCGTTCGCAACTTTTAACTCAACCTGCTTACCTAGTTCTTCCGCTACCTGACGCACAATGCGGCGCAGACGCGGCAGCATCCGCTCAAACGGCACCATGCGGGTACGCATTAAGCCCTCTTGCAGCTCAGTATTAACGCGCGATTGTTGCAGCAGTAGCGTTTCTGCGTCTCTTGTTTTTGAGACTAGGGTTTCTTTTAAATCCAATAAGTCAGATGCCGACTCAAACAGTGAGCGCGAAAGCTGTTGCAGGTGTGAGTACTGATCCATTTCCAGTGGATCAAAATCTTCATAACCTTCCTGCCCTGCTTCATCTTGGTGACGGCTAATAATCTGCGCCTGTGTTTCAGTATCTAGACGACGCAGCTGATCCCGCACTCTGTCCAGCGTTGCTTCCATATCAGTGAGCGTGAAAGCAAAATCACTGACTTGCTGTTCAACACGTGCGCGGAAAATAGATGTTTCACCAGCAAGGTTAACCAGCTGTTCAAGCAACTCAGCAGGAACTCGCACCTGCTCTTGTGACGTTCTTTGTGTTGCCCGCTCTTCTGCTTCTTGCTGGGCTTTACGCACAAAGGGTAAAGCCTGGGCAATAATATCATCAGCATATTGCCTGTCTTCAGCGGTTACAGCCGCAAGACTTTGCTGCATAAGCTGAACCTTTTCAGGCTGAGCAGGCTGCTTTACTTGCGGTGATAAACGGTTTAACAAAGCATCGAGATGACTGATCTCTTCAGTTAACTGTTGTAAACCTTGCTGTACAGAAGTGGTACTGGCTTCACTTCCGTCCAGACGTGACAAACTGTGCTCCAGCTGTGTACATCGCCGGCCTACTTCTGGCAGCTGAGCAAGCTGTGCACCACTTTTCAAGTTGGCTAATACAGCTAAGCAGTCGCTAATAAGCTGCGCGCGTTGTGTCGGTTCTGTGGTAGTTGCCTTGTCGATGCGGCCAGCCAGCTGTTGTAGATGCTCTTTGGCATCGGCAACGAAGACTTCTAATAAATCAGCATCAACGGTCTCGCTGCTCGCGGTTGCGACGGTTTTTTCCGCGCTCGCTGTAGCCAGTGATTGCAGATCTGCATCAGGGTTTTCCCTTAGCAAGCAGATTTGCTCAATTAGCAGCTGTCCATCGCTAAGCGGTTTATTATCACGCACTTCCTCTAGCATGTTGGCCAGACGATCATGGCATCTATGCAACAGCGCTATGATGCTGTCATTGGCTTTGAGCTTCCCCTCATTAAAATCTTCATATAGAAACTCTAACTCATGGGCCAGATCACCAATCTCGCTGATTTCTGCCATGCGCGCACCACCCTTTAGGGTGTGTAAGTCGCGCTGTAGTGCTTCCACTTCAACGAGGTTTTCTGGGTTTTCAAGCCATTTCTGCATGGATGCAGTAACGCTTTCAATAATCTCAAACCCTTCCTCGAGGAAGATTTCTACCAGTTCAGGATCGCGCTCAAAGTCTACGGCATCTTGTCCTGTGCTACTTAAAACCTCTTGCGTTGCTGTATGCGTTTGTCCTTGCGGCTGCGGGTCGTAGTCTAACTCCGGCTCTAAATCCAGCTGCGCATCTAAATCCCGCGCTGCCTCATCCACATGTTTTTCTACATCTGCATCGGCTTGGTTAGCTTCTGTCGTATCCTGAATAGCCTCTACACTAATGCCGTTACGCAGGTTGTTTAACTGCTCAATAATTTTAACGGGCATATGCAGTGGTTGCTGCTCTTGCAGTGCTTCCAACTGTACAGCTAGCTCGTCATGGGCAAGATGCAGTAATTTAACGATGTCGTTATTGATTGCCAAGCGCCCTTCGAGCAAACCCTCATAAATAAACTCAAGTTCGTGGGCCAAGTCGCCAATGGGTTTAATTTCTGCCATTCGCGCACCGCCCTTCAGGGTGTGCAAATCTCGCATTAAGGCGGCCATCAGCATGCTGTTGTCTGTTTCTTGCAGCCACTTTTCTAGCGCTTTATTGGCACTTTCTAGCAAGTCCATCGCTTCTTCGAGGAAAATTTCCGCCATTTCCTCGTCAAACTCACTGTACTCAACTGTAGTATCCGCCTCAGGCTGCTCGGCTTCTTGCTCAGCGTCTAAGACAAACTCAGCCGCTGTCGAACTCAACTCATCTGGTAGGTCTTCTGGTTCTACAGCAGGCTGGCTATCAACGACTTCTGCGGGTTGCTCAAGCAGCAGCATTAATTGCTGTATAAGCTCAGGCTGTGCAGTAACTCGTACTGCTGCAGCCACTTCATCAAGCATATTCACTAAAGCCAAATGAGCCTGCTCAAGGCAGTTATATAGCTCATTATGCGTGTTGATTTGACCATTATCTAAAGCAATATACAGGCGTAATAATGCATCACACAGCTCACTTACGGCTGAGAATTCAGCCATTTGTGCCGCGCTCTGTAACTCAGTTAACTCTTCAAATAACTCTACCGGAACCTCAAAGGCTAACGTCTCTGTGCGCCATTGATGAATACGCTCATCCATAGCCAGCAGCAGATCCAAGTCCTCTACCATCACCTGGTTAATTAGCAGTGGATCATTTTTGATACCTGCTGCTTCATCTTGACTGACACTGACAATATCTAAACGCTCTTGTAACAGCTCCAGCAATTTAGCCACCAGCTCATCAGTGCCAGCAATGGGCTGCATGGGCGCGCTATCAAGCTGTTGCACACCAACACGTATTAGCTGCTCTGCTTCTTTCAGCAGTTGTGCCTCGGTGCTGTCGATAGTTAGTAGATGGGCGCGATATTCTTTAACCAGTTTTTCTAAAGGCGTAACTATGGCTGCTACAGGACCCACTCCCGACATGTGTGCACTACCCTTGAGGGTGTGCATTGAGCGCTGTAACTCATCGGTAACCGGTCTTGGAACCCGTTTTTCACAGTCTTTATTAAAGTCCGATAAGACTTTTAAATGATTAAGCGCTTCATTGATAAAAATATCAATTAAAGCAGGTTCTAAGCCGGCCTCTACCAATACAGCCGCCGCTGACTCACTCAGACATACTTCTTCTGTTTCCACTGCATCAGCTGCATCTGTTTCTGCTTGTGCTGTATCTTGTGTCTGTTCGTGCTGTGCTGTTGCGAAACTGTCTAACTCAGCCTGACGCTGCTCGACCGCATCCGCGCTAGGTCCAATGACCTCTTGCTGCTGTGAAACAGACTCAGAATCCTGCTCAAAAAAGTCTGGATGTGGCAATTTGCGTGCGAGCGCATGCGCAATATTAGCCAAACGATCAGCATCATCGCGCTGACGCTGTTGTTGCTGGGCAAACTCTTCAACCAAACTAGGCAATATTTTTATAACTTCAGCAACTACTTTGACTGACGCGGGCGTTGGCTCTACTGTATTTTCAATAATTCGGTTAAGCAGATTTTCTATCGACCAAGCCAGCTCACCCAGAACCAAGGCCCTGACCATGCGTCCACTACCCTTCAGGGTATGAAAGCTGCGGCGTAACTCTCCCAGCGCATGCTTGTCTTGTAACTCTGCGCACCATTGCGGAAAGTAGGTAGCAATGTCTTCCTGAACTTCTTCTGCTTCTTCTACAAAAATCTCAAGCAGCTCTTCATCAGGCGCTTCTTCATCAGCCGGCGGGGGCAAGAGCGTTAACGGAACCTCCTGAGTTGAAGGCGGGTTCAGCGCCGAACTCGGGGCGGATAGAATCTGTTTAACGCTAAGTGTTTCTTCCTCTGCAGTGGTAGTTTGCGGCGCAACAGCTTGTGGCAGCTCAACGTCCGGCAAGTCCATCAAGTCAGCTAGTGCGATATCCTTTGGCTCGGTTTCAGCGGCTAGCTCTATTTCCAATTCATGTATTTCGTCCTGCTCGGCGACAGGCTGTGCTTCTACGGCCGCGTATTCTTGCGCAAAGTCGTCATCTAGCTCAGGCTCTAACGTATCAATACTCAGCTGAGCATTAGCCTGTACCAGATCGGCTAGCTCAAGCTCTTGTGTCTCTGGCTCATCAATAGCTAGCTCTGTTGTTTGCACGCGCTCTATTGGCTTATAGCCTAGACTGGCTAAGCTTTCTTCAGCCACATCAAGGATCGACTCGCCTTCACTTTCATGGTCTTCGTAAAGACGTTCCAGGTAGTATTCAACACTGGTGATGGCATCAGCTAAGGTGTCTAGATCTTGCCAGTTAGGCACTTGTTCGCGCTCAATTAGCTCGTTTTGCACGTAACGGCGGCAGCTATCGACCAGATCAGCGGCACGCTGTAGCGGAATCATAATCAAACCGCCGCGCACTTGATTTAATACCTCGGGCACAACCTGTAAATGTTCGTGATTCCACTGTGAGGCGATAAAAGCAATAATACCATCCTTTGCTTGTTCTAAACCTGTGCGCGCCTCCTTGAACACTACGCGGTGAATCTGACTGACATCCGTAGTAGGCACCAACGCTTGCTCGCCCGTATTGTCTTCTGGGTTGCCCACCATCCCAGTAAGCGTGGCCTCTAGGTACAGCAACGCACCGGCAATATCCATCAAGGTACCGTCACCAATGGTGCGTGCGCCTTGAGCGATACTTTGCAAAATTTCAATTTGATCGAGGATGACTTTTCTAGGCTGTGCAAAACCTAAAACCGCTAAGGTATCTGCAATCTGCTTGAGTGGCTGCTGCAATGTGAGCAGCTCATCCAGGTTTGAGCGATCACTACGGACAAAGAGATCCAGCTGATCCTTAATGCGTACCAGCTCTTCACATAAAGCCGTCACTACTGAGCGCATAGCTCCACGGTCAGGACCAGCCATGCGCGCGCGCTCTTCATCCAGCAAAAGCTCGCTCGGTAAAGCTTCGGTTAATCGGTATAGTTTGTGTAGCTCTTGCAAATGCGCGGAGTTGGGATTGGTTTTGGCTACATAGAATAATAGGTTTTTCAGCAAATCTGCCGGCGGCAAATGGTTAAGTCCACCGGCTTGTTCTCGCACTAACTTACGCAGTTCAGCATCTAACTGGCGTAATAATGTACGTACCGAGGCGCTTAATTCTAAGCTTTTATTCGCCAATCCTTCCACCAAGCCTAGCGCAACCTGCCAGAGAGGCTGCAAGGGAGCACCCTGACTAAGTTTTTCTAGACCTGAAAAAACCCTAGCCATATTAGCCAGATTTCTTTCTACATCCTGATTGCGTAACAAGCCAACCAAGGATACCTGTTGAAGCTGCCTTAGCTTGCGCAGTAGTGCAGGCAAATCCTGCGCATCCAGCCGTTGTAGACTCGCTTGGGTTAAGGGCTGTATGTCGGGTTGCTGCGCAGGATTAAACAAACTGGTTTCTGATAGTAGTTTTTCATCGCGCGCAGCACGTAAGTCGTTCAGCAATGGCAAAATCACCATTGGTAAATCACGACGTGCTGTCTGTATGCGTTCTAAATAAAGCGGTAGCTGCAGGATTGCCTGCATCATGACTTCTAACGCTTCATTGATATTAGGTACGCTATTATCCAATAACGCTTGCGATAGCTTCTCCATTTCTTCGGCCAACAAAGCAGCACCGAAAAACTCCACCATCTGCAATGTACCGTGCACTTGGTGTATATAGGTTAAGCAAAAACTTAGGCGCGAGCTGTCCTCTGGATTTTCTACATAGTCTTCCAAAGCTTGACGTGCTTGCTTTAAAGTTTCTGCTATTTCGCCTTTAACCCATTCTAGGGCGACATAGTCGTGCCGTTCACCCATACCTACTCCACTAATATTCGCAACTACCCTCTACGGGTAAAGGCCAAAACTTTTTCGTTTTCAACACGCTGTAAATCCGCATGTTCCCAACCTGTCACCTCACCTAACCCAACTACCAGTACACCACCGGGCGCTAATCGTACAGCAAGGTGATTAAGAATTTCACGGCGCTGCCAGCGGCGAAAATAAATCAACAGGTTTTGGCAAAAAATGACATCCATGCTCGAAATAGGTGCATGGGCGAGCTCCAGTACATTAAGACGTGCAAAACATACCCGCTGCATTAGGTCCTTATTAACTTGAAAGCAACCGGGCTGTTCTTCTACAAAGTAACGCGCAACAATTTCTTTTGATACCGTTTCTAAACGCCGAGCAGAGTAACGGGCTGTGCGGGCTTTTTTCAGTGCGCTGTGGCTAATATCAGTAGCCGTCACTGCAAATCCTTTGGTTTTGTCTTGCTCACGTAAAACTTGCGCCACTGTTATAGCTAAGGACCAGGGTTCTTCACCTGTAGCACAACCCACACTCCAAAGTGACAGGGGTCTTTTATGATGCTTATCAACCATGCGGTTGCGCAAAAATTCTGCGACAAAATCATACGAGGCCTGATGCCTAAAAAAATGGGTTTCCTGAACCGTTAACTTATCGAGCAAATTGGTCCATTCAACAGCAGCGCTCGGGCCATTCAGTACTTGCTGGTAATAGTCAGCATAATCGGACACACCCAACTCACGCATGCGTGCGGTTAAGTTCACCTGCAGGAACGAACGTCTTTGTTCGGTTAGCACCATACCCGAGCGCGACTCCAGTAATTGGCACCAATCACCAAACTCAGAGGTAGACATTTCTGCCACAGGTTTTAAAATCCACGCACTACCCGCTTGCATACTTATTCTTCTATTGTTAGCCAATTAAAGTTGGCAGCTTTATTTAAAAGCTGCCACTCATATTCCCTAGGCTTCGTCTTCTTGCTGACCCGGCAATGTAAAGCCAGATACAGATTCACGCATGTCGTTAGCCAACTTGGCTAGGTTTCCAATACTGCGCGCCGTTGCTGTCGTACCCGAGGAGGTTTGCGAAGTAATTTCTTGAATAACGTTCATCGTGTTGGATACGTGAGCCGCAGATGAAGCCTGCTGACGAGCTGCGTTAGAAATGTTCTGGATAAGATTAGCCAGTGCCTTAGACACGTTCTCAATTTCCTCAAGAGAAACACCCGCATCCTGGGCAAGACGCGCACCACGCACAACCTCAGTGGTGGTTTGCTCCATCGAAATAACCGCTTCGTTGGTATCCGTCTGAATGGTTCTTACCAGGGCTTCAATCTGTTTGGTGGCTGCCGATGAACGCTCTGCCAGTCGCTGTACTTCGTCAGCAACAACCGCAAAGCCTCGACCTGCATCACCCGCCATAGCAGCCTGAATCGCTGCGTTCAAAGCAAGAATGTTCGTCTGGTCAGCAATGTCGTTAATCAAACTTACGATGTCACCAATTTCTTGCGAAGACTCACCCAGGCGTTTAATACGCTTAGAGGTATCCTGAATCTGTTCACGAATACTATCCATTCCGGTAATGGTGTTGTGTACCACCTCGTTACCTTTGTTGGCGATAGATACAGCACGCTCAGCAACCGCAGCTGATTCAGCAGCGTTACCTGATACTTGGTCAATGGAAACCGCCATCTCGTTAATCGCAGCAGAGGCGCCAGCAATTTCTTGCGCTTGGTGCTCAGAAGCTTCCGCCAAATTCATTGCTGTGGCTTGGGTTTCTTGTGCAGCTGCTGCCACTTGCAATGCAGTCTGGTTAATGGTTCCGACTAATTCGCGTAACTGAGCAATGGTAAAGTTAATGGAGTCCGCGATAGCACCGGTAAAGTCCTCACTCACGGTGGCTTCTGTAGTCAGGTCACCGTCTGCTAGGTCAGCAATTTCATCCAGCAAGCGTAAAATTGCCATCTGGTTACGTTCGTTCTTTTCCGCTGTATCTTTAAGGTTCGCGCGTGTTTCACGCATGCTTAAGAACCCTAGGAAAATGATACAGGTAATCACGACTGCACCAAGGAAATAGCCTAACAGCGCATTAAGCACCCGACTGCCAGCACGCTCTTCAAATGCAGCAGCGAGCGCCGAGGTTTTATCAAGCAGCGTTTGCGATATAATAAAAATACCATTAGAGGCCTCACGCACTTTAAACAGCTCGGGCGAGGTTTCCAAAATATCATCAACAGAGTCGGCAACGAACGCGAACAGTTCGGTAATTTCGTCCAAACGCTCTATAGCTTCACGGTTTGTTACGCGGCTAATCTCCATTGCCGCACTGCCTTCTTTCATCGCAGTCAATACACGACCAAATTGGTTGGCATCACGGGCAAACATATCAGCAGCCAAAACTGAATCTTGGTCACCAATCAGTACTTTATTGGCCGAACCAATAATACGCTCCGCCAAGAGCGACTGACGCTGCGCCACAGCAATCTGGTTGGCTGGAGCACCGCTGCTTAGCAGAATATCAACGACTTCTTCATACTCAACCTGCAGTTGGGGAATTGTCTCGGCTAAAGTTGCAGCCACGGCATAAAGTGAAAGCACGGTTGGCTCACCGCCAAGAATCTCTGCCGTGTGCTGACGCAGTGTGCTCCAGTCTTTAGACACTGCATTCATTTCTTGGTCCACCGCCTCTGGCGCGGGTGGCAAGCCGGTATCCGAATCGCCATTATCCAAATACTTCCAGCGTCTTTCGAATTCATCGCGCGCTTCTTTGAGCTGCGCATAGGCGTCTGTTTTACCGGCCGATGCTTCACTGGCGTTCTTGGCAATCCGCTGTGATAACACGCGCAACTCACCGGCATGACTGATGTATTCTTTGTCATAGCTCGTCTGCGTGTTCAGATACACAATGTTGATGAAAATAACAATGATCGATAAGACCAGAGTTATGAAAAGTCCAGTTCTGAGCGCACTACCGCGCACATCAGAGATCAATTTGTCTGCGCTTAGCTTTTTCATTATTTGGCCCCCATCCGGACCCACCTATACATTGAAGTTATTACACACTTTTGCTCAGCCAGTTAAAAACTGATTAAACAAATCTCTATGCTTATACTTAAGCAACCACGTCCAAAAACCCACCACTTTTAGCCAAGGCATAAGGACTAAACACCATCCAAGTTTGCTCACGATGAAACACACCGTGCGCATACGCTTGCAAGTTACTCTTTACATCGGTTAGTTGCTCACTAAAACTGTTAAGTGCGAAATGCTGCATCCCTAAAACCGCATCAACAATAAGCCCAGCAAAAACCTCTTGGTACTCAACAACTAAGATTCGTCGCTCTTTATTATTAGCTGAAGGCTCGGACTGTAAGAATTCACTCAAATCTACGACTGGTAACAAACGACCACGCACATTAGCCACGCCCTTGATCCAGCNNCTGCTACCTCACTCATAGGCGCTACAAAATGCTGTTCACCGATACGAAAACCAATGCCGCGCCAGCTTTCAACTTTTTCTTCCTGAGAAGGCAAGCCCGCTGCCGCTTTTCTGCAGCTGTTTTCAATCGCGACAAGGGTTGCGTAGGGTGATGATTGCTTGGTCATATCTTTGTCCGTAAGACGCATTAGCCAGCAAGCACCGCATTGAGTGTTTTAACTAACACCGCCTCTTCCACAGGCTTAGTTAGATAATCGCGCGCGCCTTGGCGTTTACCCCAAACGCGGTCAGTTTCTTGATCTTTAGTGGTTACAATAATAACCGGGATATGAGCTGTTTCAGGATCGCGGCTTAACTGTCTTGTAGCCTGAAATCCATTTAGACCCGGCATCACTATATCCATCAGTACCGCATCAGGCTTTTCTTGACGTGCCAATGCAACACCATCTTGACCATTTTCCGCCTTATAAACTTGGTGGCCATTTTTCTCTAACATTGCCGCCAGTTTAT
>LSQX01139159.1_pt1 | contig 13778 bp, 14 predicted proteins | sample 654561 | NCBI WGS metagenome assembly LSQX01 (sample SAMN04489861, study PRJNA283612) | anaerobic digester metagenome | isolation source: 4 biogas reactors fed with cattle manure at either 37C or 55C with and... | place: Denmark: Kongens Lyngby | collected 2014 | reverse complement strand
CCGTTGCCGATGACGGGGATGGTCAGGGCCTCTTTGACGCTTCGAATGACTTCCCAGTCCGCCTCCCCCGAATAGAACTGATCCCTGGTGCGGCCGTGGAGGGTGATGGCGGCGGCGCCGGCCTTTTCGGCCAAAAGGGCGATCTCTACCGCATTGATGCTGTCGCTGTCCCATCCGCTGCGGATCTTGACCGTGACCGGAACCCCGACTGCCTCCACCACTGCTTGAATGACTTCAAAGGCCAGGGACGGCTTCCTCAGGAGCGCGGCTCCGTCGCCATTGCGGACAATCTTTGGCGTCGGGCACCCCATGTTGATGTCGATCAGATCGGGACCATAATCGGCGGCGATGATCGCTGCCGCCTTGGCCATGGTTTCGGGTTCCGAGCCGAACAGCTGGCAGGCGATGGGCCGCTCCGCTTCGCTGAAACTGAGAAGGTCTTTCGTGCGGGCATTGCCATGCATAAGGCCTTTGGCGCTGACCATTTCTGTGTAGACTAACCCGGCCCCCCACTCCACGGCCAATTGGCGGAAAGGGGAATTGGTGATTCCCGCCATGGGGGCTAGAACAACCGGCCCCCGCAGGGGGACGCCTCCGATCGATGGCATTGCACTCCCTCCTGAAGCTTAAAAAGCAGGCTTGCGCCTGCCTTCTAAGTGTCGGCCATCCCATCTATGTTAGGATTCGGTAAGCCCATACTTGCGGCGGAACCTCTCCACACGGCCTCCCGAGTCCACTAGTCGTTGTCTTTCCCCAGTGTAAAAGGGATGGCACTTGGAGCAAATCTCAACCCGCAGCCGCTCTTTGGTGGACAGGGTTTCAAAGGTTTCCCCGCAGGCACAGGTGACCGTAGCCTTGACCATCTCCGGATGGATGCCCTTCTTCACTTGAGTCACCTCTTTCCGAAAACTAATCACTACCGCTCTATTATACCTTAGGGGACAGGCTAGGGCAACGGTTTTGCCCCACCCGGTTCGCGTCTTTAGGTCCTTAAAGAGGTCTCGATCCCAGCAGGGGACGATGATTCTCTAATACATAGAGTGCCACTAGATTTGACCAAAGCTCAGCTCATGCCCGATGGTTGAATCTGGGAGCCGGGGTGCCATGGTGATCGCCTTTCGGGGACAAACCTGGGCGCACAAACCACAGCCATAGCATCTTGTCCCGTCAATGACGGCATGGCTGCCTATTTGTAATGCTTGAAAGTAGCAGCGGGGAAGACAAACGCCACAGCCGCTGCATAGTTCAGGAACGACGCGGGCGATGTAAGCTCCCTTGTGGAGCACCGGGACATCATAGTCGATGGTGGCCACTAAGGCCCGACAATCCCCGGGGGTGCAGTTGCATAAGCCCCCGATGAAAGGGGTCTTGAAGGTCCAAATGGAATGGACATAACCCTTTTTGTTCAGCTGGTGGATGAGCTCCAAACCCTCCTTGACCGTCATTTTTTCCGCGCCTTTTCCCCCAGGGGCCTGCCAGTAGCTGGGGTCGATGAAATCCCCGGCGCCGAGGCTGTCGGGCCGGAAGACAAAACCGAGGCAACAGCTTTCGTCGAATCCCCTGGTGATGCGGCGACAGACGCATGGCACCCTAACAAGGCCGTGGACAAGGGAAAAGATCTGCTCTACTTCCTCAATTGTCACTGCTTGTCCGTAATGGTCGACGGCCAGCCGCCTGGTGATGAAAGAGCGAATGATGGGGCGCAGTGGGGTTGGTGCCAGCCGTAGATAATGGATAGGGTCCCGTCGACCGACAAGGCGGGCTTGGCGGGCGAAAAACTCCTGGATGTATCGCTGCCTGTCAAGATCGGCCAATAAGTCCTCGCCATACTCTAGGGCTTCGAGATACCAAGCCTTGCCTTCCCCATGCTGCGTACAGTTTTCACACATGGCAATCCCCCCTGGGAAGGACAATTTGTCCCTTGATATAGATCCCTCCTTTGCGGCCGATTTATCCCCTTGCATGAGGAGTCTTGCCCAGTCGCGTCCCGAATGAAGGTGTAGATTCAACAATGAAGGTCGGGCCATCCCCCTCGGGACAAGGCCAACAAAAGGGATGCCCATCAAAAGACCTCTGCCTTGCGAGGGCTGATCGGCGGCGAGTAGGCAGCAACCCTTCATTCCTCGAGGGAGCGAAGCTTCCGGGCCGCGGCAAAAAACTCTTGCTCCTTCTTCTCATAGCTCGGGTCATCTTTTTCCATAGTGGACAGCTCAGCAGTCAGCCTGGCTATTCTAGCCTCAAGGAGGAGGCGCTCATCGTCTCCGTCCCTTTGCCGTCCCCCCGCCTCATACTCCCCATAGCCGGCGTAGGTGACGATCCTCCTCCCTTCAAAGGACAAAATCTTGGTGCAAAGCCTCGAGAGGAGATGGCGATCGTGGGATACAACCAGGACTGTCCCCTGATAGGTCTCGAGAATTTCCACCAGCTTCTCCCGCAGAGCGATGTCGAGATGATTCAGCGGCTCATCCAGCAAGAGGAGATTAAAACCGGACAAGACCAGCTTCAGCAAAGCGATGCAGCGGCGCTGGCCGATGCTCAAGGCGCCAGTCGGCTTGCCCATATCGTCTGCCCCGAGGCGAAGATGCTTAAGGAGCGTCCGGACCAAGGTGATGGACTCGGCCGAGGGCTCCGGGAGGACCTTCATCACCTCATCGAGCACGGCAGCCTGCTCATCGAGGTTTTCCAGCCCCTGCTCCAAACAAGCAATTCTTGCTCCCGGGGTGACCCATAGCCGCCCTTGGGGATCAAGATCCCCTTTGATCAGCCGCAGCAGGGTCGTCTTGCCGCACCCGTTGGGCCCGACGATGCCCACCTTTTCACCCCGGAAGACGGCAAAATCCGAAGGAGCAAAGAGCATCTTCCCGAAAGAATAGGTCAGGCCTTCAGCCAAGATGACCCGGCGGCCGATGGACTGCTCCTCAAGATGGGGCAGGCGGACTATCTTGGGTCCCTTGGGCTTGTTCGCAGCCGACTCTTTCATCCTTTCCAGGCGCTTGACCTGGGCCTTGGCTCGCCTTGCGATGCCTTTCGCCCTGGCCCGGTAGTAGTCGTTGGTCCCGGCCTGGCGGTGGCTTCCTTCGTACCAGCGCAGGCGGCGGTCAATGTCGGCTTCAAGTTTGCGGATCCGCTTCTGCTCCTGCTCATATTTCTCCAGCTGCCTTTGGTAGGCGGCATCCTTAGCCTGCAGCCAGCTGGTGTAGGTTCCTTCGTATTCGATTGCCCCATCAGGCGACAGATCGATCACCCGGGAGACTGTTTTGTCCAGGAATGCCCGGTGGTGCGAAACCACCACCACTGTCCCGGAGAAGCCCTTGATGAAGCCCTCCAGCCAATCGATGCCGGCTAAATCCAGATGATTGGTCGGCTCATCGAGGAGCAGCAGATGAACGGGCGACATCCAGACTTTGGCCAGGGCCAGCCTGGTCCGCTGGCCGCCGCTGAGGGATTCCACGGGAATGTGGGCATCAGCGGCCAGGCCGAAGCGGCTCAAGGCTTCTTGGGCCTTTGCTGCCCCTGCCCCGTGGAGTATGTCCCAGGGAGTGCTGCCGGCGGGAAAACTTGGCTCCTGGGGAACATAACCGATTTGAAGGTCTTGGAAATGGGTTATCGATCCCGATGTAGGCGGTTCAAGCCCTGCCAGGATCCTTAACAGGGTGGACTTGCCAACGCCATTGGGCCCGGTAAGGGCAATTACCTCCCCCTCCCGGATGGGGAAGCTGACGCTTGCAAATACTTGATGGTCGCCGTAGGATTTGACAAGATCTGTGACTTGAATAAGTGGACGCGACACGAACATGCCCCCTCTCGAAGATAGAGTGAGACAGGGCAGTCCGGCGGGACTCTAGGCGAAAGAGGAGCCGATTGTCCGGCGGTCTGCCGGTCTCACGCGGTTATCTGGTTCTGGTAGGCAGGATTGATTCGCATGGCTTCTCCTTTCGCGTTGCTTTTTGTCTCCAGTATAGCAGAAGGGGCGCCGCTTGCAAATGGCATCCGATCAAGACGGCTGGCAGGGGATTACGCTTAATAAGCGTACGAATACCCGCGGATGCCAATAGTAGCTCGAAAAAGATAAATGAAAACTTTAACAAGGTCTGTTAAATAAGCAGGAAAAGAAGCTTAGTAGAAAGAAAAGTAACAACAATAAGATCATCAGATCATTGGAGGACTTCGATGGTACGGCTGAGGCGGGTGTCGGCATGTGAATCGGTTGTGGAACACATCAAGGAACAGATCATCAACGGGAAACTCAAGCCCGGGGACAGGCTGCCGTCGGAACAGAGGCTCTCCGAATTGCTGGGAGTCAGCCGCGGGACTTTGCGGGAAGCGATCAAAAAGCTCCAGCTGATGGGAGTCGTCGCCGTTAGGCAAGGAGAGGGGACCTTCGTGACCAAGGTTTCCCCTGGTGAGATGATGAGAACCTTGTCCCCCATGCTGCTAATGGATCATACGAGCATTCTAGAGCTCATCGAGGCCCGCAAGATAATCGAAGCGGAGACGGCTTACCTGTGTTGTTTGCGAGCTTCCCCCGTCGAGATCGAGGAGATTGAAGCCAACTTGCAGGCAATGATCGAGTGCTCGAGCCTCGAGCATTTTGATGAACTGGACATCGAGTTCCACATGCGGTTGGCCAAGGCGGCGAAAAACCGGGTGCTTTTCCGCATCCTGGAGACGCTCCGGGACCTGTTGTTCGCCCAGATTCGGGAAGTGCTAAAGGATCCTGAAGGAGCGGCGCGGGCCTGCAAGTATCATAGGTTGATATTCTCCGCTTTGGAGGGCCGGGATCCCGAGTTGGCGAGGAGACACATGTTGGCGCACTTGAAAAACGTGGAAGACACCCTAGTCCAAATGCTGTTGCACGATAGCTCCGACGAACCTGAGAGACCACTTCAAGGAGGCTCCGCTCATGTATGAATTTGGTTCTGGCCGCTATATGACGCCGAAGCGAAGATTTCTTGCGTCCTTGTATGGAGGCAGGGTCGACAGGCCGGCAGTGGGAAGCGCCACTTCCGTTGCAACGGTGGAACTGATGGACGAAATGGATGCCTCGTTTCCCGAAGCCCACCTCGATCCCAAAGTGATGGCTAGGCTTGCATCGGGCGCCTACGAAGTGTTCAACATGGATAATCTCATGCCTGTCTATAGTGTCACCCAGGAGGCGGCGGCCCTTGGCTGCCAGGTGAACTGGGGGAGCAGCCGGGATGAGATGCCCGAGGTGCGAAGCCGCATCTGCACCAGCATCGATGAAGATGTCCCGGTGCCCGATGATTTCCTGGCCAGGCCCTCCATCAAAGTGGTCTTGGACGCGATTCGTATATTGAAAAAGGAGTACGGCCATCACGTTTCCATCACCGGCAAGGCACTGGGCCCCTGGTCGCTGGCCCTGAGCGCCTACGGCGTTGAAGAAGTCTTGATCGCCACCATCGACAAGCCGGACCGGCTCGCGCAGGTGCTCAAGGATCTCAAGGAGGTCACCATCATGTTCGGCCGGGCGCAAATTGAGGCCGGGGCTGATTCCCTTTGCGTTCCTGACCACTTAACCGCGGATCTTTGTCGGCCGGAAGCCTACGCCGACTATTTGCTCCCGATCCATTTCGAACTGCAGCAGCAATTGGACTGCCCCCTCATCCTCCACATTTGCGGCTACAGCTTGGACCGTCTCCAGTACATCAGGCAAAGCGGGATGGCTTGCTTCCATTACGATACGAAAGTCAGCGCCAAGGATGCCCGAGAGGCCGCCGGCGAGGAGATCTCCTTGATGGGAGGCGTCAACAACCCGTCGACGCTCCTCTTCGGTTCGCCAGAGACGGTCGCGAAGGAAGTGTATGCGGCCCTCGATGCTGGCATTGAGATAATCGGGCCCGAGTGTGCCGTGCCTTTGCGCACGCCCAATGAAAACTTGAAAGCCATTGCTTCCGTGGTTGATGAGTATATGGCTGGCAAGAATGGCTAATCATGTCTGAGGCCTGTCGACCATCGCAAAGAGGGAGGTGGGGGCCGGGAACTGAGCTTGAGGCGGGTAGTCTGGCGAAAAATACATCCTAGTTGATGGAGGGAGGCCAAACTCATGTTGATGAGAAAGTCCAAGGCTCTTGTCGTAATGCTGACGGCTGCGATGCTCTTGGTCGGCGTCCTTGGAGGTGCGGCCAGCGGGGAGATTCCAAGCGGTCCGATCAAGATCGGTTTCGCCGTGCCGATGTCGGGCACGGCAACTTCACTGGCCCCCGATGCCGGCATTAATGCCCAGATTGCTGTGGAGTACATCAACAAGTACGAGGGAGGCATACTCGGTCGGCCTGTACAAGCCTTTATCTACGACACCAAGGGCGATCCCCAGACGACCGTTGACGTGTTCGGCAAGCTGATCGAAAACGATGGGGTTGAGGCTGTGTTGGGGTGCCTTTCTTCTAGCACCGGACTGGCCATTGCCCCTAGGGTCGAGAACAGGTGGAAGGTCCCGACACTCCTTCTTGAAGCAACCACCATGCAGATGTTCACCTCCGCGGTGCCAAATCCCAAGTATGTATTCAGGATTGGCCCCGATGATGTAATGCAATCCATCACCCACGTGAAAGCCGTCCTCGAGAATAAGCCGGATCTCAAGACAATTGCTTTGGGCGCTCCCGACTATGAGTGGGGACACGACGTGGTCAACAGCTTCATCAAGATCTTGGCGCAGTTCAGGCCGGATGTTGAAGTCGTCTACACCTTCTTCCACCCCTTTGGCGAGGCCAGCCCCAACTTCACCGCCTACATCACCGAACTCATGCAGCGCAAGCCCGATGTTTATGTCGGCTACTCCTGGGGAACGGACGGAGTTGCCTGGCACAATCAGGCCAAGGCCATGGGCCTCTATGGCCGCATACCGCTAGTATTCGACGTGTTTGCCGGAACGGCCAAGGGGCAGCTGGCGGAGGAGGGCGTACTGGCTGAAACAAGGGCCGGCAATGCCATGTTCCCGCCCCACGAGCTGGGATATCCCAACGCCAAGCATGCGCCCATGATTCTCGAGCGGGTCGGTGCGCTTCCGACCTATGGAATGGGAGTCCATATGCTCACTGGCATGCTCTACCTGAAGGCCGCCTACGAGAAGGTTTACGCCCTGACGGGCCAGTATCCGACGCCCGAACAGGTGGCCACGGCCCTCGATGGACTGTCCATCATCGGTCCTTGCGGCATCACATCCATGATCAATCATCAGTCCACCGCCCCCGGCATGGCCGTCGGCAAGATGCATCAGCGGGAGGATGGCCTGTGGGTCATGGAAGACCTGCTCATCGTGCCGGATTATATGCGGTTTGTGCCGCCGTGGATGACGGTCGATGAGTTCATCGAGACCTTGGGCAAGATCCAGTAGCAGCCAATTGGGCTTGGCAGCCGCCTGCGCCGATCCTGCGGCGCAGGCAGCTGCCCCCGTGAATTATGATAATGGAGGAAAGCCGACATGCTTAGCACATGTCTCAGGTACGTCCTAAACTCCCTGCCTGTCGTGTCCTATGTTATCTTGCTCTCCTTTTCGTACAGTTTCATATTATACATCTGCGGCCGCGTGTCCCTCACCTTTGCAGGCATCTACCTGGTGGGAGCATACGCAACTGTCTCCCTCGGTATGGCACTAATGGGCAATAATATGTCATTTGCCGGGTTCATTGGCATTTTGCTCCTTGCCTGTTTCTTGGGAGCGGCCATGTTAGTTGCGTCCTATCTTTGCTTTGAACGCTTCTTGAAAACCGATGTGCACCGCATGGTGGCCACTTCCTCATTGCTCGTGGCTTCCCGCGGGCTGGTCAAAGTCATCTGGGGGACTACTCCCGTTACCTACTCCGCTCCCTTCCTCAGCATGGGGGTGAGCGAGATAGCGGGGAATATCGTTCCCAACTACTACTTATTCATGCTGGCCGTGGCGCTGCTGTTGATGCTGACGCTGTCTTATTTCCTCAACAGGACGTGCTGGGGCATGCGCTTTCGAGCCAGTTCATTAGATGGCGAAAGGACGATGGCCCAGGCCTGCGGCGTCAACCAGAACGTGGTCACCCTCATGACCTTTGCCATTGCGGGCGTCTTGGCGGGGCTTGCCGGGGGACTTTACGCTCCCATCGCGGGCGCCGCCTACGGGTCGGAAGGCAACGCCCTCCTGCTCGCGGCCCTCTCCGTCATCATCGGCGGTGTTGGGAGCATCGGTGGAGCCGTCTTGGCGGCCTTCATCGTCGGGATTGCCAGAGCCGTTGCCGCGATCAAAATGCCTGTCCTTGAGCTTGCCGTCCCGTTCATAATTGCTTCCATAACACTGATGCTCAGGCCCTTCGGCATTTGGGGCAAGGAGTTTAGATACTAAACGGGTGGGGTGAACTAAAGCAATGGGTGCAAACACGCGAACCGACAGGACGCTTCCCTCCCAATTCGATGACAGGTTGATGGCAGCGATAGGATTGACGCTCTTAGCAGCTTTGATCCCCTTCTTTGTCAGTGAATATGTCCGCACCTTGATCCAACGATGTCTGCTTTGGATCCCGCCGATCTTCGGAGTATACTTCATCTACAGTCTCTTGCGCCAGGTCCATTTTGCCCAGTCGATCTTCATCGGCCTGGGGAGCTATATTGTGGCCTTTCTGGCGGGCAAGTACTTCCTGACTAGCGAACTGTTGATCCTCTTGCCCCTAAGTCTATTAGCCAGCGTCGTCGTAGCCTATGTCCTGGGGATATTCATCATGCGACGGACCGGCTTCTATTTTGCCATCATGGGCATCGCCGTCACCATGGTTTTCTGGTCCCTGGTCTACAAAATGAGACAGTTAACCGGAGGGAGCGACGGCATCTCCGACATCAAGAACCCCACTCTCCTGGGCGTCCAGCTGAGCGAGCAAGGCTTTTACTACATCTGCCTGCTAATCTCCCTCGGCTTGATTTTGTTGATGCACCGCATCCTCCATTCGCCCTTTTCCATGCAGCTGAAGGCAATTCGGGGCGATCTGCAGAAGGCGGAGTCCATCGGCATTCCCGTCCATCAGATGCGCCGGCTGGCCTTCGTCGTCGCTGGGGCGAATGCCGGCCTGTCCGGTGTGCTCCTTGCTTTCCTGTATAACTATGTCGGACCGACGTCATTTGCCTGGGAGTTTGGCGCGCAGTTCGTCCAGGCGGCGATCATTGGCGGCGTGAACTACTTTGTGGGACCGATCGTTGGCGCCTTCGCCTTCGTTGGCCTTGAATTCCTGGTGTCTACGTGGTTTCCGAATCTTTGGGAGATCGTTATCGGGGTGACCGTCGCCCTGATCGTGGTGACGGTAGGCGAAGAAGGAGTCACCGGCATAGCCAAAAACGTCTTGGTCAGGGCCTTCAAGGGGATAAATCTAAAGGAAAGGACCTACAGCGATGGGAAATAACCAAGGGCCAGTCTTGCTGGCAGTGGAGAGTCTGCGAAAATTCTTTGGGGAAGTAAGGGCTGCCAACGACCTCTCCCTGGAGATTGCCCAGGGACAGGTGCTCAGCCTGGTTGGGGCCAACGGTGCGGGCAAGAGCACCTTCCTGAACATGCTGATTGGCCTGGTGAGGCCTGACCGTGGGGAGATCAGGCTCGAGGGGAAGCGCATCACAGGCCTCCCGCCGGAGCAAAGGGCCAAGATGGGCATAGTCAAGACCTTTCAGCTAGAGCATGTATTCGACGATATGACCGTCTTTGACAATGTGAGGACGGCATGCTTGTCCGCCGCGGGGAAGCATTACGTCATGTTCAAAGATGTCAGCGCCGAAAGGGAGATTAATGAGCGAACCCAACACATACTGGAGCTGTTCGACCTGGCCACGGTCAGTCAGACCCTGGTTAGGAATTTGGGCCACGGCTACAAAAAGGTGATCGATATCGCCATGTCCTTTGCGATGAAGCCCAAGATCCTGCTCGTTGATGAACCCACGAGCGGAGTGGGGGAAGAGGAGAAATATCGGATTATGGAGCTGATGATGAACCAGATCCGGGCGAGCAACCTAGCCGCGATCATCGTGGAGCATGACTTAAATCTGGTGAAGGATCTCTCTAATGAGACGATCGTCATGCACGAAGGGGAATTCATCGCCAGGGGGGCGCCGGAAGAGGTCTTCAGCCAGGATAAGGTAGTCGAAGTCCTTGTGGGGAGGGGATTCTAGTTGCTGGCCATCGAGAACTTAACGGTCTCCTACGGCACTGAAGTTGCCGTCAAGAACGTCTCCCTAACGGTTTCGGGAGAAGTGGTCTGCCTGTGCGGCCGCAACGGCTCCGGCAAGTCCACCCTCCTCAAGGCAGTGGCGGGGATAGTGGGCATCGATTCGGGCCGAATCCTGCTGGACGGCCGGGATGTGGTCGATCTGCCCCTGCATAAACGACTAGAGGCCGGCATCGGGTACGTCCCCGAAGACAGGAAGCTCTTTGGTGAAATGACTGTCAGGGAGAATGTGGAGGTGGCTAAGATCGGCGCTCAGGCCGCCGGCAGGGAGGTCATGGACGTAGATCAATTCCTGCCGGAGCTGGCCCGATTCTATGATCGCAAGAGCAAGCTGCTCAGCGGTGGACAGCAGAAGATGGTGAGCATCGCTAGGGCCATCGTCGCCTCCCCCCAGGTGCTTCTGTTTGATGAACTGCTGGAAGGGCTTGCCCAGGCAATGTGTTACAAAATCTGTGATGCGGTCAAACGGCTGAAGGCGGAGGGAAAAGATATTCTCTGCGCGGAGTCAAGCTTGGACAAGGCAAGCATCTATGCGGACAGAGTGATCTGGCTGGAACAGGGAAGAATTGTTGCCATGGGAACTCCGGCCGAGATCAAGAAGCAGATGATGGAACACATCCGCAAAATGCCGGGGGAGCGAAAGCTCCGTCAAGGGGAAGCTTGAGTTAACAACGCCGGAAAACGCCAAGCCCTGGGAGGGGGAGCTCCCGGGGCTTTTTGCGCGCCGCAACAGATTTCCCAAATAGGTAGTCCGTCCTAGGACCAATTGGGGTGGAAGGGAATAGGCTGACAGGGAAAGAGGGAGTTTTGCGGAGGGGGCAAGGATGTGTCGGACTTAAGCGCCTTGTTGAGGCTGTTGGAATCGGGGGAGCTGATCAGATTGGTCAGGGGGCTGTCGGCGGCGGACCAACAGGTGATCAAGCAGTTGGCGCAAGCCTTGAGCGCCAATCTCAATCCCGAGCAGCAGCAAGTGGTGAACGAATTGGTCAAGACATTGATCGGCAATCTGGACGATAAGCAGGGGGGAGGGACATGAAGAAGAAAAGGGCTATTCCTGCCAGTCAGTTAGAACAGATGAGCCAAAGGCTCCAGGAGCAGCAATTCGTCGCGGCGCCGGAGGAGGAGCCCGACTGGGAAAAGGCCGCATCCGTAATTGGGGAGGAAGGAGTCTCCTTTGAGGATTTCCCCTGGGAGGAGGATGGCGAAGTAGAAAAGGATCGGGAAATTGAGGAAGATATCATTGCGGGGGAGAGTGCTCGGGAGGAAGAGCCTCAGTCAGAGCCTGACGCCGGCGACCCAAGGATCGACTTGATTCTGCACTCGGTGGATGAACTCCTCGGCGGGGTAATTTATCGCTGGGAGCGCATTGAGCAGATCGTGATGAGGGTGGTGGAACTAGTCATCAGGGTTTACCAGCTCCAGGCCGTTGTGCTCAAGACCTTGGAGACCGGGCAGACCCCAGCGAAATCTACTGAGACCGATGATGAGGCCAAGGTGGATCTCGTGGGGATGCTGAAAACCTTCCTGGAAGGCTTGGAAAAGCCAACCTCTTGAAGCGGGCCCGCCGGACTTGGCCGGCGGGCTCTAAAATGTCAGGGGCTGCAAGGTCTTTTGGCGGCGGGTGAACAAGGCCGCCTCTCTACAGCCTGTCTCCCGAAGCAGCTCCTTTACCTTGGGGAAGTCTCTGGCCACCTCCGTTGGTTTGTGGGCATCGGAGCCAATGGTGACGGCCACTCCCCTGGCGAGGCATGCCCGCAGGAAGGCCGCCGACGGATAGATTTCGCCGATGGGCTTGTGCAGTCCGGACGAGTTAATCTCCAGGCAGACTTGGGCCTGGGCGAGGGCTTGGGCTGCCTTTTCGTAGTGGATCTGGACGTTCGCTTTGGGGAAAAAGCCGAATTTCTTGATGAGGTCAGGATGGGCCATGCTGTCAAAGAGTCCTGACCTTGCCGCCGCGATGAACAGGGCAAAGTAGCGATCCCAAAGGTCGTCGATGTCCCTGTTGGCGTACTCATCGATCAGACTCGGATCATCAAAGGGCCAACCATCGATCATGTGAATCGAACCGAGGACAAAATCAAAGGGATAATCACTCAGGAGCTTTTCCAGCTCCTTTTCTTTTTCCGGAATGTAATCGGCTTCGATGCCCAGCTTAATCGTAATCTCAGGGTACCGCTCCCGCAGCTTCAGGACCGCCTCGCAGTAGCCGGGGAGCTCCTCCATCCGCATGGCATAACGGCCGTGCCAAGGATGGTCCGCGGGCAGATGGACGAAGGGCAGATGATCGGAAAAGGCGATCTCCCTCAGCCCTTTCCGAATGGCTTCTTCAACGTATTCTTCCATTGCGCCCTGGGCATGGCCGCACAGGGGCGTATGCATGTGATAGTCGACAAACATCCCTTCGCCCTTGTTTCCGAAGAAACGGGGCCTTCACCTCCTCGATGAATCCCTTTGGGTTTATTATAACACTTGGGGATTCCCTTTTCCTGCGCTTTCTGGTATGATGGCTGTGTACAATTATGTGCACATCTTGGGGGAGGGGTGCAGAGTATGCGATCCGACCTGGTTCGCATCGGAGACAAGCTGATTAGCCGGAAGAAGATTATGCGGACGGTGGAGCGCATTCTCGAACTTCGCTCCCAAGGCTCCTCCCAGCAGGAAGCGGCCGATATGCTGGGCCTTGACCGCAGCTTTGTCTCCCGTTTGGAAGGCGCAGGGGAGGTCCGCAAGGGAGAGCGTTTGGCTTTGATTGGCTTTCCCATCCTCAATGTGGAAGAGCTGTGGTCCATTGCCATTAGCGAAGGCGTCGAGTTTATCCTCATCCTGAATGAGAAGCAGCGCTGGCATTATGTGACCAGGCGGACGGGAGCCGATCTGTTCAACGAGGTTGCGGAGATGCTGGCGGGCCTGCGCCAGTTCGATGCAGTCATTTTCCTGGGTTCCGACCGGCGCCTTCGCTGGGCTGAATCCATCTGGGACAATGTTCTTGGCGTTGAAATAGGCGCTTCTCCCATTACCGAGGACAAATATGTGGATCCGGAGCTAGTGCGTGAACTAATTCGTTCCGTAAGGTGCCCGTAGCGTCAGTACTAAAGGAGGGGGCCCTGTGGCAGATTTGATCAAGGTGGTCAGCGTCAGTCTCGGTTCATCCCGCCGCGACATGGAGGCTGAAGTGGACCTGCGAGGCAAGAGGGTCTTGGTGCAGCGGGTGGGAACCAATGGCGATATGCGGCGCGCGGAAGAGATGATCAGGGACCTTGACGGTAAAGTAGATGCCCTTGGGCTCGGGGGCATTGATCTTTACATTTGGGCCGGGAAGAGGCGCTATGCCTTTCGCGACGCCCAAAGGCTTGCCCGCGCCGCTCGGGTAACGCCGGTAGTGGATGGCAGCGGCTTAAAAAACACCCTCGAGCGCTGGGTCATCCGCTATCTGTCGCGGGAAGCCGGCATCCAGCTGGCCGGCAAGAAAGTCTTGATGGTCTGTGCAGTTGATCGATTCGGGATGGCTGAGACCCTGGTTGAGGCGGGGGCGGAGATGATTTTCGGGGATCTCGTTTTTGCCCTGGGCATACCGCTGCCTTTGCGCCG
>LSQX01132781.1_pt1 | contig 13778 bp, 12 predicted proteins | sample 654561 | NCBI WGS metagenome assembly LSQX01 (sample SAMN04489861, study PRJNA283612) | anaerobic digester metagenome | isolation source: 4 biogas reactors fed with cattle manure at either 37C or 55C with and... | place: Denmark: Kongens Lyngby | collected 2014 | reverse complement strand
CTGCAAATGTCCCAACAAGAAGATCAACGGAATCCGGCAACTTGTATAACTGTGAGGCACTCCATACTATATATTGAGCTTGTGCACCAACTTTGCCTATCGCATTGGGGCAGAACTGTCCCATGCCGTTATGACAATAATCACAGGCTCCACATGTTTGGTAGAAGTTACCCGTCACTCTATCTCCGACCTTCCAGCCAAGCTTTTTTGCTTTTGGCCCCAGCTCTTTGATGGTCCCCGAAACCTCATGGCCTATTGGGCAAGGAGCACGGTCAGGAAACAAGCCCTTCAATACATTTGGATCAGATCCGCATATTGAGGCATATGCAACTTTTATCAATACATCATCATCATTAACCAGTTTAGGCACAGGCACATTCAGGCAGTCAACTTCACCTAACTGGCCTCTTTCCGGATTATAATCTTTTACCAACATTACTGCTTTCATATTTTTTGTATCCATTTTTAACCTCCAACTAACTACGATAGATATGTATGTTCTTATCCTCCTGCGGCAAAAGGGATAAATAACAATGTGTCCTTATCTTGGATTACGGTATCTAATCCATCTAAAAATATAATATGTTTGCCATTTAAATAGAGATTGAGATTTAAAATATCTTTTTCCTTATCTGCGTATATTCTCTCCTCTAATCGAGGACCGTATTTGGAAAACATTATTTCCAAAAAACCCCTGATTGTAGTTCCTTTTTCCAAGGAAAAAGTGATTTCTCTTTCATGAAGCAAGTTCACCAAATCAAGGACAACCATTGCTTTAACCTTAATCAATCTTGACCCCGCCAATTTTCTCAAGAGCCTCTATAGCTTCGGGTAAACCTAAAGACTCAAGCTTTTCACGTGTTGGTATACCCTCGTCGTTCCAGCCTCGCTCTTGATAATATTCATCCAACATTTGGTCCAGTTCTTGCCTTGAGATGTACTGTCCCTTTGAGTTGCCTGCTTTCAAAGGCTCAGTGAGAAGTCTTTCCGGGAGAGTATCATCTTCACGTCTTTGACCCTCCCTGATGTTGAAGACTCTAGCTAGGTTATTGACTCTTTCTCCTACCTGGTATACTTCTTCCGGCGTAAATTCCAAACCGGTTGCAGCCGAAACCAAGTCAGCAGTATTTTCTGCGGCTATCTCAGGCACAGCCATATCAAGCAAGAATGCACACATGGGGGGACAATCACAGGTAGCAGAACGCATATCCTGATTCCATTTGGTTAATTTACCTTTACCTTCTACTGCGAAACGGTCTACAGGATATGGTATGGGTATTCCGAAGATTTCCTGGAAGGCATAACCCCTGTTATGATCTGCTCCTGTATAGGCGGTGGCCAAGTTTAATCCATGGGCTTTAGCCCCTCTGACGTCATAGCCGGGCAGCTCTAAGCCTTTGATATGCATGGAGTATTTTTCTGAACCTTTTCCTATTTTGGCTGCGGCCACCCTGACACCATCTGCCAGGATATCACCAAAACCTTGTCGAAATGCTATTTTTCTTAGCATTACAACCATTTCACGATGATTGCCGAATTTAAGCTCTAAACCATCGGTATCATCTTTAGTTAAGATGCCTTTTTCATATAATTCCATGGCAAAGGCTATAACAACTCCGGCAGACATGGTATCAATGCCAAGTTCATCACAAATAAAATCAGCCGCTATTATGCTGTCAAGGTTGTCAACACCGGTTACACCACCAAAACTGTAAATAGTCTCAAATTCCGGTGCTGAGAGATATCCTGCATATTCACCGTCAGTTGCCAATTTTTCTTGGGTGCACCCAACGGGACATATGTAACAGTATTTTTTGCCGCTTTTCTTTTTATTATTGCCTGGAATGCCCAGTTCTTCAAGGGGTACCCATTCTCCAGTTCGAGACCAATTGTCCACTGGGAAAATACCTAAACCTCCGGTCACTTCAACTGTCATAGGAGTACCATGTTTTGAAAATTCAGGATAGACCACAGGGCTGTCTTTCATAGCTTGTAGCATGCGCTTTCTTGCTTTTGCGAAAGCCTTTTCATCGGCAATAGGAACTGGGTCAACTCCTCGCACGGCAATAGCCTTTAGGTTTTTCGAGCCCATCACGGCACCTAAACCTTTTCTTCCTGCTGCGTGACGCTCATTGATAATAGCTGCCATGTAAGATAATTTTTCGCCGGCTGGTCCTATGCAAGCAACTCTAACGTTTTGGTCCCTTAAGTCATCCTTAATTGTACGCTCGCAATCAGAAGTCTTCATTCCCCACAATTTTTCTGCCGGTCGAAAGCTTACTTTGCCTTTTTGAATATATATGTATACCGGTTCGGCGGATTTCCCTTCAATAATAACTGCATCATAACCTGCAAATTTCAGTTCAGCGGGAAAGTATCCTCCTGTTAAGGCAACACCTGCACCACCTGTTAGAGGTGATTTTGCTACCACCGACATCCTGCTGGCACATGGTGCTTTGGTTCCGGTAAGGGGGCCTACTGCAAATATAACTTTGTTCCCTTCCTCAAGAGCTCCTGTCCCCATTGGTACTTCGTTGAAAAGATATTTTAGTCCAAAACCGGCTCCTCCCATATAGTTTTTTGCCAGTTCTTGTGTAAGTGGTTCTTCAATGTATGTTCTGTTTGTAAGATTCACTCTTAATATCTTTTGAGTATAACCACCTTTGATCATTATCTCTAATGCCTCCTTATCTTATGTTATTCTTGATTCTAATGTAGAAGGTAATCCGGTGCGGATAACGGCACCTCACAAATCAAGGCCTGTCACTTTTAGCTTGGGCCTACTACGCAGAGGCTTGCGGCAATTCGGCGTCCTGCCGAGTGCCCGTTAGCGTACGTCCTGCACGCTGCCCCTGCTGATTTTATACCAAAATATTAATTAAAATCATATGCATTAACTTAGTTCTTATGGGTTTTCAATCCTGCAGCTCAACCATATTCCCATCCGGATCCTTAAAAAATACCCAGTATGCAATTTCTTCAGAATCCTCTTTAATCTTGGGCTCGAAGTAGAATTCTACCCCATCAGCAGACATCTTTTCATAGGTTTCATTCACGCTGTCAACTTTGAGACAAATATGATGATAGCCCGGTCTATTCCAGACGGGTCGCTCCGCCGGTTCCATGGAGCTGAATTGAAACAGCTCCAGCACGACGCCGTCGGGTGATCTGAGGAATGCAAAGTGAGAATAAGTCCCCTTTTTCTGGCGGTAAAGTTGCGGAACCGCTTCGATAAACTCGGGCGGAAATACCGACTTTCTTTCCAGTTCAAAACCAAAGTATTTTTGATAGAACTCAATGGACCTGTCAATGTCTGAAACAGTTATCCCCACGTGCAAAAAGGCAGTTTTTCTGTCCATGTTCAATCATCCCTCGCAGGTATAATTTTAATTACCAGATGGTATATCCTCCATCGATTACAAAATCACTTCCCGTGACATATGACGATAGATCTGAAGCCAGGTAAACGACGATGCCTATTATTTCATTTAGCGATGCAAAACGCCTCATGGGCACATGCTCGCACAGCTTTTCCAAAACCGACCAATCCATGTGATCGTGGAGGCCGGAAAGAATCAACCCCGGGCTGATACTGTTGCAGCGAATATGGGCATCAACGTAGTTGGCGGCCATGGATTTGGTAAGTTGAACTACTCCTGCCTTGGTAGCTGCATAAGCGCACATGTGTTTATCCATGGCGTTTCTTTCCATCCTGTTGATAATATGGCCGGACATGGAGGCTGTATTAATAATGGAGCCGCCATGCCCGTGGGAGACCATTAAATTTGCTCCAATCCGGTTTACCAGAAACATCCCGGTTAAGTTAATGTCCACCATCATTTTCCAGGCCTCTAAAGAAATGGATGCGTTGTCCTCGTCATAAGCTATGCCGGCATTTGAGAATATCACGTCAACTGTACCCATTTTCCTGCTGATTTCTTCGTAAATGCCGGTTACGCTTTCTTCGTCTGAAACGTCGCCCGTAAAGTAGATCGCCTCAACGCCGTACCGGCCGGCGATGGCACGGCAATTTTCTTTCAGCAATTCTTCCTTCTGGGGAATATCCATGAGGACGATGCTGGCGCCTACTTCCGCCAGGCCTGCGGCGCATGAACGCCCGATGCCGCCGGCGCCTCCGGTAACAAAAGCCACTTTGCCTTTAAGCGACATCATATCGTAAACGCTTCTCAACTCGTGGATTTTTAGCGGTTTCATCTATACAATCCTCCCTGTAGGTTTAATCCGGATACAATTGAAACCCGGCATGCCGGCAGCAAGGCACTGCTTTACAGCAGTGCCTTGGCCGCAGCATAAATGCCGTTGGCGTCATAGCCATAAGTTCGGTACAGGTCTTCCGGTTCGCCGAAAGCGGCGAATAGATCGGGTATACCCAGGCGCTTAAACTTACAGCAAATTCTTTCTTCAGCCAGCACCTCGGCTACCGTGCTGCCCAGCCCGCCAAAGACGGTATGATCTTCCCCGGTGACGATGGCTCCGGTTTCCTCAGCTGCCTTGATGACAGCTTCCCGGTCGATGGGCTTTATTGTATGCATATCGATGACCCGGGCCTTGATCCCTTCCTTGGCCAGTTTCTCCGCTGCAACGAGCGCATAAAAGAGGATGCATCCTGTAGCAATCAGGGTAATATCGCTGCCTTCTTTAACGGTAATAGCTTTGCCGATTTCATACTTGTAATCCTCATTGTAAACGACGGGTTCGCCGCCGCGCCCGATCCGGATATACACGGGACCTTCCCAATCCATGGAGGCCTCAACTACTTTTCCGATCTGGTTGGGGTCGCCAGGAGCAATTACGGTCATGTTGGGCATTGAACGCATGATCGCCATGTCTTCCTGCCCATAATGCGTGGGTCCCGCGCCGGTGGTCAGGCCCCCATGGGTAGCCACGATCCTTACAGGGAGGTTGTTATAACAGATGTCGGTGCGTACCTGTTCGCATGCCCTCATGGAGGCAAAGGTAGCCATGGTTGATACAAAGGGGATTTTACCCTCCAGGGCCAGTCCGGCTGCTATTCCCATCATGTTCTGCTCGGCAACTCCGGTATTAAAGAACCTTTCAGGGTAGGCTTTCATAAATTCAACCGACCTGTTGCTGCGCATCAGGTCTGCAGTAAGCACGACAACCCTGGGATCCTTGTTGCCTATTTCAACCAGTTTCTTTCCGTATACCTCCCTGGCCGACATCTTTTCTATCATTTTAAAAAGTTGGAATGTTTCCTGGGCCACTATTGCTCACCTCTTTCTTTTTTTCTGGCTTCCTCCAGCGCGGCACAACTTTGGGCCAGAAAATCGGCGTCAATGGATCCGGCGTGCCAGTTAACTTCATTTTCCATGCAGGCGACACCCTTGCCCTTAACCGTTTCGGCAATGATTACGGTGGGCTTGTCCGAATCAACTGGTGGCAGGCTGTCAAATGCATTTACAATATCCTCAATATTATGACCGTCAATTACCTCGACATTCCATCCGAATGCGTTCCATTTTTCTGCATACGGTTCAAGTTTCATCAACTTCTCTGTCTCGCCGTCAAGGGACAATCTATTCCTGTCAATCAAGGCGACAAGGTTTCCCAGCCTGTAATTTGCCGCCGCCATGGCTCCTTCCCATACCGAACCCTCTTGCGTTTCTCCGTCTCCCATCAATACAAAAACCCTGTGCTTTTTACCGTCAAGTCTTGCCGCCAGGGCCATCCCGATGCTTATGGACAAGCCATGCCCCAGTGAACCGGTAGCAATCTCGACTCCCGGTACATCCTTGGAGGGATGTTCACCAAAGGGGCTGTTAAGCTTCCTATAGTTCTCCAGCAGTTCATCCATGCTGAAGTACCCGGCCATGGCCAGGGTGACGTATAAGCAGCCCGCGCCGTGCCCTTTACTCAGTATGAAACGGTCGCGTCCGTCCCACTTGGGATTCTTGGGATCATACCTCATCACATAGTGGTAGAGCACAGTCATAAGATCAGCCATGGAAAGGTCGCCGCCAACGTGTGTGGCCCCACGATGACAAAGCCTGAGTATATTTTTTCTAGTTTCACATGATAAGTCTCTAAGCTTTACAATGGTATTCCTATCAGCCAAAATTTACACCCCTTTTCTCAATTAGGAGAATTTGAACATAACCTTTACTGCCTTACCTGACATATGTGTTTCAAAGGCCTTGACACAGTCTTCGGGCTTAAAGATGTGCTTGACAAAGTCATCCAGGTTCAACCTGTCGAGCATATGAATGGCCCTGGGGAAGGTATAGGGTGACTGGAATACGCCGCAAATAGTGGCCTCCCGATCCCATAAATCTCTCAGGTCCAGAGGGAACTTGTAGTTGGAATAGATGGCGAAGAATTCCAACAAGCCCCCCCGTGATAGTATGTCATATGCCGGCTGGCATGCCTGGGGCGCACCCGAGGTTTCGATCACCACGTCGTACCCCAGGCGGTGCGTTATATTCATGGCCTCGTCAAAAACATTCTGCTTTACCGGGTCTATGGTAAAGTCGGCTCCAAGCTTCAAAGCAATTTCACGTTTTTCGGCAACCGGTTCAATCAGGGTGAGCTTTGAAGCGCCGGAAAACCTGGCCAGTTGCAGCATGATGAGGCCAATTCCCCCCCCGCCGAAGATGGCCACCTTATTCCCCGGCTTAATACGGCACATGTCAATTCCATGCAAGCAAACGCTAATAGGCTCGACGAGGCATGCTTTAGCCAGGTCTACATCGTCCGGCAGCTTAAACACCTGCTGCTCCCGGAGCACCATGTATTCACTCATGGCCGTTCCGTTGTTAACAACATTAAGGCAAAACTGTTCCTGGCCATTTCGGCAAAAGTAGCATTTGCCGCAGTAAACATTGTAGTAATAAGCTACCTTATCCCCGACTTTAAGGCCTTTTACGGTTGCTTCCGGCCCCAGTTCAACAACCACGCCCGAAGCTTCGTGTCCCAACGGATTCAGTTCACCAGGCTGGAAATTAAAATAATCGTCCAGATCTCCGTGAATGGTATGCACGTCGGAACCACAAATCGAGGCAAAGGCCACCTTTATTTTAACGTCATCGGCGTTTACTATTTGGGGTTCGGGAACGTCGTAACATCCGTATCCGGGCCTTGTGTAGCGTATTGATTTCAAAAAGCATCACTCCTTTTAAATGTTTAGCATTCTAAAATGATCTTGGGATAAATCGACTTCTCAAAGAGAGCAAAGGCTTCAACAGCCTGCTCCAGGGGCATGATTTTGCCAATGACCTTATCGAGCTGGAGCCTTGGGACAATTTCAATCGCCCGTGGCATAATTGACGGTGTGGTAAACACCGCCTGGATGCGGCCTTCTTTTCTGTATAGATCGTACAGGTTTAAAGGCATTTCGTACCAGGGAGGGAAAACGGCGAAGTATACAACCGTACCGCACCTGGCCATGATTTTGAGGCAGGGCTGCGCGGCGCTGGGATTTCCGGAGGCTTCGAATACGAAATCGAAACCACGCCCGTCAGTGATTTCCATGGCTTTTGTTTCAATATCTTCGTTGTGGGGATCGATGGTATGTACAGCCCCCATGGCCAGAGCAAGCTTCCGCTTCGATTCCACAGGCTCGATAGCGGTTATCCTGGCGCCTCCGTTCAGCAGAACAAGGTTTAAAAGGATGGCCCCTATTCCCCCTATACCGGAAACAGCAACAGTGTGGCCGTGCTTCATCCCGGCCAGATCCATGGCCCGGATGGCACAGCATACCGGCTCCACAAGGCAGTATTTTTTTAGATCCGCGTCTTCGGGAATTTTAAAGACAGCACTGCTGTGAGTGACCACATATTCGGCTATCGCTCCGGTAGTCTTGGCATTTTCGCAATACTGCAAAAGGCCCCGCTTGCAGTACGAGCAGTTGCCGCAGGAGCTGGTGGCGTTTAGACTTACCTTGTCGCCAACTTTAAAGCCATATTTTTCAGCGTCCTGGCCAAGCTCAACTATAACCCCGGAGGCCTCGTGGCCCAGAGGCATGGGCGGCCTGGCATCAAGCACCCCCATGGTAACCTGATGCACATCCGTAGCGCAAAGGGCAACGTAAGCTATTTTTACCTTAACCATTTCTCGCCCTACTTCAGGAATATCTACCTGTCGCAACTCTATATGGTTTTCACCGGCAAACCATAGCTGTTTCATTTTCGGCATTTCCAGTATCATCCTCCTATCCTATTAAATTTGTGAAATCAAATTATTGACGACTACATGCCGGTGAACGAAAACAGGGGCGGGCAAGGAAGAACCCATTTTATTTTTTTATCCGCTCCTAAAATTGGTGTTTGACAAGTTGTCGAATTTTATCTACCATAAATATTAACGAAAATAAATCCTCAATCAATGCATGTGAAGGACAATTCAGCTTGCATAATTGTCCTTTTGCATACTGTTTAAATAAGAAGCACTTTTCAGTTCATTCTATTATCCAGTCGAGGAGCTAGAAAGATTGTCTACTAACCAGGTAAATGGAAGAGAAGAAATTATGGATCGGCATAATATATTTTATGTTCCCGTGTGTACAGGAGAACTTTTGGTGTATTATGCGGAACTCATTAACGGAACCATATTCGAATTTTTCCACCATCACCCTTTCTACGAGATATACTATGTAACCAAGGGATCGATTAACATGAGATTAAATAACCGCTCTTTTCGCCTGAAGAGGAATCACATGATCCTGATCATGCCAGGAGTGAATCATAAAGTGGAATACGAGCCCTCGGTAGATTCGCAGTTTTTTGTCATTACTTTTGAATTTTATCCACGAGCGGAGAGGGATATTAAATCGCGCGACGTTATAATTGATCGTTTTGAAATGGAGACACTTATGAGAACTGTTCAAGTGCATCAGTATTTCAAATGTATTGATAAATTTAACTGCAACAGTATCATTAAAAAGATAGACATGGAATTAAAAAATAAAAATTTGGGATGGAATATGAACGTTCAGAACCTTTATCTCCAGTTTATCATTAATTCGTTAAGAAATATAACACTTACCTCGCCGTATCCCCCATACAGCAGGAAAAATGTTAATGCCGCCATCGAGATATCAAAATACATGCACAAGCACTTTCATGAAAGCATTAGCCTTAAAGACATTGCCAAGGCGCTCGGCATGACACCAAGAAATGTAAGCCGCTTGTATAAGGGTTATTTTGGAACCACCGTCGGTAACGCACTCAGGCAGTTTCGATACAATTTCGCCAGGTATTACCTTATTACTACAGATCATTCCGTGGATAAGATAGCAGAGATGGTTGGCTTTAGTTCCGCACGGACCATTTATAAGCTACTTAAAGAAAACGAAGGTTTAACCGTTACAGAATTCCGCCGTCGTTATAAGCGCCAGTAATCTTTATCGCTTACTGTATATCGGAATTTCTTACCCGCGGCCTGCCGTTTCCCTTATCCCTACCCGGTCTTCTTCTCCTGTTTCCTTCAGCATTCATAGTATCGTGTTATGGAATGAGAGTAACCTGGAAAGGACACTATCGTTCGGAGAATTGTCCCTTCCATGCATTGAATATTCTTGAAAGCTTACTCTATAATTAACTTGCTAGTAGTTTAAAAAAATAAAATAGTTGGTCTGTGTAATCATTTTGCTCTTGTGGGAAAGGACCAATAATCTTTTATTACATGTTAAAAGGAGAGAAGAAGTGGTGCCAGAGGTTGACTACCACGTGGAGATGAGCCATATCTCAAAAAACTTTGATGGGGTTGTGGCTCTAGATGATGTCTATTTTGCAGTAAAACCCGGAGAAATACATGCCCTGGTCGGCGAAAATGGAGCTGGAAAATCAACGCTCATTCGCATCCTCTCGGGTGCCCTTCAACCGGATGGAGGAGAAATTAAACTCAAAGGGCAAAAGGTAAACATCCAGACGCCCATTGATGGCATCAGGCTAGGTATTTCCGTAATCTATCAGGAGTTCGCCCTGTTTCAGCATCTCACCGTAGCTGAAAATATTTTAATTGACGAATTCAGAGAGAACCGCGGTTTTGTTGACTGGAAAGATATCAGGCGGAGGGCAAAGGAGTTCCTTGAAGATGTCGGGTTCGGCAACATCAATGTAAACGCAAGAGTCAGCGATTTGAGCGTGGCCTATCAGCAGGTTGTAGAAATTTGCAAAGCCCTGACCAGAAACGCTTCGATTCTGGTCCTCGATGAGCCAACTTCCGTATTAACCAGTAAAGAGGTAGAACGACTGTTTGAACTAATCAAAAACCTAAAAAGAAAAGGTGTTTCTGTCATTTACATTTCCCACCGTCTTGAAGAAATCTTTGAAATAAGCGACCGCATAACCGTGTTGAAAGACGGGAAGTATGTAGACACCGTTGAAACATCAGCAATCACCTCTGAACAACTGGTCAATTTGATGATCGGCCGGGACTTAAAAACTTACTTTCCCGAAAGAGTGCATAACCGGGGTGATGTTGTTTTAACGGCGGAGCATATTCGTGCCGGTATGGCGGTTAAAGATATATCTTTTAATGTACGAGAAGGTGAAGTGCTTGGCTTATACGGGCTGGTCGGCGCCGGGCGCACGGAAGCCGTAAGAGCAATTTTGGGAATAGACAGGCTCGATGGCGGTAAAATTACTCTTCAAGGCGAGGAAATTCGAATTAAATCTCCCGAACATGCCTTTCAACTGGGCATAGGCTTTTTACCGGAAAACCGCAAGACCCAGGGAGTTTTGCTCAGGCTGCCTATTCGCTACAATATCACTTTATCCTCTCTAAAGAGATTCTGCACCTTTGGCTGGATTCGCAACAAAGAAGAGTGGGAGTTTGCCAACGCTTTTGCCAAAGATATGAACATCAAAACAGCCTCCATTGACAACAAAGTAGCCAGCCTCTCCGGCGGAAATCAGCAGAAAGTAGCCCTCTCCAAGTTGCTGGCTTCAAACTGCAAGGTTTTAATTCTGGATGAGCCGACGCGAGGTGTGGATGTAGGCGCTATAATTGAGATCTTTAAAATTATTAATTCGCTGGTCGAACAAAAATGTGCCGTAATTATGATTTCCTCGGAGATGACAGAGATAATCGGCCTGTGTGACCGGGCCATCATAATCAGGGAAGGCCGCAGCGTAACCGAGCTGTCCAAAGACGAGCTGACAGAGCTTAATATTATCAAATATTCGATGGGAGTAAATGAATATGCGCACTAAATCAACGAACATGCAAGAATCCGTAGGCACAGATGCCGTAGTTGGTTTACGGCAAAAGAGTATCGGAGCACTTTTAATGGAGCACAATGCTCTGGTCATCCTGGTAATCTTATGTATTATTTCCACCATAATCTCACCTTTATTTCTTACTACCGGCAATGTATTCAACCTTTTACGCCAGCAAAGCACCTATCTGGTAATATCAATCGGCATGCTGGCAGTCATGCTGACGGGCGGGATTGATCTTTCCGTAAGCTCCATCGCCGCCGTCGGCGGCATCATGGCAGCCATTCCCTTAACTGAGTGGGGCTTTGACAACGGGTTGGGACTGGCAGGCGCCATCGCAATCGGCCTCGCAAGCTGTGTGGTAATTGGCGCTTTCAACGGTTTTTTAGTTGCTTTTTTAAACATGCCTGCTTTTATTGTCACTCTAGCTACCTGGTTTAGCGTTCAGGGTGTGGCTTTTATACTCACCAACGGCGCGCCTATATTAATGGATTTTAACTTGCCCTCCAGCAGCATGCTGATCAAGTTCGGGGAGGGAGTTGATCCGCTTTTTGGCATCCCCTATCCGGTTATCCTGGCGGCCATTGTGGTGATAATCTTCTATTTCATCATGCACCATACTTCCTTTGGCCGGATTGTCACTGCCATTGGGAGCAATGAGACTGCAGCCTACCTGGCCGGGATCAACGTTAAGAAATATAAATTTTGGGTTTATGTTATCAGCGGCCTTTTGAGCGGGGTAGCCGGGATAATCATACTCGCCCGTGCAGGCAGCGCCACTCCGCTTACCGCCACTTCGGACTATAACCTGAGTTCTATAGCCGGCGTTGTTATTGGAGGATGCAGCTTGTTGGGAGGTGAAGGTACAGTTCCATATACTGTGGTCGGGGTTTTTGTGATCGCCGTTATCGGCAACATTATGAACTTGATGAGCCTGGCAGCTTATCCGCAGATGATTGTCAAAGGCTTAATCATCATCCTGGCAGTGCTGCTGCGCAGCGCCACGTCAAAAAGCGTAAACTGAACAGTTAAGATTTAAAAGATCAGGCTTTGTCGTTAACCCTCCAGCTCCTAAATATCTGGAGGTTAACAGTAACAAAATCCACAAAGGAGGAGAAGGATCAACATGAGAAGTCTGCGGCGTATCTTTGTTTTCATGCTCGTCCTGGGCATGATCACAGCATTGATGGCAGGTTGCGGTCAAAAGGGTGAACAAAATGGAGGGGAAGAACTGCCTACCGGTGAAGCCGCTCTGGAAGCGCTGTTGAACATGAAGGACAATATGTCGCTGTCCGGCATTCAACCGCTGAAGCTGGAAAGCAGGGCCCATATTGAAAAAGCTCTGCCCAAGGAACCCAAGGAAAACCTCACCATCGGCTGGGCAGCAGCTTCTCTCGGCAGCACATTCTTTGTCAACATGATCGGTTCCGCCGAGGAAACGGCGGAAAAATACGGCTACACGCTGCTTTATGAAAACGCCAATTTCAACGTGCAAACGCAAAGCACACATGTCGAAACTTTTGTGACAAAAAAGGTTGATGTAATCGTACTCAATGCTGTACACATCGACTCCAGCCTGCAAGACATTAAACGTGCCGTAGAAGCAGGAATACCGGTTATTGTCACTGGCCCAACCTCTACGCCCGAGTATTTCCCCGTGGTTACTACGATTCTTTCCGGAAGCTACGAGCCCGGCTTCCGGGTGGGCCAGTATATTGCCGAAAAATTCTATGAGAAGGGTAAAGTGCTGAAGGTCGGGATGGCTCTGGCCCAGGTCGGCATGGCCGCGGATACGGAAAGCAGGGCCAACGGGTTTATCGGTGGTTTCCTGTACAAAGCCAGGGAGATAGACGGCAACCCCTATCCTACCAAGTACGATGCCATGCTCGAAGGTTACTACGCCTGGATAGAATTCAGGGACAAGGGCAAACTTGATCTTTCGGAGAAAGGCCTTAACCTCTGCGGCTATGGCAGCGGTGGAAGCCCCGATCCTCAGGGTGGCCAGAAAGCCTCCAGCGACCTGTTAACCGCACATCCTGACATGGACATCCTTTTCGTCGAGACCGACCCCATGTACCCCGGTGTGGAAGCGGAAATAAAGAGCCACAACATGGTACCCGGTAAGGATATCATCGTCTGTTGCGCAGCGGACGGGACTAAGTTTGCCATGGATGCGATTAAAGACGGACGCCTGCTTTGCACGGGGTACAACAGTCCTCTTATCAACGGTGTATCCATTATTACCCTGATTCACGATATCTTTACGGGCAAAATGTCTTACGAGGATGCCAACAACTTACCAGCCAACTCGTTTACCCCAGCGATGATTATCACTCCGGAAAATGTGGACGAGTTTTATGATCCCGACCTGGATATGGCCAAGCCTATCCCCTTTGAATTCCAGACAATTGACGAATACAACGCCGCCAATAAGCAATAAACAAGGTTTCAAGGAACACTCCAATGATTGCAGGGACCGCCCCCCGTTGGGCGGTCCCTTAATTTTCACCTTCAATGAAGAATTGAAACAACCTTATAATTTATTATTGACTGGCGCAGTTAAAGGAATGCGGGTGGTCT
>LSQX01038774.1_pt1 | contig 13778 bp, 10 predicted proteins | sample 654561 | NCBI WGS metagenome assembly LSQX01 (sample SAMN04489861, study PRJNA283612) | anaerobic digester metagenome | isolation source: 4 biogas reactors fed with cattle manure at either 37C or 55C with and... | place: Denmark: Kongens Lyngby | collected 2014 | reverse complement strand
TGAAGAATGTGCTGATGTGCTGATTAGCCAATAGCCAATAGCCAAAAGCCAACAGCCTTTCACTGATTTTTCAAAGAAACAATAAAAACGATAAAAACAATAAAAACGATAATGTTCTCTTTTCTGCGGCTTCCCTGTTCCCGCGCTGAAAAATTATCAATATTATCAATATTGTCAATATTGTCACTTCCTCTTTTTGAGGATATCCATCTGGCGGATGATGGCGTGGAGGAAGAAGATTCAACGGATTTTAATGAATTGCGCGGATGAGGGCTAGGGACTTGGGGCTTGGAGCATTGAATACCTGAAACCTTCTGGCCAACATCCGCTGGCCAGCGGACAACAGCCAAAAGCCAACAGCCAACAGCCAACAGCTAACAGCTAACAACCAAAAAGCCGCGTAGCGGCGACCGTTTGGTAGGAAGATTTCGCTGATTATTGCAGGGACAAGCCCTGCCCTATCCCTTTGATTAATCCAACAACACCCGGAAATCAATAGGCCCGGCATTTATGCCGGGTTTCTCATAACCAAACACGGTTCGGGGCCTTTAGCCCAAACCGATCATTATTGTGTGAGAACCCTTGTAAGTCGTAATTCCTTGTTCCCATAGTCTGAATTGATCACATCATTCCGTCATTCTTACTAGACTTAATAATGAACAAAATTGTTCCGGATCTTGAATGGGTTGACCTTGTTTTTTAAGCATAGGTCAAGGGGAAAATGCTTTTGTATGGTGTTAATTTAAATAAAGTTTTGTTTTAAAATTGATAAAATTTAAATTTACCGGCTAAAATCAGGCTTTAAAGTAACACTTTTATTATGCCCACCAACAAACACGCCTCCATACGTTACAATGCCCTGGATCTATGCTTCAGCAATTTTGGAAAAAGGTTTTATATTGAAGACCTTATCGAAGCTTGCAATGAGGCATTATACGAGTATGAAGGAATTGAAGATGGTGTTAAGCGTCGGCAGATTTATGACGATATTCGGTATATGGAAAGCGAGCAGGGTTGGTCCATCCCCCTTGAAAAGATAAGAGATGGCAAGCGGGTCTTTTACCGGTATGAAGACCGATCCTTTTCCATAAAAAATCGGGGTATCAACCAATCGGAGGCAGAGCAATTGAAAGAAACGCTTGCCATACTATCCAGATTCAAAGGCCTGCCGCAGTTCGATTGGGTAGAGGAAATGCTGATCCGGCTGCAGGATACCTTTCAGTTAAAAGGAAGCAACACGGCGGCAGTAAGTTTTGAACAGAACCCTTACTTAAGAGGGTTGAATTTTTTCAGCGACCTGTTTAATGCTATTCATAATCGAAATGCACTTACGATAACTTACAAAAGCTATAGAGAATCAGCTCCCCGCACTTTTGTGTTTCACCCCTGGCATTTAAAGCAGTATAATAACCGCTGGTTTGTTTTTGGCTGGAACGATGCCGGGGAGTTGCTTTCCAACTTGGCCATTGACCGGATTCTATCTGCGGAACATAATCAAACACCTTATCAAGATAACAAGGATGTTGATTTTGATGAATTCTTCGAGGATGTAGTTGGAGTATCCGTTGATATTGAAGCTGAACCTGAAAAAATTCGTTTGCTGATCAGCCCCAACCTTTGGCCGTACATAGAAAGCAAGCCCATTCATGGCTCGCAAAAAGTGAAAGAAAGAAATGAAACAGGTGTTGAAATAGAGATTTCTGTCCAGGTAAATTATGAGTTACGATCCTTGCTGTTCTCATTTATGGATGATTTAGAAATACTTGAACCAATTTGGCTTAGGAAAGATTTTATGGAAAACCTTGAAAAGGCAATTATTAAATATTTGTAGTTTTTTAAAACTATGTTCATATATTGCACAGTTTAACTTTAGTTTTGTTGATTGTTCTTTGAAACACCTGCCAAATGATATTGACTTGTGGGTGCTGTCCCGGCTTGCCGGGAAATGATCGGCACCTTCTCCCGGCTTTGGCTGGGATGAATGTCACTCAGGCATTCTTAGCAACTGTGTTATTGATATTTTTTTTCAATAATATTAAGTTGTTATTGATGTAATTGAAAGTGATAATGGGTATTGGATTTCGATCAACTTGATTGAAATATGCATACTTAAAGAATATCCGGCAGGTGTTTTCAAAGGCTTTCAACAGTTGAATGATGAAAATTGAACAGGCCCATATCGATCAAATCAGAGACAGTTTTGCCGCATTGCAAAATAAGAAGGATCTTGCAAAACTGTTAAGTGATGCCAAAATAATGCTCTATGGTGAAGAATCCAAGCCTGTTCAGCTGAAGTCCCTTACTTATTATTCCAACCCTGAAATCTGCAAGGAGCGCTATAAGACGTTTGCCATTAAAAAGAAATCAGGAGGAGAAAGAAAAATTCATGCGCCTGTGAAAGGGTTAAAATCCATTCTACGGTCATTGAATTTTGTTTTGCACTGCATGTTTGAACCCCATAAAGCAGCTACCGGTTTCGTTCCTGATAAATCAATTGTTGATAATGCCCTTTTGCACGTGGGCCATAACTATGTTTATAACCTTGATCTGAAAGATTTTTTCCATTCGTTTGACAGAAACAGGGTGAAGCTGGGTTTTATGAACAAACCCTTTAATCTAAGTAAGGAAAGAGAACCTCTGGCATTCTTGCTCGCAAGTTTATGCACACATTCATTTGAAATTGAGGATGAAATAAAAACCGTCCTTCCTCAAGGCAGCCCAACCTCGCCCACCATTACAAATATACTTTGCGTTAATCTTGACCGCAGGCTCAACGGGCTGGCCAATCGATTCGGGGCTGTTTATTCCAGGTATGCGGATGATATTACTTTTTCATCACCGCATAACATTTATAAAAATGAAAAATTTATTACGGAACTTAAACGAATCATTGAGGAAGATCAGGCACTGGCCATAAATCCGAAAAAAACCCGCCTGCAAAAAGCTGGTTTTCGCCAGGAGGCCACCGGGCTGATTGTAAACGAAAAGGTTAACGTCCGCAGGAGATATGTTAAACAAGTTCGCATGTGGTTGTACTATTGGGAAAAGTATGGCTATGAAAAAGCAGAGCAGATTTTTAAACGCGATTACATTGCCGATAAAGGACATATAAAAAACATGAATGCTCACTTGATTAATGTGCTAGATGGAAAATTGGAGTTTTTAAAGATGGTTAAAGGGGCAGAGGATGGTTCTTATACTGAATTGAAGGTAAGGTTTGATAAGATTACAGGAATAAAAGAAAAAAAAGATCAATCCAAAATTGACCTTAGTTCTGTTTTAAATACATTGGTGAATCAAGGTCTAAATAAAGCCATGAAACTTTATAGTAGATACAAAAATGAATAAGTATGAACGAAGAAGACTTGAGAAAATTTATAGAATTTACAAAAACCTTGTTAACTCAATTGCACGGGGATCCTGAACATTCCTGGTTTTTTGAGTCTTTTAATCTTGAGATAGTCAATAGTTTTTTCCAAATTGGAAACAACACGACAGGACTTGAAAAATTTCAAAGTATTACTGAATCTGACGTCAATAGAATAAAGGCTTATTTAAGCTTTATCGATAAAAAGGCACTCAACTATGGAAAAGTGTTTTATCAAAACATTTCAGATGCTAATTTAAAAACTGAGCTAATCAAGGATTTCAAAGAGATGAAAATAGCTCTCAAAAACGATGATATTATTGAATTTGGGAGAAGGCTTTCATTACAGCTTGAAAACATTTTTAATTTTTCCCTGGGTTGCTTAAATGTGCACAACCTTATTTCCACAAATCCACAACAGTATCGCTCAATAATTCCTAATTGGCCAAACTACAGAGGCAACCCGTTTAACTTTTACAATTCATTTTTCTCATTTAACAGAAATACAAACCAGCATGAACCAGTAGAACTTTCTAGAGTAAGCTTCAACACTAAATCAATTTTCTTGTCGATTCATTTTAATTATCAGGTTAATGCTCGAAATATAAATGAAATCTATTTCTTAAGAAATAAGGGAAGTCACAGAGATCAATTATCTCAAAATGATCAACAAACAATAGATCAGATTATTGCTAGTTTTGATAAAAACTATAGCTTTTATCACAAAGTACTTTTTGATGTTGTAAACGGAATACCAAACATAAAATGAAATGCAGTCACACCGCACAAAGATGAACAACATTTGCTTTTAAGATTTTTTTAGATGAATATCTTTAGCCACTTTTTAAGCATTAATCTAACCAGTGACCAACGCAATGCGTTGGAGAAGCTGTATGCTTTTTTAGAAAGTGCTGAAAGGATATTTATTCTTCAGGGATATGCCGGAAGTGGTAAAACCACCTTGCTGAAAGGCTTGGTGGCATATTTGCAAACCCTGGAGAGAAAGTATCAATTGATGGCCCCTACAGGCAGGGCGGCAAAGGTCATCAATCACAAAACCGGCTTTGAGTCAACAACCATTCATAAAGGGATCTATAGTTTTGAAGAACTGCAGGAGATAAAGCAGGGTGAAGAGGAAAAGGATGTTTCCTTTTTGTATCACTTTAAAATCAGAAACAACCCCGATGTTCATGATTCGATACTGATAGTTGATGAGGCTTCCATGGTATCTGACATTTTAAGCCAGGGAGAGTTTTTTCGTTTTGGAAGCGGGCATATTTTGAGTGACTTGATTACTTACAGCAGGGTTCAGGATCCAATAACAAGCAGTAAAATAATTTTCATTGGAGACCCGGCTCAACTTCCGCCAATAGGCATGAATTTCTCTCCGGCACTGGACTCTGAGTATATAACAGATCGTTTCAACCTGAAAGCTTCATCGGCTGAAATGAGGGAAGTCAAAAGGCAAGACTCAGACAACGGAATACTGCTTTCTGCCACGAAAATCAGGCAATGCCTTACTTCGGGGTATTTCAATGATTTTGATTTAAGGGAAAACAAAAAAGACATTTTTAATCCTTTATACCAGGATTACCTTGAAACATATAAAGAGCAATCCGGGCAGAAGATCATTATTTGCTATCAAAACAAAACAGCCCTTGACCTGAACATTGCCATCAGAAGAGATAAGTTTGGAGCGGACCTGCCAATTCAGGTTTCAGACACGGTAATTGTTGGGGGAAACAACTACCGGCTGGGAATTATGAACGGTGAGTTTGCCATTGTTTCGGAAGCAAGCCCAGCCACAGAAAGTCGGGAGATAAGGTTTTACGAAAAAGGTGGCCAACCCCAAACGGTTCGCTTGACCTGGAGATGTGTTGTGCTGGTTTTGCCCGACGAGAACAATCAACCAAAAAATGTAAGCGGGTATATTCTGGAGAATTATCTTTACGGCGACAATTTCCTGAAACCAGAAGAGCAACGGGCACTATATGTGGACTTTAAAAACCGGAATCCCAAACTTAAAAAGGGAACGGAGGAGTTTAAGCATGCCATTGCCAATGATAGGTATTTTAACTGTATTTTATTGAAATATGGTTATGCGGTAACCTGCCATAAAGCCCAGGGTGGCGAATGGGCCAATGCTTTTGTTTTCTGGGACAAAGGCACTCAGTCAAACTTCAACTTTTTAGAATCTGAGCACCAAAAAGCTGGAAAGACCAATCCGGAATTTTACCGCTGGGCCTATACCGCCGTGACCAGGGCTTCCAAGAAGTTATTTTGCATTAACCCGCCATTCTTTTCATCATTCTCTGGAATGTCGTTCGTTGATGTGAACGTGCAAAAAGCATTTAATGAACTAACTGGCCAGGTTGCGCCTGCAATAGAAATCAACATTAATGAGGTGTTGCCAGAATTGGAAAGATATGGTTTGGCAGATGCCCCTTTAACCATTCAAGATCATTTTATTCACTGCTGGTATTATTTGCGAAAGCAACTTATTGCCCTTGTTGGCTGGCAAAGAATTGGATATGAAATCAGGTATTTCTTTCAAAGAGATAATCAATTTGCTGCGCTCAAATATTGGGTAAACGGGCAGGATCATTTTAGACCAACTTTTCAAAAACTTCCGGGAAAAACAAATTCCGAGGAACTTGTTGAAAGCATAATAAAAATTCTTGCCGATTCGCCAGAGATTATTGTGAACAGAAATAATTCTGAAGGCATATTAACCCAGATAAAATTTGACATTTCGGTTGAAGAAAATAAACCCTTTTTAAGAAACCTTTTCGAACGGATAACCAAGGGCTTATGTCAGGGTGAAAAAATTTCCGAAATACACCATCTGGACTATCGGGAGCGCTATTCTATTGAGAAAAATGGAAGCATTTGTGTATTTGACTTTGAATATGATGGCAATGGTTTCTTCGGGAGGGTATTACCCCTGGAGAGTAAATGTAATAGTCCGGAATTGATCAAAAAGGTTAAAGGACTTGTGAGCAATCTAAAATCCGCTGATTATGTCATTTAAAGAAATCAAAGAACTTAGACAAGCCGGAAAGCTTGAGGATGCTTTGCAAATGGCAAATCAAGCAATAGAGGCAGAACCAGATAATATCTGGAATAAGCGTGCTATTGCCTGGGTATACTATGAATTTTTGAAAAAGAATTCTCAGCCAGCTACTTTTGAAATTTTTAAAGAAAACCTGATCAAGATAAAGGAACTGCAATTACCAGAAGATGAATTGATGGTTTTTGACAATTGTGCCTGGCAAATCGGGAGTATAATATTTTCTTTACAAAAAAGTGAACCCGTTGATTATGCCAAAATCAATCAACTTTTTGACATCATCCGTGATTTCCACTTTTCAAAACCTTCAGAATCTTATTCTTTTCTTTATAAGGCCTTCCACAAAGGATATCAAAATTGGTCAGGATATCTGGAGTTCGCCGATTGGTGGGATTTTGGAAATTTTCGCCCTGCTGATTATCTGAAAGAGGAATTTAATGGTAAAAAAATAATGGCTATGGCTGAGCAGGCATATATTGCCTATTCCAAAAAGCTATTAGAAGGAGAACCAGAAGATCTGGAAAAAATTAAAAATAGTGACAGCCAATTAGTGAAAGCTCTTTTGGAGTTAGGTGGTCGTTTGGACAAGCTACAAAAGAGGGTAATTAATAAGTCTAAAGTAAACGAATTCTTACCAAAGCTAAATCTTATAATTGAAAAACACCCTGAATTCCAATACCCACAATATTTTAAAGCCAAGTTGCTTTTAGCAGTGGGTGAAAATGACAATATTCTTTCTGCATTTCTCCCATTTGCCAGACAAAAAAGAAATGACTTTTGGGTTTGGGAACTTATGGCGGAAATCTTTGCAAATGACAAAGAAATTGAATTTGCCTGTTATTGTAAAGCACTTAGTCTGAATACCCCAGAAGATTTCCTTGTAAAACTGAGGCAAACATTTGCAAGGTTGCTTGCGGACAGGCAAATGTTTAATGAAGCCAAAACAGAAATTGAGCAGGTTATTGCAACGCGTTCAAAACATGAATGGAAATTACCCAATCAAATATCCCAGTGGGTAGAACAAGATTGGTACAAATCTGCCACAGTACAAAGGGATAACAAGGCGCTATACAATAAGCATGTTGGAAGAGCTGAGGAAATTCTGTTTCAGGACATTCCGGAAGAAATAGTTGCTGTAGAATTTGTGAATGAAAACAAAATGATCCTGAATTTTGTCCAAAACCATGAAAAGCATGGGTTTTTTAAATATCATGGAATGACTGGCAAGCCACGGGTAGGAGATGTTTTAAAGGTCCGGTTTAGTGATTATCAAAAAGATGGATTTTGTCAGGTTCTTACCATAAAAGCAGTTGATTCTGACACCATTTGTGAAGCCATTAAAAATTTTGAAGGAGAAATTAATATAATACCTCCGCACAACATTGGGTTTGTTGACAATGTCTTTATTGAACCCCGTTTAGTACAAACCAGAAAACTAAGCGACAGGCAGCATGTCGCCGGAAAAGCAATACTTTCCTACAACAAAAAGAAGGAAGAATGGGGCTGGAAAGCTTTTTTCATTGAATAACTGGTAAAAAAACAACCTGTTATAAAAATTTAAATAAATTATTTCACCTATGCGGTTCAAATCAATTTTTCGCGTGATTTATAATTAATAAAATTCTAACTTCTATCTCTTTCTATGCCACACTTACCAGGTTTTTTTGTTGATAATTTTCGGGTTTTTTCATCACCTGCCTTATTTGACTTTTCCGCAGTAAACATTCTAACAGGACCGAATAATTCTGGAAAAAGTTCACTTATAAAAGCCATCCTGCTTCTTAAAGAGAACTTTACCGGCAATCATTTCCCAAACCAACTTCAATTTAAAGATGATTCTCACCGGCTTGGGAGTTTCGAATTTGTATTAAACAATCCTGAAACTTCTTTCATTGATTTGGGTTTTCCCATCAGTTGGGTTGCGCCTTTAATTTCGGAGAATATCGAAAATGAACAATGGCTGGTAACTCTTAAATATGAAAAGGCAAAGGATAACCCACAAAAAAACCCCTTACTGATTTGCTTGAAGATATGGGAAAAAAATAGTGGGGAAGTTTTACTGGAGGTGAATTATCAAAAAAATGAGGTTTTATTGCACGATGGAATGGATGGCTCGCTGTCTGCAGCAAGTTCAAAGATTAACTCAGAACTTATTTGTAAAATAAGTGATTGGTTCTCATTTGACAGAAAAACAGGCTTATCACAATTGGCCAAGAGTTTACTTGTAAAGGACTACTTGATAAATTCATACGCTTTAGGGATTCCAGAGTCTGAATTATTAAAAGAAGAGTCATACAAATCGTCAAGTTTTAAAAACAATGTCAAAAGTTCGGTATACTTTGAGTCAAAAAAAATTGAGCTAAAAGAAAAGCCGCTTCTGAAGTATGTGAAGGAAGACAAAGAAATTCCATTTTCAAAAGATGAAATTCAGAGATTAATTGAAATTGAAGAGCAAGCCTTAAATAATCTTGCAAGTGGAAAGTCGGGTTTTCACGGAGATGAAGAATTTATCCGCCTGCTTTCCCGGGAATTGGATCCATTTGGTTTTTTCTATTTTTCAAACAACTGTCACACAACTGATTCAGATAATTTTAAAATTTATCAAAGCAATAACTTTACTATCCTAGGGAATAATGCCCCGTTGGTTTTTGAGTTTTTCTTTTATGAGGTACTTTACCTTTTGTGGAAAAGCAACTTAAGGCTTTCTGTTGTTCTTGATCCGGATTTGTATAATCAAAGGGCATATTTGGATTCCCGTGAGGCTGTTGTACCCGGGCAGATAGCTGAAATGGAAAAGTTTCTTGACGTAATGGTTGTCTATTTTCAGACCTTAATTGGTTCAGTTTTAAAAAATGTTTCTTATGTCCCTTCATACAGGGTTTCGCAATCAAGAATTTACACGAAAACCAGCGAGACCAATATATTGGCCAATTTGCTTGGGAAGGTTGAGGACTTAAGTATTGTACCCAGTAGCATTGAATTTCATTTTCTGAATTATTGGATTAAGTATTTAGAAATTGGTGAGGAAATATTTGTTGAACCCCTTGAAGGGTCAAACTCCAGGATTATTGTTAAAAGAAATGGTAGGATTTTCAACCTGGCTGATTTAGGATATGGCTCTGCACAGATTATTTCTGTTTTGTTGCAAATTATTATCCACGCAAGACAGAGGTATGACTGGTATGATTATTTATGTTTTTTCAAAAAGTCTTTAATACTTATTGAAGAACCGGAAGCCAATCTTCATCCAAAACTTCAATCTAGATTAGCAGAAATGTTCATCGATGCGGCCAACCGGTTTAATATTCAATTCATTATTGAAACCCATAGCGAATATTTAATTAGAAAGTTCCAATATATAATTGCAAAAGAAAGGGTCAAGCCAGATATTGTTAAAGTCTTTTATTTCTATAATCCTGAAAATATTCCGACAAACGAACCACAGATCAAATCAATGGCCATTGATTCTTCAGGAACCTTATCTTCTGACTTTGGGCCTGGCTTCCTTGATGAATCGGACAACATTGCGATCGATTTATTTAAGGTGGTTCAATCCAATCAAAATTAGTTATGTATTTAGGCAAAGTTTACTTTCACTTTTCTTTCCTTGAGAGGGTGTTCTTTGACATTACAAACTCTCTTCAAGATATTTATTCATTTACATCAGAAGAATCCGAAAACCAATATTTAAGAGATCTAATCTTATTTATCAAACGCTCTGATCTGGTCATTGACCTTACTCCGGAAGAAATTGTAAACTCAAAAAATCCAATAATTAAGCTAATTGCAAAAAGCCCGGCAGTGAAATTAATTCCTAATCCAAGGGTATTTGAAGAGTTAAAAGATGAAACGTTTTTTGAAAACAAATTTTTCGATTTTTTCTTTTTAGATATACCCTCAACCTTAGCAAAGGAATTGGAGGAGAAATTTGGAATATTAATATTTACACCAGAAACCTATAAGAAAAGGCTTAACTTACTGTTTGAATATCAAGATATTGATGTCAAAAAAAACGATTCAGCAAATAGGCTTTGGGGATATCTTTCAAAAAATCGCCACCCCATAAATTCTCTAATTTTGGTAGACAATTATGTTCTTAATAACAATAGAAGCGGTGTTATTAATATTTCGAATATTATCAAGTCAATTCAATCATCCTTCCTGCTAAAAAAAGATCTATGTATTACAATTTTCACAATACATGAAGTTTCAGCAAATAATTTGAATAACCTAACTAGGAATCTAAAAATTCTTGGTTTAAATGCAAAAGTTCGTTTAGTAAAAATAGATCCTCAACAAAACCACGACAGAAATATTTACACAAATTACTTTAGAATTTCCTCTGGTTTCGGTTTTGATATTGTTAAGAAATTCCCGGAATTTGAAACCCCGGTAATTTATAAAGATACCACCTTTTTCGTAAGACCTTTTTCGTTGGCCAATGATAGATCAACTATCAAACAGTTAAAAGAAAGCTTGAGAAAATTGAGTGAGATTGACAAGAACGCAAAAAAAGGGGGAAGTTTTGTAAATTGGTCAGTCGGAGCTAACAAAAATCAACTCCTGGAAGTTTAACTGGTATTCTTCTTGATTTGATCATTTTATCCAGCCGTAAACCAGTTTATCAGGCTTATTTATAAGATGTTAATAATTTCGAAAAAAACTAGCCAAAGAAATTTGTTCACATCAGACTCCCCGTATTGACCAAGGTTAAAGACTAATCCCATATTATTTACCTCCTTTTTAAATTGTGCACCTACACTGCACACTTCATTCTTTCCTTTGTATTGTCAATTTAAACAAAGGTTGGAATATGCAAGCGTCCGCTTTCAATACTAAATCCTACAACGAACTTCTGCAGTCCGAGAACTGGTTGAAGCGGCGCAATCAGATCCTGGAAAGGGATGGTTACCGCTGTGTAAGATGTTTTTCGACTGATAACCTGAATGTTCATCACAGGCAATATCAAATCATTGCACGAACTGGGGAATTTAAAAAACCCTGGGAATATGAGGGGTATAACCTTGTGACATTGTGTTCAAAATGCCATCATAGGGGCCATCAACTTTTTAAAGTACCTGTTTTTAATGTTTAACCCTAAATTAAGCGCATAATGAGTTTTTTGAAGAAAATTTTTGGAAAAAGTAATGTGGAATCAAAAAGCGAAGGTTTTGACAATCTCTCTTTCAACTCCCTTGCTGATGATCAATTGCTTAAGGACATCTTTGTGAATCCCACACCCCCTGTTCCCAATCAAATTGCAACGTCGCCCAAGGGGATTAAGGCGTTTCTTGACAAGGATTTCCATTCCATGGGCTACAGTGACGGATACACTTCCCATTCGGCTGAAACGATGAAAAATCAGGTAGACGTAATAAAATCTGAATTCCGGAAGGTTTTATCAGAGAAAATCGATGAACTCCGCCAGAAAATGCTCGAGATGGAGAGCCATCTCATCAATATTGAAGGCGTTGACGTCCGTCTTGAAAAGCAGGTGCAAAAACAGCTGGAATATTTAGAGGAAATGAAAAATGACCTGGAAGCTGAAAAGGCACTGTCAGCCCTGGATGAAGGAATGGCAATGGTTGGTATTCACAAATACCGGGAAGGTTTTGTCAGGGGCTTAATGGCCTTCCAGGAAGAAAAAATGCTCGGATCAAGCACTGGAATGTTTTATTAATCTTTAAAAAGAAAATCATGCTGAAGCTATTTTGCAACATTACAGGGGATGACTACCAGATGCTGGTCAGTGACACGCCCGAAAGCCGTAAAAAAGTTTCCGGTTTAGCCAGTATTGTTTTTGTTCCGGTCATTATCTGGTTTGCTATCGGGTTCTTGCTTGCAAATCAGATCCTCGGATTGAGCCTGATCAGTGGTTTGCTTGTCGCAACGGTTCTGGGTTTGCTGATATTTTTAATAGAACGGAATATTATTTTAGCTGATGGCAGCAATACAATAAAAAGGTTCCGAGTCATTCTCGGAATATTTATTGCCTTGCTGGGGGCCGTTTTTCTTGATGAGATCATTTTTCACAATGACATTGAAATTCAGCTTCAGCAAATGGGAGAAGAAACTGTTTTGAATCAAATAAGTTCGCTTGACTTGGAATATGCCCCTTTTATAAACGCAGCGGCAAATGAAACGGAAACCCGTTTTCAAGTCTGGCAAAACGCCCAGAATGAAGCGATGCGTGAAGCCGATGGATCTGGTGGCAGCGGGAGGAAAGGAGTGGATGCTATTACGCGGATTAAAATGGAAACAGCTGAAAAATACAGGATTGAATATGAAAAGGTAAAGGCCGAACAGGAGTCTTTAAAACAACATATCCAGGAACAAAAGGAAAATATACGCCAGGATCAAATCAATATGGCAGAAGCAGGGATGTTAACCAGGATAAAAGCCTTGTTTAAAATGGTCTTCAGCGATTGGGCCATGGGGATTATTTATTTCTTGCTGACTGGCTTCTTGTTCTCCATGGAGTTCCTGGTTGTAATTATGAAAAACAGCTGGAAAAAGACCAATTACGAGCGCAGGCTTGAACTGATTGAGGAAATTGGCAGAAAAAGGATGGAAATGATCAAGAATCACGATGCCAGTCATTTTAGACCTGCCAGGCTTTCCCAAAACTACCAAACCATTAAGGATAACCTCGAAAATACTAAGCGAATTTCTTTGTTCAATTAGGATTAAGCATAATAGGTTATTTTCCTTATTTACTTTTTTGTTAGATTTGTCAATAATTGGTTTGAATTTAATTGAATGTAGCATAAATCGGCAGCTTGCTTAAGATTCTGATATAAATGTTTTTCCAAACCAACAATAACTACCATATGGCACATATTTCAAAATTTGGGTTGGGTAACTTCCGGGTGTTTAAAGAATTTGAAGAGTTTGATTTGGCCCCAATCAGTATTTTAACCGGAACCAATAATTCCGGGAAAAGTTCTTTCATAAAAGGGCTTTTATTGTTAAGAGATAATGTGAGGGCAAAACTTTTTGCAAATGACCCTTCATTGATAGACATAGAGAATCTTGATTTTACCATTGGCGAGCACAAAACAGGGGATTTTGAAAGAAGCAGAAACCATTACTCCAAGAAAAAAGAAATCACTTTCTCGTTGCCCTTCTATTTTGATGAGATTAAAGATAAAATGTCATTACAACTCAAATACATTCTTGACAATAAAAACCAATTAAAGAATGGGAAATTAATTCTTATTAATGTTTTTTCAAAAGATGGAACCTTGCGGATTGAAATAAAACCAGCAATGGATAATAGATGGGATGTTTGGTTTGATCTTGTTTACTTCCGAAATCATTTACATCAATTACTCGGGAAAA
>LSQX01270997.1_pt1 | contig 13781 bp, 12 predicted proteins | sample 654561 | NCBI WGS metagenome assembly LSQX01 (sample SAMN04489861, study PRJNA283612) | anaerobic digester metagenome | isolation source: 4 biogas reactors fed with cattle manure at either 37C or 55C with and... | place: Denmark: Kongens Lyngby | collected 2014 | reverse complement strand
AAACGCAACGGATCACGCAGAAAAAAGACTGGCGTGTTGTTGCCGACCAGATCCCAGTTGCCCTCTTCGGTGTAAAACTTGATGGCCGTACCGCGAATGTCGCGCTCGGCATCCGCCGCGCCGCGCTCGCCGGCCACCGTCGAGAAGCGTAAAAAGAGCTCGGTTTTCTTGCCGATCTGCGAGAAAATTTTCGCCTTGGTGTATTTGGTGATGTCATGGGTTACCGTGAAGGCGCCATAGGCGCCTGAACCTTTCGCGTGCATGCGTCTCTCCGGTATGACCTCACGGTCGAAGTGGGCCAGTTTCTCCAGAAACCAGACGTCCTGAAGCAACTGTGGCCCTCGAGGCCCGGCGGTCATCACGTTTTCATTGTCTACAACGGGAGCTCCTGCTGCTGTTGTCATTTTCTTTTTACTGTCAGTCATTTTCATTCTCCTTTCATGATTCAGTTTGTACAGCTAACGGTTGAAATCAGCGACGGCGGCTGGAAGAGCTCCTCGGAGCCCTTCCACGAAGGTCTCTGCAATGTCCCTGGTTTGCCACTTGCCGCTTTGTTCATTCATCTTTGTTCCTTACGTCCAATGAAAAGCCAACGATGCAAGAAATGTCATGCTTTGATTGGTTTTCTGCATCCTTGTCCTCACTTCACTCAAACGTTGCCCCTTTCAAGAGGTTATTATGACCGGCTCAAATCAAAAATGCAATATGATAGATGATATGGATGTTAGAAACACAGGTAGGTCAGGTCTTGTAATATCCGTTTTCTTCCAGGGCCTTAATGACTCTCCTTGCCGTCGTGTAGTGAATGCCCGGATGATCGGCAATCGACCTCATCGTGAACAGGTGAGGTCAGCCCCCTGACTCTTACTCATGATCTCTTGCCTGCAAGCTGCCGGCGCCTGTATGTATATCCAGCAAAGGCGGCCCATCCGCGCCGGCGAGCGCCTCGCGGTAGCGCTGCGCGTTTTCCAGAGCCGTGCCGACAAACGCGGCGATGGTCTGTAGCATTTTTTCGTCCGTTTCATTGAAGGCCCCCTCGGTCTTGTTGAGCACGGAGATGACTCCGTTTACCTTGCCTTGCGAAATGACGGGAACGCACAAAATGGTCCGGGGGCTGAAGCCCAGTTCGTGCTCGATATTCGGCAGAAAATTAGGGTATTCCTGCGAGCTGTTCACGATCAGCGAAACACCGCTGTCAAAAACATGGCCGGCCACCCCCGCTCCCTTCGGCAGTTTGACCGTTTTGAGTTTTTGCATGTCCAGACGGAAAGCCGCGGCGTAAGTGAGCTCATCGTCTTGCGGCATCATCAGATAACCGGCTTCCACCGGCAGGACGGACTGAATCATTTCCATGGTATTGGAAAGAATCTGTTCTGTATTGAATGTGGAGGCGGTAATCGCCTGGCCGATCAGCCTGAGCGAATCGAGTACGCGATCACGCTTGATGAGCGACTCGATGAGCCTTTCTTTTTCCATGGCAAGCGAAAGCTGGTCCCCCATCAGGTTGAGCACCTCGCTCAGCCTGAGCCAGTCCGCCCTCGGGATATTGAAAATAAGAATGACGCTGGTTACCTGTCCTTCGACTTTCAGCGGCATGATCAAGGCGCCCAGGACATTCGGCCGACCGAAAACCTTCTTGTCTATGTAGGAGGTCAGTTTATGAACGTCCGGGATGAACAGGTTGCGCTGTTCGTTGATGGCTCTTTCGATGATGCTCCCCTCATAGGTCAGCGTCCTGCCGCGACTGAGGTTGGTGGCAATGAAGCTCACAAAGTCCACGACACTGAGCTTGCTGGGACTGGTGTCGATCATCTTTAAAAGTGCAATTGTGTCGAAAGAGATATTTTTTCTCATCTGCTCGAAAATTTCCTGCGCCATCTCCTGCCCTTTCATGCTGGAGTTGATGGTTTTGGAAATATGCCGCAAGGACTGAATGTTGCGCGCCAGCTCCGACATGGACTGGTTCATGTTGATGTTGTCATAGATATAGGCCACGTTGGAAAGCAAAGGCACCAGAATATCGACATCCTCCCGCGTGAAAACCACTTCTGACGTCCGGCGGGAGATGGTGATCACGCCGATAACCTCATTGCTGGTTTTCAATGGCATGCAGATGAAGGATTTGGTGGAATACTGGCCGCGCGCCGGCCTGCCGAAGCGCGGATCGTTTTCGATATTTCTCACCAGCAGGGGCGCTTTGTTGATGACCGTATATTTGGCGATGCTGTCGTCAAACGGTGTGACTGTCCCTTTTTTGGTGTGTTCTCCCGGTCCGATGCTGGCCTTGATGACAAAAGAACGTCTGTCCGGCCGCGACAGCATCATGACAGAGCCGGTATCGGCATTGACCAGCTTGAGCACTCTTTCCAGAGCGATAAAAAGCAGATAGTCCGCGTTGAGGGTCATGTAGGAAAGATCGGAAAACTCCTTGAATATCTCCGTTTCCGCCGCTTTTTTTTCCAGGAAGCGGTTTTTTACTTTCAGTTCCTCCTGCAGGCTCTGAAACGAAAGAACGATGCTGTCGAGCTCTCCGGTAATGGTTTTCAAGCGGCGCTGAGTCGCTGTCTCCACCGTTTTGGCCAGGTCGGTTGAAATGTTTTTTATGTTGTCAAGTGTCTGGCGAAGCATTCTGAAGCCCAGGAGAATCAAAAGCAGAAAAATGAACAGGGCGGGAAGAACGAAAATATCGCTCAAGATATTATATTTTACTGCCAGATAAATCAGTCCGACCGCCGGAACGATAAAAAACAGGCCGCAGACGATGAAGACTCTGCGGTAGAGGTTATTGCCACCGAAAAACTCAACGAATCTATCTTTCAGATCCATAGCAACTCCTTGCCCCGTCCGGCTGTGACTCACTTAAATTGTAAAAGTGTAACTCCATATAAAAGTGAATCGGTACTGTGTCAAGGTAATTTATTGCAAACCGGCCTCGTCGAAAATTTTCCTGACCGCGTCGAGATACCGGGGCAGGCTGTGTGTTTTATAGACACGCTTGCGCACTTTTTCACTGTTTTTGAAGAAATTGCTCATGTAAGTCCAGATTTCCTTCATTTTGTTGATCAGATGAGCCTCTCCGGAAAGCAATTGCGAATATCGGGCAAGCAGCTCGTCGTGGAAAGCCCTCATCACGGCGGTTTTTTCGTTGTCCGGCCGCATTGGTGCGCCTTTTATTTCCTCAGCCAGAAAAGGGTTGCCGATGAGGCCCCGGCCGATCATCCATCCGGCAACCGTTGGGAAACGCGCGGCAAGCATCTCATATTTTGCCGTCGAATCAATGTCGCCGTTATAGACAACCGGATGCACGGACAGCTCGAGGCATTGACGAAACATGTCCAGATCGACCTCGCCTTCATACATCTGTGCGGCCGTGCGGGGGTGGATGATGAGTCCGGCAAGTGCAAAGCGGTTGAAAACCTCGATCACCTTTAATATTTCCTGCGAAGATTTGAGGCCGAGTCTGAGCTTTACACTAACAGCTGGCCTCATGCCGGGCAGCGCTTCTTGTAAAAAAGCTTCGATCCTGTCAGGATGGCACAGCATGCCCGCCCCCCTGCCCTTTCTCACGACCATGGGGAAAGGACAGCCCAGATTCAGATTCACTGTTTTGTGCCCCATGTCATAGAGCTGGTTGGCAAGCAAAACGAATTCTTCCGCGCGCGAGCTCATAATTTGCGGGACTGAAAAGATTCCCGTGTTGTGCTCCGGATGAAGACCGATAAGCAGGCTGTGCGACGCCTTTATTTTTTTCAGCGAAGCGATGAAAGGCATCACCGCCAGATCGACTCCCTTGAAATAAGCGGGAAACAGGCTGCGGTATATTCTGTCGGTCGTCCCCTGGATGGGCGCCAGGTAAATTATGGGCATAGCGGGTGGGAAGCTCCATTTCGTACACAGCTAATTTCGGAGACGGTTCTTCCCTATACCCGTCTGTTTGTCAAGATTTGTCTTGTGGCGACATTTGGGTCGTTTTGCCGGGACATAAATGTCGTCAGGCTCAAACGCCTTCCGGCATTGGGTTTTTCATTCGCGCCACACTGCATCCTTTTGCAGCACCATGACATTCATGTCGTCCCGACCGGTTATCAGATTTTTTATCATCTCGTGCAGAGAGCCAATGATACCGGCAGTTTGCAGACAGAAAAAGAGGCTGGCACGTACGTTGCTCTTAAACAGGGCAAAGCAGGCGCGTTGATTGGGCAAACAGCAATTGTGCAAAGCTCGTAACCAGACAACAGGCTTCGGCCGGTTACCAGTAAGCAAGAGGGTAAAGCAAATGCTGTCATCACTTAATCTGCACAGGTGCATGTCTCATATCCGGAACATCACGACCGGGCCGATGGCCTCCTCCTTTACAGCACTGCGCGCGCCTGCCGCATCCGACTTTCACAACACAAAAAAATCATTAAATGAGGTGAATGAGCCGTGACTGATCAAAGCAATCAAGGAAAGGTCTTATCCATCCGCAGCAGCGTAGTGGACATCCACTTTCCCGTGGCGCCGTCCATCCGCAACGTGCTTCTCGCGGGCGAAAAGAATGAGTACATCATTGAAGTCTTCACTCAGCTCGACGCCAATACAGTGCGGGGGGTCGCCCTGACGCCTACGCAGGGGCTCGCGCGCGGAGCGACGGTAACCGACACGGGCAAGCCCTTCGAGGTGCCGGTCGGAAAGGAGCTTTTAGGGCGTGTATTCAATGTCTTCGGCAATACCATCGACAAAAAAGGTGATGTCGAAGACTGCGAGCTGCGCTCGATTCACCGCGAGCCGATCGCCCTTCGCGACCAGTCAACCGTTTCGGAAATTTTTGAAACCGGCATCAAGGCCATCGACGTGCTGGCGCCCCTGGAGCGCGGCGGCAAGGCCGGGCTGTTCGGCGGCGCAGGCGTCGGCAAGACGGTTCTGATTACAGAGATGATCCACAACACGGTCAGCGGGCATGAAGGCATGAGCATCTTCTGCGGCATCGGCGAGAGGTGCCGCGAAGGGGAGGAGTTGTACCGTGAAATGGAAGAAAGCGGCGTACTGGGAAACACGGTCATGGTGTTCGGCCAGATGAACGAGCCGCCCGGCGCGCGCTTCCGCGTCGGCCACGCGGCGCTCACGATGGCCGAGTATTTCCGCGATGACGCCAAGCAGGACGTGCTTTTGATGATCGACAACATCTTCCGTTTCATCCAGGCCGGCATGGAGGTTTCGGGCCTGCTGGGGCAACTGCCGTCGCGTCTGGGCTACCAGCCGACACTTGCCACAGAGCTGGCCGAGCTTGAAGAGCGGATCTGCAACACCAAGACAGGCGCGATCACCTCGATCCAGGCCGTCTATGTGCCGGCGGACGACTTTACCGACCCCTCGGCCGTGCACACCTTCGGGCATCTGTCCGCGACGATCGCTCTGTCGCGCAAAAGGGCCAGCGAGGGTCTGTATCCGGCCATCGACCTTCTTCAGTCCGGCTCGAAGATGCTCATGCCGAACATCGCCGGCGAGCGCCATTATAAAATCGCCCAGGAAATACGCCGGACGCTGGCGGTTTACGAAGACCTGAAGGACATCATCGCGATGCTGGGCATCTCGGAGCTGTCCCGCGAGGACCAGCGCACCGTGTTTCGCGCCCGGCGTCTGGAGCGTTTCTTCACTCAGCCTTTCTTCGTTACGGAACAGTTCACCGGCACGGCCGGCAAGATGGTTTCCCGCGAGGAGACGTTAAATGGCTGTGAAAGAATCCTTAACGACGAGTTTGCCGATCTGCCGGAACGTGCTCTTTACATGATCGGCTCCATTGACGAGGCAAAAATTGAAAATGTTGCTTAAAATTTTACTGCCGGCCGAAGTCCTGATGGTGGAAGAGGTCAAAAAGATCGTCGCGGAAGCGGAAAACGGGTCTTTTTGCCTGATGCCCAACCATATTGACTTTGTGGCGACTCTGGCTCCCGGTATTTTTCAATATGAAAAGATGACAGGAGGCCAGGAGCTGCTGGCCATGGACGTAGGCACGCTTGTTAAAAAGGGAGCCGATGTTCTGGTCTCCACACGCAACGCCGTGAAAGCGCCGGATCTGGGAAAGCTCAAAGAGGTGGTGGTGCGGCAGTATGACATTCTCGACGAGCGCGAAAAAATGGTCCGTTCCGCGGCCGCAAAACTGGAGGCATCGTTGATCAGGCGCTTCGTGGAGCTGAAATAGTAAAATGGTTCAATGTTCAACCCGGAACATAGAACAGGGGTGCAAACATGGTTGAAATACGAAGGACATCCGGCAACAGACGCAGAAAAATGGCGGATCACTTTACCGAACAGATCGCCAGAAAAGAGGCGCTTCGTCAAAAGGGGCTGCGCCACAAGGACGAAACCGTCTGGTTCGGCCTGGGAATGTTCGGCATCGTCGGCTGGGCGGTGGCCATTCCCACGCTCATCGGTGTCGCGCTGGGGCTCTGGATTGATCGCACCTGGCCTAGTCAGTATTCCTGGGCGCTGATGCTTTTGATCGCCGGGGTGATTGTCGGATGCATCAATGCGGCCTACTGGGTAAGAAGAGTGCGCAGCAGGATTATCGAGGAAGAATAAGATGAATACCGCGCCGATCATGACCTTGAGCATTTCTTTTATCGCGGGCGTCGCCCTGGGCGGTTTTTACTTTACCGCCTTGTGGAAGACAGTGCGCCGCCTGCCCACCTGTGAACACCCTGTCCGTTTGATGCTGATCAGTTTCGTCATGCGTGCAGCCGTGCTGGCCGGGGGGCTGTACCTGATCATGAACGGTCACTGGGAGCGCCTGGCCGCCGCTGTGGCGGGCCTGATGGTGATGAGAATAATATTGACCCGTTTCTGGGGGCCGCAAAAGACGGCTCCGGCGGTTCAACAAACAACCATTTGAGACCATTGGGGAACGGATATGGAAATTGTACCGCTTAGCCAGATCAGTCCGGATCAGGTAATCATCTGGAGCTGGGGGTTTATTACGATCAACGCAACCATCCTTTATACCTGGCTGGTAATGGCCATTTTGGTTGTCGGATCCTGGTTTGTTACAAGAAACCTGTCGTCGGAAATCAATGTCTCACGCTGGCAGCACTTCCTCGAAGTGATTGTTTCCATTATTCGCGGTGAAATCAACGAGATGACCAAAAAAGGCGCGGATGCATTCATTCCCCTGGTCGGCACGCTGTTTTTATTCATCTGCCTGTCCAATATTCTGGTAATCGTACCGGGGTTTGTAGCGCCCACCTCCTCGATGACCACCACGGCGGCCCTGGCCACCTGCGTTTTCATCGCCGTTCCTTTCTACGGTATAACGCGTACCGGCGTCTTTCATTATATAAAAGAATATTTTCAGCCCAATTTCATTTTCTTTCCCTTCCATGTCATGGGTGAGCTCTCCAGAACTCTCGCCCTGACAGTTCGTCTTTTCGGCAACATCATGAGTCATGAAAAGGTCGTCGGCATTTTGCTGGCCGTCACCCCTTTTCTGTTTCCGGTCGTGATGCAGGTGCTCGGTCTGCTGATCGGGATCATCCAGGCGTACATTTTTGCGATTCTTTCTATGGTCTATATCGCTTCTGCGCTTTCCACTGAAGATGAAACTCATCTGGAAGTAAAAAAAGAAAGCGCCGGCACTTAAAATTTTTATTAAAGGAGGAGTATCATGGACAGTGTAAGTCTTGTTGCAATGGCCTCAATTTTTGGCGCGGGTTTAGCAATGGCGATCGGCTCAATCGGTCCGGGCCTGGGGATGGGACAGGCCATTTCCCAGGCGCTGGCGGCAATCGCCCAGCAGCCGGATGAAAGGAATTCCCTGACCAGAACGCTTTTCGTCGGCCTGGCGATGATCGAGTCCATTGCGATCTATTGTTTCGTCATCTCGATGATTCTGATTTTTGCCAATCCGTTCTGGAGCTTCATTACAAAGTGAGGGAGATGAACCATGCATATCGACTGGTTTGTTTTTTTAGCGCAGATTTTTAACTTCCTGCTTTTGATGTATCTGCTCAAGCGTTTTCTCTATGGACGGATCCTCAAGGCCATGGATGACCGCGAGGCGAAAATTGCCGCGCGCTTTTCCGAGGCCCGGCAGCTCAAGGAGAAAGCCACCGAGGAGGCGGATCTATATGAAAAACGCAACCGGGAGCTGGCCGAGCAGAAAGAAAACATGCTCAACGAGGCGACGTTGGCGGCCGATGCCAGACGCAGAGAGTTGATGGAAAAAGTCCGCGTGGAGGTCGAGCAGGTCAAAGCCCGCTGGCAGGAAATGATTGCCCGCGAGCAGGACGCGTTTTTGTATGATCTGCGCCAGCGTGCGGCCCAGCAGCTTTACGCCACTGCGCGCAAGGCTCTTGCCGATTTGGCGGATGCCGGGCTGGAAGAAAGGATCATTGATGAATTTATCCGCCGGATCAAAGAGCTCGACGAAGAAAAAGCACTCCAGATGCGTCAGGCAATCAGAGACAGCGGCAACCGCGTGACCGTGCAAAGCGCTTTCGGCATTCCCGAATCGCGGCAGTCTCAGATTGAAGAGATTCTCAAAAGCCGGATTACCAACGGTTTTACGATCCGGTATCTGCGCGAGCCGGATATCGTCTCGGGAATTGAAGTGAGGGTGAACGGGCATAAAATCGCCTGGAGTCTCAACGAATATCTGGAGACGCTGGTGGAAAGCCTCACCGAAACCCTCCAGCGTGAGGCGCATGCTGCATAAAGAAAAAGACTGACAGGCTGCAGACTATCGGCCTGGTACAGGAGGCGTGGAATGAATCAGGATGTAAAACCGCTCGAAAGTGAAGAATTGAAAAACTTCCTCGATGATACATTCGAGACGATGGATCAGGTTCTCGAAAAACAAAATCCCGAACTCAGACAACTGGAAGTCGGTCAGGTGGAATTTGTCGGACGGGATATCGCCCGCGTCAGTGGGCTGCCCCATGTCCAGGCGGAAGAGATGGTCCGCTTTACCGGCAATTACATGGGGCTTGTTTTTAACATTGACCTCAAAGAAATCGGCGTGGTCCTGCTCGACCCGAGTGAAAATTTACAGGTGGGCTCCGAAGTCCAGCGGACCAAACGGGTTCTGGACGTGCCGGTGGGAGAGGGGCTGCTGGGCCGCGTGGTGGACCCGCTCGGCAGGCCGCTCGACGGGATGGGAGAGATCAGCACGGTAATGCGCCTGCCGGTGGAAAGGCCCGCCCCGGCGGTTATGGACCGGGCTCCGGTGACCGTGCCGCTGCAGACCGGCACGAAAGTGATCGATGCGCTTATCCCCATCGGCCGCGGCCAGCGAGAACTGATTCTGGGTGACCGCCAGACAGGCAAAACCGCCATCGCCGTGGACACAATCATCAATCAGAAGGACACGGGCATTATTTCCATTTACTGCGCCGTGGGTAAAAAAAGCGCCGACGTCGCCAAGGTAATCGCCGACCTGCGCGACCACGGCGTGATGAAATCATGTATCGTAGTGGTGGCCACGGGCGAAGACACGCCCGGCCTGCAGTTTATCGCGCCTTACGCCGCAACGAGCATGGGCGAGTATTTCGTGGAGCAGGGCAAGGACGTGCTGCTTGTCTATGACGACCTCACCTCGCACGCGCGCGCCTACCGCGAAGTGTCGCTTCTTTTACGACGCCCCCCGGGACGCGAAGCCTTTCCCGGCGACATTTTCTACATTCACTCCCGCCTGCTGGAGCGCTCTACGCACATGCGGCCGGAGCTGGGCGGCGGCTCGCTCACCTCTTTACCCATTGTGGAAACAGAGGCCCAGGATATGTCGTCTTATATTCCCACCAATCTGATTTCCATCACGGACGGACAAATCTATCTGTCTCCTTTACTTTTCAATAAAGGCATTCTGCCGGCAGTGGATGTCGGCAAGTCCGTGTCGCGTGTCGGCGGTAAAACCCAGCTCGCTGCGTACCGCTCCGTCGCCGGTGATTTGAGGCTTTCCTATTCACAGTTTGAGGAGTTGGAATCCTTCTCCCGCTTCGGCACAAGGCTTGACGATGCCACACGCAGAACGCTGGAGCGCGGCTGGCGGGTACGCGAAATCCTGAAGCAGGGACAGTTCCGGCCACTGCGCGCCTCCGAACAGATCGCTTCGCTTTTGTCGGTCACAGGCGGCGCGCTGGATCTGGTTCCGACGGGAAAAATCCGTGAGGTGGAAGAGAAGGTTCTGCAAAAGCTCAATGAACAGATGCCCGAACTTTTTGAAAGGATTGACGCAGGAAAAACACTGAGCATGGATGATCGCGAAAGCATCCTTGAAAAAATCAAACCGGCGATCGCGCCTTTTGAAGAAATCGAGGAAGCCGATGCAAACAACTGAGTCGCTCAAAAGAAGGATGAAAAGTGCGGGCGACCTGCTGTCCGTGGTGAAAACCATGAAGGCGCTGGCGGCGGTCAGCATCCGCCAGTATCAGAAGGCGGTGGATTCCCTGCGCGATTACAACCGGGCCGTGGAAATGGGCCTGCAGATTGTCCTTAAAGAACGGATGGGGGCGATGCTCGAGAAAAAGACATCCTCCATAAAAAAAATGGGAATTATCGTTTTCGGCTCGGACCAGGGACTGTGCGGACAGCTAAACGAGCAGATTTCCTCCTTCACACTGGAGCACGTCAAAAACGCCGGTGTCAAAAAGGAAAATCGCAAAGTCCTCTGCATCGGCGCGCGTGTGGCCGATTATGTTGAAGATGCCGGACAAACCGTTGATGAGCTGCTTACCACACCCGGCTCTACCGCCGGCATCACACCGCTGGTTCAGGAAATAATCATGGTCATCGACGAGTGGCACTTCAGGTACAATGTCGATCACTTTTTTCTGTTTTACAACAGATATGAAAGCGGCGCGACATACTATCCGCACTTGGTGCAGATCCTGCCGGTCAGCCGGGAATGGCTCAAGCAAATCGCCAAAAAGAAATGGGAATCGAAATCACTGCCGATTTTCCGCATGGACGGCGACAGGATCTTTTCTTCATTGATCCGGGAATACCTGTTCGTTTCTTTGTACCGCGCGTTCGCCGAGTCGCTGGCCAGTGAAAACGCCAGCCGCCTGGCCTCCATGCAGAATGCGGAAAAAAATATAGAAGAGCAACTGCAGGATCTGAACGTGCAATACCACCGCACGCGTCAGATGACTATCACCGAAGAGCTCCTCGATATCGTTGCCGGTTTTGAGGCAATGCAGGAAGGGGCGTCATAAATATCCCGGAAAGGAGGACCGGCTATGTCGACAGGATCAGACAAAAGAATTTGCGTGATTTGCGCGTGGCGGGAAAACTGTACTAAACGTTATCGTGTAAAAACCAATGCCCTGTTTGATGTGAACTGTCCCGACTACACCCGGGATATCAAACTCAAAGACAAGGATGTTGATAAGCTAGTTGAAGACCAGGTTTATCGCTGGAAACAGGAAAAGAAAGAAAAACCCGGACAGACCATCACCCTTTCGAGTCAGGCCGGAGCGGGCGGGGGCTGGGTGGCCAGAATTCTGGCCACGGAGCTGGAGATGAACATCGTCGGCAGTGAACTGATTCATAAGGTTGCCGAAAGCGCGCACATGAGCGAAAAAGTTATCCGCTCGCTGGATGAAAAAAGCATTTCTTTATTTGACAGCCTGATCAGCTCGTTTTTCGAATCGCGCCACATCTGGCCCAACGAATATATCCGTCATCTGTCGCTGGTCATGCACACCAACGCGAAGCATGGCAACATCATTATCATCGGTCGGGGCGGCAGCTTCATCCTCAAAGACGAGGCGTTTCGCGTGCGCATCATTGCACCACTGGAAACAAGAGTGGAAAAAGTTATGCACGACCGACAAATGTCGCATAAAGAAGCGCTTGCCCATGTGAACAAGTTTGACAGCGATCAGGTCGCGTTTGTCCGTAAATATTTTAAAGAGGACATCAATGACGCGAAACATTACGATATCATGATCAATACACAGCATATCGGAATTGAAAGCACAGCGGAATCGGTCAAAAAAGCGTTTCTGGCCTGGAGGGCTCTGCGTAACCGGATTCCGGCGTGAACCGCCGGCTCCGGTAATAACTGCGCCGGCAGTAAAAGAATATCAGCCGGGGCATCCATTGTGATTGGTGTGGAAATCTGTTCTGCTTTTGAAAAGCGCGACGGCCGGAATTAAAGATCTGCATCCCCGGATGTATCACGGGCTTTTGCTGTTTTATGAGAATTTAAGTAATTTATGATGCGGATGCAAAATGGTACGCAAAGATCACCGCTGCTTAGGAGTACGCTTATTTCTTGTCTCCCCGAAATTAGTCAGGGCTTGCCGAAAGATACAACATAAAAGACGTGCCCACCCCGACTACTGATTCCACGCTGATCAGGCCGTTGTGGTATTTAATGATCGAGTCACAAATAGCCAGCCCCAGTCCGATACCTCCGCGCTCTTTCTTTTCCTTTGTCGTGAAATAAGGATCAAATATTCTGGAGAGATTTTCGCGGGGAATACCCACTCCGTAATCCCGAATGATAATACGGACATAATTGCCTTTTCCCAACGTCCGGATGTTGGTTCCTGTAGTTGTATTTTCCGCGATCACTTCCACAACCCCGCCGTCGCGCATAGCCTCTTTTGCATTAGTCATTATGTTTTCAATGACCTGCCTGATCTGACCTGCATCAACCTCTGCGGGCCACAGATCCGGCGCAATCATCGTCCGACAGGTTACGTTTGAACCGGCCACGGTTTTTTTAACTGTTTCCTCAATAAGCCCGCCCAGGCGTTCCATCTTTTTGACCGGATAGCCGCCCTGAGAAAAGATAATCAACCTGTGCGCCAGCTCCTTGGCCTGCAGGCCGGCCCTCTCCGCCGTGGCGAGGCCGTTTTCCAGGATTTTGTCTTCCTCATTGGCGGAAATTTTAGCTAAAAATACATTACGCAAAATGGCCGTCAGCAGACTGTCAAAGTCCTTGGCCACCCCGTCGGCGAAAGTACCCAGTGATTCGTTTTTGGTTCTTTGCAACAGCTCATCCTGCGCCAATTTCTGTTCGGTGATATCCTGCAGAGTCTGGATCGCACCGAACATATTGCCGCGTGAGTCACGGATGCCGGCCGCCGTGATACGGAACCATTTCCCTCTTTCCCCCATATCCGGGAAAAACTCCGTAACCTCATAGGCATCGTCAAGCACGGAGGATCTTTCCACTTTGCCGTCATAAAGAGAGGGTGCATTGGCAATCTTGCCACTTAAAATAAGGTCCGCCAGGCAAGAGCGTGGTGATTTGTAAAACGCCCGCCACTGCTGATCCGTATTGATAACATCTTTTGCCCGGATGCCACTGACACCATCCATGGCCTTGTTCCAATAAATGATTTTACGGTTTTTGGAGATGACGAAAGTCGGTATGGGAGAGCTCTGAATAATATTGCGGAGAATCAACTCGTCGTTGTGCCCCTTCCACAGGGAGTACGTAAAACTGATAATGGCTGTCATCATGGCCAGAATCAAAAGCAGTAAAATCAGTAACTCACCTTGCATTTCCGTCTCCCGTTCGGAGTGTTCGCCTAGGCGTTTGTCCATAACAAGGTTGAGCTGAAATTGCAAGATTGTAAAGGAAGCAAAGCCGGGTGAGGCCGGGAGGTTATGGGTGAAAGGATAAAGTTGATTAGCTGGTAGCTCATGGCTCATTGTGGATGGGAAGCAAAAAACAACAACGTCCACCCCCGGCCCGCCGAAGCGGCCCACCCCCGCCGGGAGACTGTGTCGCAAATACTTTTTTGTCATTCCGTGCAAGCGAAGCACGACTTTGAGCCTGCCCCGTGCCTGAC
>LSQX01104914.1_pt2 | contig 13781 bp, 9 predicted proteins | sample 654561 | NCBI WGS metagenome assembly LSQX01 (sample SAMN04489861, study PRJNA283612) | anaerobic digester metagenome | isolation source: 4 biogas reactors fed with cattle manure at either 37C or 55C with and... | place: Denmark: Kongens Lyngby | collected 2014 | reverse complement strand
ACTACATATTGCTTGCGCTGCAGGGCTTTGGCAATAATCTGGGCGGCTGATTCCAGCATTACGGTGTTTTCCCGGGACCAGGTTTTCGGAGAGCTGATGGTTTCAAAACCAAGGAAACCGACGATTTTCTCCTCTAAAAACATGGGGGCCACCAACTGCGATTTCACCGGAGGAAGAGTTCTCCCGGCTTCTTCATTACCGTCCTTGACTTCTGCTTCACTGGCCGGGGCAATCAATATGTCTGCAACCTCCTGGACCTTTTGACTCCACCAGGGAAGGGCATTGACAGGCCAACCTTCGGTTTCCAGCATCCGGTGGGGGATGCCATCCCCGCACCATTCGTAGACCCGGCTGATGGTATAATGGTCTGACGACAATAGAATCACCCAGCTGCGTTCACTGCCGTCGAATCGGCTTATTTTACCCAGGGTAGCGTTGATGAGGTGATCGATATCCTCTACGTTGATATTGTTGAAATCCTTGGATGCCTCCAGAAGTATTTGCTGGGCGGACAACTGGTACTGGAAATGGTCTTCGGCCAGCTTCTTGCCGGTAATGTCGTGAGAGATGATTATGACCACGGAGTCCTCCTGGGCAGGGGGGATCAGGGTCCCGGTGACTTCAAGCCAAAGGTAAGTCCCATCTTTCTTGCGATAGCGGACTTCAAGGTTACCCTGGCCGCTAGGTGGCTGGGAGGCGATGAACGATTGCACCGACTGGATATCTTCAGGATGGACCAGGTCCAAAGCGCTATAGCTGAGGAACTCCTGGCGGGAGTATCCCAGGAGATCCAATGTGGCCGAGTTGGCGTATTCGAAAAGGAAATCGGGGAGCCGACAGCTGACGATGGCATTGGGCAGATTGTCCAGTATTATTTTACTGAGATTGGATTCGAAGGGATCGTTTATCCGCAACTCCAGATCTTTATCCAACAATACATGCTTCAATATACTGCTCCTTATATATGTCAGGATTTCTTGAGAATCTAGTTTGCTATTCAATAATACGAATCACCTTTGGCCAATTAGCAGAGGGCTACACTGGTAAAACCTGGGGGGATGGCCAATGGAGCGGGTTTGCGGGAGCAAAGGGCTGGAACGGGCAGAGCTAAGAGGAGGCCTAAGGCTGGAGAGTCAGGCGGGGGGATAGGGGATGGGTGACCCGGACGCAGCAGTCATGGCTGAGCAAACAATAAATGTCGATACAGCTCATCATAGGCATCGATTTCTTGTTCCAGTCGGTATCTTGAGCTGACCAGGGTTTGGGCTTGGATGCCCATTTCCCCGCGCAGCCCTTGGTCTTCCAGCAGCTGCTGCGCCGCTCGGCAGAGCTCCTGTTCATCCTTTACATAGAAACCTTCTTTTCCGTTGGCAATGATGTTCAAATTGCCGGGTACGGCCATCATGATGCAGGGGAGTCCCAGGCTCATGGCTTCCAGGACTGCCTGGGGCTGGCCTTCCGAGTGGGAGGTATTCAGTACCACATCGCCGAGAGCCAGCAATGTCCCCATTTGCTCATGAGGTATCTCGCCCAGGTAGGAGACCCACGGCAGAGTGCGGATGCGTTCCAACAGGGGGAGACCGTAATCGGGGTCCAGATTGGCACCGACGATCACCAGGCGCAAACAAGGATAAAGTGGCTGCAGCCGGGTTAAGGCGTCGATGGCCAGGGAGATGTTCTTAACCGGGCGCAGGCCGCTGGGCAGTAAAAATACGACTTCTTCCGGGGCAAATCCCCAATCCTGCCGATGGCTGGGGGAGACTGCGGGAATACTTACGGCTTGAGGTATGGTGACCAACTTATCAGCGGCCCGAGGGTGTTCCCGGGTAACCAATTGCTGCAAATCTTCATGGAAGACAATGATTTTGGCGGCGGCTTCCATAGCTCCTATTACCATGGCCCGGCGGCCGTTATAAAGATCCAGGTGGATATCGGTGCCGGTAGTGGTCAGAATGATAGGTAATTGGACTGCCGGCGGGAACGCCTGCAAGACCTGGGCCAGATGCCAAGCGTGGAGGCCATGCAGCAGACCATATTTCGATTCGGCCAGGCCCAGCCCGAGGCGGTATTGCCATTGCTCTTCATCCATGGACAGCCACTCGATGTCATATCCCCGCTCCGCCAGGCCGCGGTGGAGCCGGGCCGCAGTTATACTGTTGCCCCGCTGGGCCTTATTGAAGGGACCGATCATCAAAACTTTACGGTAATAAGGACCTGCGCCCATCGTCCTCACCTTAAACCGATGCCCTGATCAGCTGGAAACATTCGCAATACTGGCCTAACCCGGACATCACCCCCCGGTACCGGTTGAGGCCTTCCACTGCCTCGTCATAGGCAATCGATTCTATCTGGGTCCGGTGCATTCTTAGCGCAGTCAGTTTAAGATCCATGTAGGGGCTGATATCCTGGCTGCAGCCTATTACTGCCAGTGGTGTCCAAACCTCATAACCCATGATAGTGTCGACTCGCCAGGGCTCCGGTTTTCCCTGCTGGAACCAGGGTCCGGCGGCTCGGCGGATGCCTTCGCTAGCCAGCCGATAGGTTATGTGATGGTCGGGGACCGCCTCTTGGCTATGAGGCAGATAAACCCGGGTGGGTCGATGTTGGCGGACAAGGTCTACGATTCTGATCAATCCGGCGGGGGTGTATTCGAGGTAACCATCCGGCTGGCGGAGGAAGATAAGCTCTCCGGCACCCAATAATTGAGCCGCTTGCCGGGCTTCGTTTTCCCTGAGGTTGGCCAAAAGGGATGCTTCGTATCGCAGGCTGCCGGCCTCACCGGAAGTCATATAGACGATCGTCACCTGATCCCCCTGGCTGATGTGACGGGCAATGCTGCCACCGCAGCCGATGATATCATCATCGGGGTGGGGAGCAAACACCATGATATTATCCAATGCAACCACCTCGTCAAATTATTCCTTATTTATTATGTCCCAGGCTCAAAACCCTTGCAAGCACCTAACATATGTGGCCAATTAATGAGAAAAAACCGATTACCGGTGGGAACCGGGGTTCTATGTGAATTAAGTAACATTGACAACCGAAATTTTCACTCCTCAGGGTCAGGGGATCATCAGGCCAAACCGATCCAGGCATGTTTTGACAGATGGGGCGGGCAAGCGTATACAGTATACATTCAGGGAGGGTGAGAGATCCGCTTCCACCTGGGTACTCCTTGTATAAATTGGCAAGAACTCTTATTATCTAAACAAGTGTGTTCAAAGCAAATTATAAAAGGAGGGAATTGAATGCAGGCTGTTCAGATTTCGGAAGGAGTGTTTTCGGTCGGTGTCTTGGACCCCGATCTAAGGATTTTTGACATAATCATGACTACCGATTTTGGCACCAGTTATAATGCCTATTTAGTCAAGGGGCGGGACAAAACCGCCCTGATTGAGACCGTCAAAGCCAAATTCTTTGACGAGTTTATTGCTGATTTGCAGAAACTGATTGATATCCAGGAGATATCCTTCCTCATTATGAACCATACCGAGCCCGACCATGCCGGCTCGGTTGAGAAAATGGTTAAGTTGATACCTGGATTAACGGTTCTGGGGAGCAATACTGCCCTTAACTTCCTTAAAGAGATATCCAACACCAAATTCAAGCAACAGGCTCTTAAAGATGGAGACGTACTGGATCTGGGGGGCAAAACCCTGCAATTTATCAACGCCCCTTTCCTGCACTGGCCTGATTCCATATATACCTATCTGGCCGAAGACCAGATCCTGTTTTCATGTGATTCCTTCGGAAGTCACTTTGCCGAACCCAAACTCTTCAATGACTTGATGGATCAGGATATAGTCCCCGCGTTTGAATACTACTTTGACAAGATCATGGGGCCATTCAAACCCTATGTCATCGAAGCGCTGGATAAAATCGAGGATCTGCCCCTAAAGATGATATGCCCGGGACACGGTCCTATCTTAAGGAAGGATCTGGACTATTTTATCGGCCTGTACCGCCAGTGGGCCCAGCCCCCGGAATCCGATCCAGATCCCCGGCCCAAGATCGTCATGCCCTATCTGAGCGTATATGGGTATACCAAAATGATTGCCGACGGGATTATTGACGGTCTGCAGATGGTAGACGATTTCAATATCAAAACGTTCGATTTGGTGGAAACGGATCTTTCCCAAGTATTGCCGGAGATCGAGACCGCTGATGCGATCCTGATTGGATCGCCTACCCTGGTTGGGGATACCCTGCCCCCGGTCTGGGAATTGCTAAGCCAGCTCTCCCCGATAACCCATGGACATTTGGCGGCCTCCGCCTTCGGGGCTTATGGCTGGAGCGGGGAGGCGGTGCCCAATATCGAGAGCCGTTTACGCATGCTGCGCATGGATGTCATGCCGGGATTGCGAATAAATTTCAAGCCTTCCGAACGCAACCTGGAAGACGCGTTCCAATTCGGCATGGATTTCGCCAAGCTGGTATTGCAGAAGAGAGCGCCCAAGTCCCAGCAGAAATGGCGCTGCCTGGTATGCGGACACATATATGAAGGAGAGGAGCCGCCGACTGTTTGCCCAGCCTGTGGTGTAGGCGGTGAAAACTTCGTGGCTGACAAGATGGAGGATGAATTCCTTAATGACACCGACGAGCGATTCCTGATCGTAGGCGGTGGGATAGCAGCGCTTTCCGCCGCGGCGGCTATCCGTAAGCGCAATTCTACCGGAAAAATAACCATTCTGACCAAAGAGTCGGTCAAGCCCTATTACCGACCGGTTTTGTCCCTATTGATCAACTCCGACTTACCCGATGAAAAGTTATATGTCTATAATGATGAATGGTATCAGCGCAAACAGGTAGAGGTGAGGACTTCCAGCCCGGTCATCCGGATTGATACCGCTTTGCGGCAGGTAACCCTGGAGGATGGTTTGGTTTTGGATTATGACAAACTCATCCTGGCTACCGGGGCCCGCAGCCGCATACTGGAAATACCGGGTGCGGATAAGACCGGGGTCTTCTCCCTTCGCAATTGGGCGGATGCCAAGTCCATGCAAAAGAGCCTCCAAGAAGGACAGAGGGTGATATTGGCCGTTACCGGACTGCAAGGCCTGCAATTGGTGGACCCCTTGGTTAAACATGGACTGCAGGTCACGGTGGTCGAAGCTAATCCCCGGCTCATGCCCAATCAGTTGGATCAACCCGGTTCAGAGAGGCTGCGGCAATTGATAGCAGAAAATGGGGTAGATGTGCTACTGGGGGTAGAAGTAGCTGAGGTATTAGGCGATGATCAGGTGACCGGGGTGCAACTGAGCGATGGTCAGATCTTGGATGCGGATATAGCTGTTTTTGCATTGGGATTCGTTCCCCGTGTCGAGCTGGCTCAGGCTGCCGGTATTTCCGTTGATAACGGGATACAGGTTGATGAGTCGATGCGGACCAGTGCCTCCGGTGTATTTGCCGCGGGAGATGCGGTCTCCTTAATTGGCACTCCGGTTGGCTCATGGGCGGTAGCCCTGGAGATGGGACGGGTAGCCGGAGCCAATGCGGCCGGAGATTGGCTGGAGTATTCTAAACCGCTGGTGCCGGTATTGGTAAAAGCCTTCGGCCAGGAAGTATTTTCATTGGGAGAAGTAAACCTGCCGCCGGAAGATTGTCGTATCATCGAGGTCTGGGAAGAGAAGGAGAATTATTACCAGAAGAGCTTCATAAGGGATGGGGTTCTGGTGGGGGTAATCATTATGGCGCCCAAAGTCGACAGCCGAGAATCGATGCAATCCCTGGGGCGTGATGCCAGTGGTGCCAAGCGCAGTAACAAATGGAAGTGCCGGGTGTGCGGCTATATACATGAAGGATTGGAGCCCCCGGATGAATGCCCGGCCTGTGGGGCGGATGCAGACATGTTCGATCCGGTATCGTAGGAAGGCGGCCATTCGGGCATACTATCCCTGGTTCCAGAGATCGGAAGGGCGCCTTGCCTATGGTACCCTTCCGGTTTCCGACTTAACGGAACAGATCCAAGTGCCAAGGCTAAATGCTGACTGGGGTGGGATTATATGATACCATTGCGCGACAATACCCATAGTGATAGTTTCCCTGTGATTACGGTTATAATCATTGCTTTGAACACCCTGATATTCATGTATGAGGTTTCCCTGGGAGAAGCCGGCATGAATGAACTAGCCTACATCTTTGGCTTGGTGCCGATCTATTATAGCGACTACCATGTCCCCTGGATGGGATACCTGCCATTTGTCACCTCAACCTTCCTGCATGGCAGTTGGATGCACTTGATCGGAAACATGTGGGTCTTGTGGCTGTTCGGAGACAATGTGGAGGACCAGATGGGCAAGCTCCGCTTTGTCGGCTTTTATCTGCTGTGCGGATTATTGGCCGGCATAACCCATTTCCTGCTCAACCTGCATTCAGAGATACCGGTAATTGGAGCTTCTGGCGCGGTGGCGGGAGTGATGGGAGCCTATTTTCTGATGTTCAGAAAGGCATCGGTGCTTACCTTCATCCCGCCCTTTTTCCTGATCAGCGTTCCAGCCTGGGTCTTCCTGGGATTTTGGGCACTTAGCCAGGTATTTGGAGGAGCTGCCGGCCTCTTGTCAACCGGGGCTGAGCAATCGATAGCTTTTTGGGCCCATGTCGGCGGATTTGCTGCCGGCATGCTCCTCTATCGCTTTTTTTTAAGACCGGGCCGACCAAATTATCCGGGCGGACCACAGCTTCCTACCGTTTAAACCCAACTTCTATTCCATGGCGCTGGCAATCAGCCGGCTAACTTCCTGATTGGCGCTATACAAGGATTCGTTATCAGGCTGCAAGTGATAGATGGTGTTTTCGATCCTTTCCTGTCCGGCCTTGATGTCTTGCCAATGACTCTCTCCCTCGAAGATGTTCATGCATCCCTGCAGGTCGTCGGCCCTCCCCGTTTCCAGGTAGTGTTGGAACTTGCCAAGGGTATCGGCATTTTGATAATCACTGTGAATATAACTCTTGCGGATTATCTCCTGGTAGGTTGACTGTAATGCCAAGGCGTCTTTAAGTGTTGAGGTTGCTTCCTGGATCTCAAAGTCGCACTTGTGCAGAAAAGCCCCGCGGTTCTCCTGCCAGTCCTGCAGCGCCTTCTTGTACCTTTCGCAGGCCTTCTCATGTTCCCGGGATTTAATGAAATATACTTTCATCAGATGGCTATAGTTGGAATCTGGTTCCGGTCTGGTACGCAGTTTGATCCGACCGATGGAGTCCAGCAGGTTGAAACGGGCGGGCGGCTCGGCCGGTTTTTGAGGTTTGACCGGGATAGCGGCGGGCCCGGCTGGAGCCAGTTCGGTGGTTTCTCCTATGGCTTGACGCTGTTGGATGAATTTATTGATGTAAAGGATATGTTCGTTGACGGTGTCGATCTTGAGCAGACTGGCGCGGCACATGCTGATGTCCCGGATAAGTTCATCTTTGCTGCGCAGGGCTTTTTTATTAGTTTTGCGGCTCTGGGCATACTTGTTCAAAGCCCGGTCTTTCTGGGGGAGCTTGTGGTAACTGGACAATTGGGTAAAATCAGCTGAAGTCAGGTAATCCTGTTCAGCCGAAAAGCAACGGGTGAAATGGAACTGGCTATTGGTAGGGACATAGTAATAGGGTCCCACCGAATTCAAGTATTCACTCATGTGCAATTCCTCAAGGTCCGCGCCGGCTTCGATCTCCTTATCAATGAAATCGACCCATTTGGCTAGGTTTTCGGGGTTGCCCAGATTTTTGGCCAACCACTCCTGCATCTGCAGATAGGTTTCCAGGGAGATATTTATGGTGGAATTATAGTAGTAGAATAGCAGTTCGTCAGGGTTGTAATTGATAAATACGGATAGGTCCAGAAAACGCCGGCTGTCCTTGTTGAGAAAGGTAGGGAACATAATACTCCTCCTTATTAAGTGTGTAGCTACAACACTTCTATAAATTCCCAGATAATCCTGCTAATCCTAAATAGTTATTTAAAAAAGAATATAAAAACTCCTGCGATTGGGAAACCATAAGATCAGCAGGAAACAATATTGCAGGCGGAGGGAATCATGAAGAAGAAAGACAAAAAGACCAAGAAGGCTCTGAGCGACAGGGACATTATGAAAATCGAGACAGCCCGGGAACTGGGACTGTGGGAACAGATCCAGAGTGATGGATGGGAATCCCTGACCAACGCCGAATGCGGCCGGGTCGGGGGAATCATGGGCAAGAAGATCAAGGATCTTAAGACCCGATAAGCCTGCCGGCCTCGTTTATCGGACCGGTTGCCCCGCGTGAGCAGACTTTCATTTTTTATTTATGATAAGATTGATATGAAATGGCAATAACGGAATTTGTATACGCGGGGAGCAAGAATGACCATGGGTTTTGTGCATTTGCATAATCATTCCGAATATAGTCTGCTGGATGGAGCCTGCCGGATCAGGGATCTGGTGGATCGGGCAGTGGATTTAAACATGCCGGCCATAGCCATCACCGACCATGGGGTGCTTTACGGTATCATGGATTTCTACCGGGAGGCCAGGCGACGGGGCATCAAACCCATAATTGGCTGCGAGGTCTACGTCGCCCCCCGAAGCAGGTTGGACAAGAATAGCCGGGCTGATGAGCGCAACGCTCACCTTACCCTGTTATGCAAAAATGAGATTGGATACCGCAATCTGACCGAGATGGTGAGCCGCGCATACATTGAAGGTTTATATTATAAACCCCGTGTCGACATGGAACTCCTGGAAAAGTACAGCGAGGGCTTGATCGGGCTGAGTGGCTGCCTGGCGGGAGAGATACCCCAGTTGATTGTCGCCGGCAATTATGAGTCAGCCCGGGACACCGCCCTCAAATTCCAGCGGGTTTTTGGTCCGGGTAGTTTTTATCTGGAGGTTCAGGACCATGGCATTGATCTGGAAAAGAAGGTCTGCCAGGGGTTGTTCCAAATAAGTGCCGAGACGGGCATCCCAGTTGTCTCCAGCAACGATGCCCATTACATCCGCAAAGAGGACGCGGCCATCCATGATGTGCTGCTGTGCATTCAAACCGGCAAAGTGGTGTCTGATCAAGACCGCCTGCGTTTCGATGGCAGCGAGTTCTATTTGAAGAGTGAAGATGAGATGCGGGCTCTCTTTCCCGACCATCCTGAGGCAGCGGACAACAGCCTCAAGATAGCCGAGGCCTGTGAGCTGGAATTCACCTTCGGGGAATTTCATCTCCCTTATTTTTCGATTCCGGCTGGTTATAGCCCGGAGAGTTATTTGGAGCAATTGACCGGGGAAAAGTTTGCCCTCCGCTATCCCCAACCGGATGAGCAGGTCAAGCAGCGGTTGGCCTATGAGCTGAGGATGATCAATGAGATGGGTTTTGCGGAATATTTCCTGATCGTTCAGGACCTGGTCAACTGGGCCCGAACCCATGACGTGCCGGTGGGCCCTGGGCGTGGTTCGGCCACCGGGAGCCTGGTTTCCTACGTTTTAGGTATTACTACTGTCGATCCGCTCAAATACGGCCTTTTGTTTGAACGGTTTCTTAATCCCGAACGGATCAGCATGCCGGATATAGACATCGACTTCTGCTTCGAAAAGAGAGAACAGGTTATAAAATATATCGTCGAGTGTTACGGCATGGATCGGGTAGCCCAGATCATCACCTTCGGCACCATGGCCGCCCGGGCCGCCATCCGCGATGTGGGCCGGGCCCTGGATATACCTTACGGGAATGTGGACCGGATCGCCAAGATGGTCCCCGCCGAGTTGGGGGTGACCATCGACCGGGCTCTGGAGATCTCCCCCGACCTGGCGGCTGCCTATCAGAATGATTATGATACCCGCCGCCTCATTGATATCGCCCGGGCGATAGAGGGGATGCCCCGCCATGCTTCCGTGCATGCGGCCGGAGTGGTGATCGGCCGCGAGACCCTCAGCTCTTTGCTCCCTCTGCAGAAGACCAGTGACGGACACATCATCACCCAATTTGCCAAAGAGACGGTGGAGGACATCGGCCTCCTTAAGATGGATATATTGGGCCTTAGGACCCTGACTGTGCTGGACCGGGCGGTGGATATAATCGGCAAATCCCGGGGGGTAAAGGTGGATTTGGAGAACCTGCCCCTGGATGATGACCATGTATTTCGACTGCTCCAGGCGGGTGAGACCATCGGCGTATTCCAATTGGAAAGCGAGGGCTTGCGCCGGATCTTACGGGATATGCAGCCCAACCGCTTCGAAGACCTGATCGCGGTCATCGCGCTGTATCGTCCCGGACCGCTGGGCTCCGGTATGGTGGAGGATTTTATCAACCGCAAACAGGGACGCCAGAAGGTAGAGTATATGCATCCTGCACTGGAACCGATATTGGAGGAAACCTATGGCGTTATCCTCTACCAGGAACAAGTGATGCGGGTAGCCAGCGACCTGGCCAGTTTTACCATGGGTGAAGCCGATGTGCTGCGCCGCGCCATGGGTAAGAAAAAAGCCAGCGAAATCATGGCCATGCGCGATAAATTTGTCCAGGGCGCCGCCCGGAACAACATCACCACAGACCTGGCCGGACACCTGTTTGATATCATGGAGAGTTTTGCCGGCTATGGTTTCAACAAGAGCCACTCGGCCGCCTACGCCATGATATCTTACCAGACTGCCTATTTAAAGACTTACTATCCGGTTGAATTCATGTGCGCATTTCTAACCAGCGTCATCGAACATCTGGACCGGGTGGTTTTCTATATCAAAGAATGCAAAAAGATGGGGATACCCATCCTGCCGCCGGACATCAACCAGAGCTATGAAACCTTCACGGTGGCTGCGGATGGTATCCGGTTTGGCTTGGGAGCCATCAAGAACGTGGGCACAAATGCCGTCAAGGCCATCGTCCGGGCCCGGCGGCAAGGTAATTTCAGCTCCTTTTTTGATTTTTGTCAACGGGTCGATCTCACCCAGATAAACAAGCGTATGGTGGAAAATCTTATCTATGCGGGATGTTTTGATTCTCTGGGCCAAACCCGCCGGCAGGTATACTCGATTATGGATGAGTCGATGATCCTGGCGAACCAAGTCAAACAAGCCAGCCAGGGCGATCAACTCTCCTTATTTGGGGATGCAGTCGATATGGTGGAGGAACCGGTGGTACTAGTCAAGGGTGAGTGGGACAATCAGGAAAAACTGGTAAAGGAGAAGGAGGTTCTCGGTTTCTATGTATCCGCCAACCCCCTGGATACCTATCGGGACATTATCGGCCTGGTGACTACCAGTGAGATCACTGATCTGCATGCCAAGGACGGTGAAGAATATGTACGGGTGGCAGGAATACCCGCTGCCATAAGCCGAAAAATCAGCCGCCGGGGCGATCCTTATGCCCGGTTTTTCCTGGAGGACTTGAGCGGGCGGATCGAAGTCATGTTGTTTTCGTCTGCTTATCGGCAATGTATCGATTTGATCCAACCTGATGTGCCCATCGTGGCCGAGGGTTTCCTGGACCTGCGGGATGAAGAGCCCAAAATAGCCATGCGCCGGGTATTCGAACTGCAATCAAGCCTTAGGGAAATGCATGTGCGGCTGCTCCCGGAGAAGAACGATGCCCAGACCAGGGCGGCATTGTTGGCAGTGATCGGACGATACCCAGGCTCGGCCGAGGTCTGTTTGCGGCTGCCCGGTAATAAGAACCGGGTATTGGATGAGAAGTATGACGTGGAGCCCAACCCCGGCCTCAAAACCGAATTGGAGCATTTGGTAGGCCGGCATAATGTCTGGTTTAGTTAAGGAGGACGAACGCATGAATCAAGATTATGTTGGAGAAGACTATATTGTGATCAAGGCGTTGGAAAACGGGGTTACCATAATCGGGCTGACCCGGGGCCAGGACACCAAGTTCCATCATACCGAGAAGTTGGACAAGGGCGAGGTCATGATAGTTCAGTTTACGGCCCACACCTCGGCCGTCAAAATCAGAGGCAGTGCGGAAATAATGCACCGCTTTGGCACTACCATGGGTGAAGGAACGAAGAAACAATAGCTATGGGGGTGTGGTCTTGCATAGACTGGCGGTTCTAACCAGTGGCGGCGATGCGTCAGGGATGAATGCAGCCATACGGGCAGTAGTGCGTTCCGCTATTTACCGGGGCATGGAAGTATATGGGGTCCACCAGGGTTTTGCCGGGCTTCTTAATGAAGAGCTAATACCCATGACGGCTGGTTCGGTAGCGGATATAATCCACCGGGGGGGGACAATCCTGCAGACATCCCGTTCGGAAGAATTCCGGACCGGGTCCGGACAGGCCAAGGCGGCGGCGCTGCTGGACCAATGGGACATTTCCAGCCTGGTCGTTATTGGCGGTGAAGGCAGTTTGAAAGGAGGCCACGAGCTGTCCAAGCTGGGGGTCAACGTGATTGGTATTCCTGCTACCATAGATAATGACGTCCCTTTTACATACTCAATAGGTTTCGATACCGCCGTCAACACGGTTCTTGGCGCTATCAACCGCTTGCGGGATACGGCCACCAGCCATGGCCGTATTTTTGTCATCGAGGTGATGGGAAGGGAATGCGGTGAGATCGCACTGGCCGCCGGATTGGCCGGAGGGGCTGAATCGGTTCTCATTCCCGAGATTACTCCGGATCTGGAGCAGGTAATCAATAAAATAAAACAGGGAATAAATCGGGGCAAGCTGCACAGCATCATAATAGTAGCTGAAGGCGTTTATCCAGCTCTGGAATTGAAGGAGATCATAGAGTCGGCCACCGACCATGATACCCGGGTTACGATCCTGGGTCACATTCAGCGGGGTGGAACTCCCACCGGCGTGGATCGTATCATGGCTTCGACAATGGGCAAGACCGCCGTCGACCTGATATATGAAGGGCAGCGCGGCCTGATGGTGGGGGGAGACCGGAACCGGGTCTATACCATTCCTCTCCAAGGGGTCGTGCAGGGCAATAGGGTAACGGATCTGAGCATGTATGATATGGTGGGCATGCTCTCCATTTAGCGGAGGTGAATAATGCGCAAAACCAAGATCATATGTACAATCGGGCCGGCCAGTGAGGACCAGGCTGTCCTGTCACAACTGGCTGCCAAGGGAATGAATGTAGCCCGGTTAAACTTTTCCCATGGTGAACATACGGAGCACCGGGCCCGGATTGACACCGTACGCCTTGTTAGCGCCCAACTGGATAGGCCGCTGGCCGTCATGCTGGATACCAAGGGCCCGGAAATCCGGACTGGCCGACTGAAGAACCAGAAGATAAACCTGCAAGCGGGGCAGAGGTTCGTTTTGACCACCCGCCCGGTCCCCGGGGACGAAAATGGGGTCCAGGTAGACTACCCCAACCTGCCGGACGAGGTTAAACCGGGGATCTCGATTCTGCTGGCTGATGGTTTGATCAACCTGGAGGTTGAATCCACCACCGCCACCGATATCATTTCCCGGGTGGTCAACGGAGGAGAACTGGGGGAGAAGAAAGGCGTCAATGTACCGGCAGTCCGGATAAAGATGCCTTTCCTTAGCGATAAGGACATTGCTGACCTAAATTTCGGAATTGATCAAAAGGTCGATTTTATTGCGGCATCGTTTGTAAGGAGCGCTCAGGATGTCCTGGATATACGCAAGATCCTGGAATCCCGGGAGGCCAATATCGATATCATCGCCAAGATAGAAAGCCAGGCCGGGGTAGATCACCTGGATGAAATAATCAAGGTAGCGGACGGGGTCATGGTGGCCCGGGGCGACTTGGGAGTGGAGATCCCGGCGGAGGAGGTCCCCTTGGTTCAAAAGCGAATCATCCAGGAGTGCAATAAAGCCGGCAAGGTAGTGATAATTGCCACCC